>JAEEGL016820044.1_pt1 | contig 14587 bp, 13 predicted proteins | sample 9134231 | NCBI WGS metagenome assembly JAEEGL01 (sample SAMN16246548, study PRJNA631951) | gut metagenome | biome: gut microbiome; feature: rumen; material: fiber-attached | host: Bos | place: Iran: Karaj | collected 2018-10
CCAGAGGATACTCCGCACGTACGTAAACGACTGCTTCCGTAGCGCCTATCGCGTAAGCGCCTATCATCATGCCTTCTATAAGATTGTGAGGATCGCTCTCTATAACCGCGCGGTCCATGAACGCGCCGGGGTCGCCCTCGTCCGCGTTGCAGATCAGGTACTTCCTGCCGTTAGCGCTGACGGAGCTCTTGGCGGCGTTCCACTTGAACCAGGTGGGGAATCCCGCGCCGCCTCTGCCGGCAAGCCCGGAAGTCTTGATGACGTTTATTACGTCGTCCTGGGACATGGTAGTGAGGACCTTCCTGAGAGCCTCGTAACCGCCGCGCCTCTGGTAATCCTTTATGTCCGTGGGATCCACGATGCCGCAGTTTCTGAGCGCTATTCTTGTCTGCTTGCTCAGGAACTCCTTGTCCTCGTCCTTTATCTTAAGATCTTCAACGCCGGAGAAGTCCGCTGTCTTTGCAGCGTCCATTACCCTCTGCGCGTCGTTCTCGGTCACAAGGACCAGTCTCTGAAGAAGCGTGTCATCGTCGTATACGTCGACTATGGGCTCCAGATAGCACATGCCTATGCATCCGGTTATCTTAAGCTCTACGCCGCTTCCGGCCGCCAGAGGTTCCAGAGCGGAATAGACCTTGGCAGCGCCGGCGGCGATGCCGCAGCTGCCCTCGCCTACTACTATCTTTCTCATGCCTGTCCCTCCTTTTCAGCCTTTTCGCGAAGCTCGCGAAGGATCTTGACCGTCTTTTCCGGAGTGAGAGTTCCGTAAGTCTCGCCGTTGATCATCATTACCGGAGACAGCGAGCAGCATCCCAAGCACGCAACGTCGGAGAGCGTGAACAGACCGTCTTCCGTGGTCTCGCCGTCCTTGATGCCGAGTTCTTCCGTAATGGCCGCGGCTATGCGCTCCGAGCCGTTAACGTGGCACGCGGTGCCCTGGCACTGCATGATCAGGTACTTGCCGATCGGCTGCAGCCTGAACTGAGTGTAGAACGTTGCTACGCCCAGGACCTTGGCCGGAGAATTTCCGGTCGCCTCCGCGATGTGATAGATCACATCTATCGGCAGATAGCCGTAGATCTCCTGCGCTTTCTGCAGGATGGTGATCAGGCTGCCCTCCACCTTGGCGTACTCATCCAGCACGCCCGAGAGCAGCGACAGATCGCTTTTCTTGAGTTTACATTCGCACATGCGAGTCTCCTCTTTCTTCTTTTTCTGCACTGTATTTTGACCGCTCCCGGACGGGAACGGGCACTTTTATTATTATACCAAATTACATCTGATAATTAAACAACTGGTTTGTGATTTAACACACAAAAGCTCAGTCTGAATGTGTGGTAAGAGCGTGGGATCTTTCAGGCTTCGCCCTTCGGGCTCGCCTTCTCGTGAACCCACGGGTTCGAATCCCGTCTCCGCCACGCTAAAAGGGGCGCTTTTGCGCCAATCGTGTGGTAAGAGCGTGGGATCGCTCAGCTGTCGCCTCCGGCTCCGCTTCGCGTGAACCACGCGTGGGTCCGGATCCCTTCGTTGCTTCTCCGCCACAGCAAAAGGGAGGCACTCCTGTGCCTCCCTTTTGCTGTGGCGGAGAGCGTGGGATTCGAACCCACGTGGCGTTGCCGCCCAACGGTTTTCGAGACCGCCCCGTTATGACCACTTCGATAGCTCTCCGTGTATGTAAGCCCCGAAAAAGGGGCTGTTTTCAGTTTTATCTTACAACATCTCCGAGCCTTCGGGAATGACGAAATTGATCGCCCCGGGGACTACGGATATCTCTGCTTCCGTAAACGGCCATACTTCACCGTCTATGGAAACGCTCACTTTGTCGATGGCCCTGAGCTTAAAGCTCTTGGCCTTTATGTGCGTTATTATGTCCGCAGCCGACGGGTCGTCAAGGTGCGTCCCGGCATGGTATTTGGCCAGGAGCTTTATCAGTTTAAGCCCTTTTACCGGCCTTGCAACGAGTATGTCCAGGTTGCCGTCCGTAAGGCTTGCCTTGGGGGAACTCTTGAATCCGCCGCCGCAGAAATGACCGTTGGCTATGGCGCACAGAAGGATGTCTTCCTCGCGTTCCTCTCCGTTTGCGTCCGTAAAGGCCATGCGGTATCTGGGCCCTTTGGGAAGTATCTCCAGCGCGCCCCTTATGTATGACCACGATCCGCTCTTGCTCTTTATCTGCCCCGCCCTTACGACTACTTCGCAGTCGGCGCCTATGTTGAGCATGTTTATCGAATAGTTATCGCCGCACTTGATCACATCGATCGGGACCACCTTACCTGTCAGCTGCTTGGAGATGTCCAGGAAGTTGTCCTTTCCGCTGAAGTTCCTTACGAAATCGTTGCCGGTACCGCAGGGCAGCACGGCCACCTCGGCGTTGGCGAAGCCTATCGCGCCGTTCACGACGTCGCAAAGGGTGCCGTCCCCGCCTATTGCGTAGAACCTTACAGCATCTCCCGAGGAAGCGCGCTGTCTTACGTAGGTCCCTATTTCTTCTTTATTCAAAGATCTGTGGATCTCGTAATCCAGATCCGTTGTCTTAAGGTATGAAACTATCTGAGGAAGCAGATTCTTTTCTGCGTATCCGTTTCCCGCTACCGGGTTAAGTATAAATATATGCTTCATCTTCAGTGGTGCTCCGAGCTAACTTAAATATATTAACACGGAGCATTCGGTATTTCAAGTATTGTAAATGCGGCCGGCTAACGTATCATCAGCGGCACGGCCCTGAGCTTGTCAAGCGACACCAGGCTGTACTCTATGCCGTCGATGATGCCCTGCGGACCGTTTTTAAAGACGTTCGCTCCGTGCAGATGCCCGTACACCACTCTCCTGACGCCGTAAGACTTTAATAGTTCCGTAAATCCGGAGGGCTCCAGCTTTCTGTTCATTGGCGGAAAATGCATGGCGGCAATTATCTCCTTGCCGCATTCCGAGGCGCTTTTAAGCGACATCTCCAGCCTTAAGATCTCCCTTTCGTATATCTTCCTGTCCTCTTCTTCCGAAAAGTCCGGCTCGCCGGGGCAAGTCCATCCGCGGGTGCCGCATACCACGCAGTCCTCCAGTTCGCAGGAATCGTTGCGTATGAACTTTATGCTCTCGTACCGGCCGTTCATCTTCTTAAGGGAAGTCCACCAGAGGTCGTGGTTGCCGCGCAGAAGAAGCTTGGTTCCGGGCAGAGCGTCTATCCACTCCAGATCCGCTAGAGCTTCCTGTAGCTTAAGAGCCCAGCTTATGTCGCCGGCCACTATCACCGTATCTTCCGGCTCTATCAGGCGCAGCCAAACATCGCGGAGACGCTTGTCGTGACCTTCCCACGCGCCGCCGAAGACGTCCATGTTCTTATCCCCGCATGCGGGATCGTTCGCAAGATGCAGATCCGCTATCGCGTACAGATGCGCCAAACCGTTTCCTCCCGGGCCCTGACGGGCAATTTCAACATAATACATATAGTAATATTATGTTAATTTTTTCAATTGACAACATATTATAACATAAATTATAATGAATGCGTTATGAGGGGTAAAGAGATAACAAAAGTTTTTTCCATTGCATTTCTTTTTGCAGTGCTTGTTATTTTAGCAAGCGCCGTTTGTTTTGCCGATACTCCCCCCGCTTACAACGACGAAGTACGCATAGACGTATACGTAAACGGCAGCAAGATCTCCGACGCTGCCTACACGATCAAGGGCAACATATATCTCAACCTCAACACCATAAGACAGTACGGCGACACCACCGGCATCACCTTCAGCACCTCGGACAACAAGGCGTATTTCAATTCGTCCGAGATGGACATGTTCTTCGGAGACGCCGAGACCACCAATTTCATCAAGAGCAACGCGGGAAGAGTCTACCTTCCGATCAAATACTTTAAAAGCGCGTATCACATCTCGCTGGGCAGCATCAGCCAGCTCTGCAAGATCCACTACGAATACAGGGACGGAGCGGTATACCTCTATCCATACAAAGATCTTGCAAGGATACTGGTATCGACTTCGGACGCGGCCGCGGTGAACATGAACGGAAACATCATAGGAAGCAACACGTCCATGCCCTACGGAAACAAAGTGACTGTGATCTCCGAGACCACTTCGCTCTATAAAGTAAAGGATCTGGAAGGCAGGGAATACTATGTGAGCAAGGCGGACTTCGAGCAGCACAGCGGAGCCACCGTCAAAAGATACATACAGAACAGCCGCGCCAAAGACACGTTCCAGGCAAAGATAAACCTCGCGTGGCTGATGGCAGGTGCCAGGACCGAGCTCGCTCCTGAGGCAAACGAAGGGCTTGACGTTCTGTCACCTGTATGGATGAGACTGGAACTCAACGGAGGCGGAACGGTCCGCAACAACTGCGAGTACGGATTCGTGGAACTTTGCCATTCCTACGGCACCAAGGTCTGGATCTGCGTAAACAACAACTTCGACACCAGCGGATCCTCGGCTTACACATCCACGGTACTTAAGAGCACCGCGATGCGCAACAAGGCTGTGGCGCAGTACCTGCTCTACGCGTGCCTGTACGACGCGGACGGAATAAACGTGGACTTCGAGGCCATGGAGAAATCCGTAATAAAGCAGTACTATACCTCATTCATACAGGAACTGGCCAAGCACTGCAACAAGCTTGGACTTACCATTTCCGTGGCGACGCCGGTCGCAAACAGCTACTGGAGGAACTACTACGACTTCGCAGCGATGGGCAGCGTTGTCGATTACATCTGCCCAATGGCCTACGAGGAACACTACAGCAAGGCCGTAGGCGCAGGTTCTACGATGTCGCCGCCCTGGTACACCTCCACGACCAACGACCTTATAAACATAGTCGGTCCCGGCAAGGTCCTTCTGGGAGTCCCCTTCTTCACTCAGGAATGGATGTTCGACTCCGCCGGCAATATAACCGATGTTACCGCGGTCACCATAAAGAGTTCATTTGCCGACATCGAAGCCAGCGGCACCGTACCTGTCTGGAGCGAAGAGGAAGGACAGTATATCGCTACATTTACAAATTCTAACGGCAGGACCGTAAAAATATGGGTAGAAGATCCCCGTTCCATGGGATTCAAGCTCAACTACGTGAACCAGTCCGGCATTGCCGGCACCGCCTGCTGGGCTTACGGCCAGAACACTCCGGAGATGCTGGATGTATTCGCCCAGGTATATAAGCACGGTGCGGACCCGCTGAGCATACCCGGTAAATGGTAAGACCCTGAAAACCGACCGCATAGAGCAGCGGCAAATCAAAACTGCGGCAGACCATATACGGAACTCAAAAAAATGAACATGAAAAAAGGGAGGCTTTCGCCTCCCTTTTATTATACAGTCTTTAATTACTCTGCAGGTACCTCAGCGGGAGCAGCTTCCTCTGCGGGAGTTTCTTCTGCCGGTGCTGCGGGCTCTTCTGCGGGAGCAGGTGCCGGAGCGTCCGGATCCTGAGTAGCCTTGATGCTGAGGGAGATCCTTCTGCGATCCTTGTCGATCTCCAGGATCTTAGCCTGTACCATCTGACCGATGGACAGCTCGTCAGCTACCTTGCCTATCCTCTTGTGGGATATCTCGGAAATGTGTACCAGTCCGTCGAGTCCGGGAGCGATCTCTATGAACGCGCCGTATTCCTTGATCTGAACGACCTTGCCGGTGATGATCTGACCTACCTGATACTGCTCGTCGATGACGCTCCAGGGTTCCGGATTGTTCTGCTTGAGTCCGAGGGAGATCTTGCCCTTCTCTGCGTTCATGTTCAGGATCTTGACATTGATGACCTGTCCGATCGAGAGAACTTCCTGCGGGTGCTTAAGCTTGCCCCAGGAGATCTCGGAGATGTGGAGAAGTCCGTCTATTCCGCCGATATCTACGAACGCGCCGTAGTCGGTGAATCTCATTACCTTTCCTTCTACGACATCGCCCACGTTGAGGGTGTTCCAGATGTCCGCGATCTTCTTTCTTCTTTCCTCAGCAAGGAATTCCTTGTGGGAGAACACGGCCTTGTTGCGTCTGGGGTCCACCTTGGTGACCTTTACAGGAAGCGTCTTTCCTATGAACTCGTCTGCGGTCTCCACATAATGATCCGCGAGCAGGGACATCGGGATGAATCCGGATATCTCCTTGTAGTTTGCGATAACGCCCTTGTTGACTTCCTTGATGACCGTGACTTCGATCACATCCTTGTTTTCGCAGGCGGCGATTATCTCATCCCAGTTCTCGCTGGACTGCAGTCTCTTCTTGGAGAGAAGAATGTTACCGTCGCCGTCATCCGTCTTGATGACCTTTGCCTGAACCGCGTCGCCCTCTGCGAACACATCGGTAAGCTCCTGTCCGTCTTCGAGTGTTACCTCGTTCTTAAACAGGATTCCATCCTTTTTGCATCCAAGATTAACGACCACATGGTCTTTTGTAACCTGCACAACGGTACCGTCCACTACTTCGTTGCGGGCGGGAAGCTTGAGAGACTTTTCGATCTCATCCATGTACATCGACATGTCGTTGGCTTCTTCGTTCTGCGGATTCTTAGTGAAAACTTCACTCATTTTTGTGACAACCTCCTTAATTATGCGTTCGGGTGCGGACGCACTCGCCGCAACGCCTATTCTATTATATTTTTTCAAGTCATGCAACGGTAAATTGTTTGAATTTTCAACGAATACCGTATTTTTACAAGTTGTTACACAAATGTCCCGAAGTTTTTTCGAGTTAGAGGAACTATTGTCACCTATCACGACCATGAAGTCCGACTCGCGGGCAAGTTTTTCCGCGGCCCGCTGCCTTTTGGAGGTTGCCTCGCATATGGTGTTTTCTATCTGAGCATAAGGAAAGCACGCGGTCAGTTCCGCGGAGCATTCCATAAAGACCGCCTCCGTGAGAGTCGTCTGCGCGGCAGCCCTGACAGGCTTTTGAGCAAGCTCATCGTCTGCCTTTATATTATCCGCCAGAGCACTTACTTCTTCCGCGCTCTGCACCGCAAAAACAGGTCCTTCGGTCCACCCTTTTATGCCTTTTATCTCCGCGTGGCTGTCGTCTCCGAAAAGAATAAGTATGCATCCTTCCCTGCCGGCTTTTTCCGCTATCCTGTGCACTTTCTCCACCAGCGGACATGTGCCGTCTATGACAGTCAGGCCATTTTCCGCAGCGCGTCTGAACGTGGACGCCGGCTCGCCGTGCGCCCGAATTATTACGCGCGAACCCGAAGGGATATCGTCCGGAGAATCTGCTGTTCTGAGGCCTTTATCCTTTAGCACCTTAAGCACTTCCTTATTGTGTATGAGCGGTCCCAGACAGTAGACAGGGCCGTCCCCGGCCTTGCCGAGTTCTTCTTCCGCGATCCTGAGTGCGTTCTTAACGCCGAAACAGAATCCAGCATGTTCCGCTACAGTAATAGTTGCCATCTTCGCCTCCGCTGTTGGATGATATATTTGATTATACAATAGCGGTGCGTTAAAGTTAACATTTTTCAGAAACGCGTCTTTATGCTATACTGAATGTATGGACAAGATAAGATCTAACATTCTGTTAATAGGCATGCCGGGCTCCGGCAAATCCACGATTGGCAGGCTGCTGTCCAAAAGGACCGGCATGCCCGTCGTCGATACGGACGACCTCCTTGTGGAGAAGGAGCAGATCCCGCTGCAGGAGATACTGCAGACAAAGGGTCTGGATTACTTTTACGATGCGGAGGCCCGCGTCCTCTCCGAGCTAATGCTTAAAGGGTACATAATCAGCACCGGCGGCAGCGCTATCTACTACGAAGATGCAATGGAACAGCTGCGGAAATGCTGCGTAGTGGTCTACCTTAAAGCCTCGGTAAACAGGCTGCTCCGGAACATCCGCAATCTGGACAGCAGAGGCATAGCGCTCAAGCCCGGACAGACCTTCGAGGATCTGTACGAAGAACGCCGCCCTCTGTACGAAAAGTACGCGGACATAACCGTAGAGACCGACGGCCAGACCCCCGCAAGCATCTGCAGGGAGATAAAGGCAAAAGTGCTCTGATCTGTCATTTTTCCGGCGGAATGCCGCACGTCGTCATCCACTAAGGGCCATGCTCCTCTCCGATGCAAAGGAGGCAGGGAGTATAGCCCTTTTGTTCTGCCTCGGAGCGCGTCATCGTTTCGAAAGTCTTGGTGATGCTTGCACAGCTCCGCCTGTGATACACCGATGAGTTCTCTGTATATAAGCACACATACGCCCCGTTCGGAAGCGTCCCCGGCTTGCATATCCTGCACGCCGAATGTGTCCTGCGCACTGCGTTAGTAAGTATTATCTCCCTGTCACCTTCTACCATGGTACTGCATCCCGCGAGATGGTATCTTATCCCGCGCTTAGGGAATACGTACACCAGTTCATCGTCCTCATCTGCAATGCTGCGGGATTCCCCGCAGAACGGACGGTAGACAAGTTTAAGAAAAACTCCGTTCCCGGGACGAGCTGTCTGAAAGAGAACGTCCGTATCGAGGTCTATCCCCGAAGCGGCGATCACGTCCACCTGAGTCTTGGCTCTAGCGGCCATGTCCCTGAAAGCGGTCTCCTCCGCACCTGCCTGGTTTATGAGCGACAGGAGCAGACATATCGATACTATGAATACCGGCAGCGCACACGCGGCATCAACGAACAAGGATCCCCTGTTACTGGTAGATATATGTCTGCTCAACATCTCCCGTCCTCCCTCGATGCACGAACGACGCGTTGAGATCGAATCCGTACGCGTAACTTTTGAAAGAGAAATTCGCGCCGTCGATCTTGGTTACGTTTATCTGCATTACATCCATAAGCCTGGCAAGTTTCTCGCTCCTGGGGATAAGCGCCAGAAACACCCTCAGGTACATGGCGTAGTCCAGTCCGTCCACTTTTCCGCCTGCCAGGATGGTCCTCACCTCTTCCACAGTCTTTAGCACCGCTGCGGCAGTCGAAACAAACAGTTCGCCGGTCTCCGACACATACTTGACCTCGTTGACTGCAAACCTGAGTGAAAACAGACTCAGTTTCACAGCCTTAAGATTAGCCTTGTCGGAACGGTTTCCGTACAGTATGTACTCTGTCTCAAGTTCAAGATATCCATCTTTGGTCCTGACTGCGTCCGAGCAGAGCGCAAGTATGTATTCATCCTCCAGAAGAGTGGAAAAAGCCAGATCCTTAATGCCTCCGGAAAACAGCAGCGATACTCTTTTGTGATACCCAAGCAGTGCGCTGGGCAGTTCCCTCGCCTCCCTTTCTGAAAGCGATCTGCCCCTGTTCCTGTCCGCATCCTTATCGAACTCTTTTTCCGCTGCCCCGGAAACATCCTGCTCCGCAGCATCGGAAGAGTTTTCTTCCGCGCCGGCGCCGGATCCGTCCGGCAGACCGTCCAAAAGACCGGATACGCCTCCGTCCGAGTGGCTGAGGATGTATTCAAGGACGTTGCCCTTTATTACCGCCGCGCCCGGGGCAAGCTTTCTGATCTGCGACCCGAACGCAGCGGTATCAAGAGCGGGATAAGCTTCCGAGCCGGCTTCGATAAGAACGGAGGAAGGCTTTGCAAGCGCCTTCCCCCCGCCCAGCGACGAGTCTATGTAGAACCGCGACAGCCTAGACAGGAGAACATCGTCGCCCCTGAGCGCAAACACTCCGTACCTTTCATACAGGTCCTTCTGGTACTCCGAAAGCACGGACCGCCCTGCCGCAGCGCACACTGTTTCCGCTATGCTTCTGGCAGCGTGTGCCGTTGCCGCGTCGATCATCAGTATCACGATCATTGACAGCGAGGCCAGGATGACAAGCAGATATACAGTTGTAAAACCGCGCCGGTCCGTTCCGTTCATTTTATGTACCATCTTCCCCTTAAGATCTTTTCCGGCGGGAGCTTTCCGCCTTCGGTAAGTTCCCTCGCGTACGCAGTGTGTTCAGAACTGCTGGTCTCCACTTTTTCGCATAACGACCAGCCCAATCTGATCATTCCGGCAATGATGAGTATCACCAGCGGTATGATCAGCGCCGCTTCGACCTGCGCGTTTCCTTCAGAACCCCGCGCGAAAAAGGTCCTTGAATACCCCGTTAACAAACGAGGTTATCTGTTTATTGAATATAAGTCCTATCACTACGGCTATTGCTATTAGTATTGCGACCTGCACAAGTTCCATTCCCCTGCTGTCGCTTCTGAGGTCTAAAAACAGACCGTTTAAAAAGTTTCTCATCTCTATCTCCCTTCTACATGCTCATGAATGACGGAGCGGCGGTTATTATTATCAGCGCCAGAAGCAGCAGTACCAGCGGAAAGCACAGCTTGGTCTCGGCTTCCTTTATCTTAGCCTTCGCGTTCGTTACCCTGAAGTTCCACATGCGGTCCCGTTCCTGTTCCAGCTTTCCTGCAAGTTCGGCGCCGCTTCCGGCATGTTCCGCTGCCAGCGAAGCGAACCGCAGAAGGTCTGCCGAATCGGATGCCTTCGCGAACGAATGCAGTTCGTTCACAAAGGATGTGTTTTTCTTTTCCGCGGACATCTTTATGTCCCGGAAAGCCCTGTACAGCGGATTTCTGTCTTCTGAGGACTGCTCCGTGATCTTGGCAAAAGCGCTCTCGGCTATGAGCCCTGCGTTCAGCAGGAGCATCATTCGGAAGATCATGTTAGGCAGTTCGGCCTCGAGCATGCTGCGCCTTTTCCTGAGGCGCCTTTCAGCCGCGTCGTCCCTGCTGAGCCATATGAATGCCGCGGCAAAAGCGCCTATCGCGATGACGTATGCCGGCACCTGTTTCTTTACTGCGGACCAGGTCAGAGATGCTCCTTCCGCATCTGCCGGAAGCGACAGCACCGAGCCTTCTGCATCGGAGCTGAGATCCTCACCCAGCCTTTCCGAAAGCAGCGCAAGACTCTTTTCGTAGTCCTCCGCGGCCGGATCGAAGCGAACGGTCACCTCCGACACCCTTGTATATTCCCCTGCCCCGAGCTGGACCGTAAGGACTATGTCCGCAGGCCCGTCGATGCCCAGACAGTCGATCTGTTCCTCCTGCCAGGTGAGCGTAACGCCGCCCGGACCTGTTTTGGGGAACGTGGGGCCGTTCTTTAATTCCTCCGCAAGCCATTCCTCGCAGGCGTCGAACAGCTCGTCCGCTTTCTCCGCGTCCACTCGCCGGGGCAGTACGCTGATGCTTATTTCCCTGTCCAGAACGTGGCCGTTATAGTCCATGTGCAGCAGCAGTTCCACGTCCTTGCCCGATTCGCCTCTTTCGAGCAGGGGAGCAATGTCTTCCGGTACATTCCTGACGCCGCTCCTGACAAGAAGGAACGCAATTACCGACGCCGCGAGCACCGCTCCTGCGGCCGCTGCGGCCGCTGCCGTTCTCTTCCGGAGCGCAGAACGCGCGTCTTCATCCGAGAACACCAGCCATTTGTATGCCGCCAGTTTGCTTTGTTTCCCGTGCCCCTTTACAGATCTATCTTCGTTATTCTTATGCCCCAGAGCATGGCGCATATTATCAATGCCAGACACAGACTCATCACCACCCTTCCGGCCGCCGTTTCGTACAGCACGGCCAGATAACTGTAACCAAGTATGTTAAGACCTGCCAGCACTGCTACAGGCATTATGCTTAAAAGCAGAACATCCAGTTTCTTCTGGGATATGAGCGCCCTGGCTTCGTCCCGGACGCTTATCCTTCCTATAAGGAGCTCCGCGGTCTTAAGGCAGACCTCTTCGAGATCGCCTCCGCAGCGCTGGCAAGCTGCGTATGCCGACGCGAACTGCTTTATCTCCGGGACTCCGCTCCGATGCCCCAGATCTTCCAGCAGCACGCCGATGTCCGCGTGGGTGCTCTCGTATCTTTCCGCTATGTACGCAAGTTCGGCTGCAATGTCCCCGGATGCTCCGCCGTTTTCTTCGGCATACTTTCCTGCCAGCGCGATCGCGGACGGCATCTGCCTTCCGGCGGCGACGGCTCCGGAAATGGTATACAGAGCGTCCTTAAAGCCCCTGAGAAGCGTTTCCCTGCGTTTTTCCGCGGCGAACGACTGATATATCCTTTCGAGCGGAAAACTCGCCAGACAGGCTGCCAGACCTGCGTACGCCGATCTGTAGAAAAGCAGTCCCAGCAGAAAAAGTCCCGCGCAGGATACCGAATAATAAAGCATCATGTCCTTAACGGAAAGGTCCGCAGACCTATAATCCGTCAGGCAGCCGCTCTCCACGCAGTCTGAGCTTCTCCGTTTTCGCCAGCTTTTCGCCGGTGGCTCCGAGCCCTTTGTCCGGTGTGTATCCGAATAGCTGCGCGAGTTTGACTTCTCCGTTCCCGACACCTCTTACCTCCGATATCTCTATCACTCTTCTGTGGCCGTCCTGCGTCCTGGCCAGATGCACGAAGACATCTATGGACTGGGCTATCTGGCTGCGCACAGCGTCTATAGGAAAACCCGTTTCCGACAGGAACATCGTCTCCAGCCTGCCTATCATGCCTGCGGCGGAATTCGCATGTCCCGTGGACAGCGATCCGTCGTGTCCGGTGCTCATCGCAGCCAGCATGTCGACCACTTCGGCGCCCCTTACTTCTCCGACTATTATGCGGTCCGGCCTCATGCGGAGGCTGGCGCGGATAAGATCCTTTATGGTGACCGCTCCGCGCCCCTGAGCATTCGCGCCCTTAGCCTCCAGTCTTACGAGGTTCTGGTGCGAGCGTATCTGCAGCTCCGCGCTGTCCTCTATCACTATCACCCTTTCCTGAGGAGGGATGTGGTCGGAAAGGATGTTGAGGAACGTGGTCTTGCCGGAACTGGTGCCGCCGCTGACGAAGATGTTGTACCTGCATTCCACCAGCAGTTTGAGCATCTCCGCAGCCTGAGGGCTGATGTCGCCCTGAGCGACAAGATCTTCCATGGTCATGCGGCCTTTGTTGAACTTGCGTATGGTAAGTATGGGACCGCCGATGGCGACGTTGGCGCCTACCGCGTTGATCCTGGAGCCGTCGGAAAGCCTGGCGTCGACTATGGGATTGAGCTCGTTCATCTCTCTTCCGACCCTTGCGGCAAGCCTTTGGATCACCTGTTCCAGCTGCCTTTGGGTCTCGAAGAAAACGTCCGACCTTTCTATGCCGCAGCCCCTTTCTATGAACACCGCGCCCGGTCCGTTGACCATTATCTCCGTTACCTGCGGATCGTCCGCAAGGTCCTGCAGGATCTCCAGTTCGCAGCGAAGCGTGCAGTAGACCAGCCTTACGGCTCTTTTCATATCCGCGTAGCTTCTGCTCCGGATCCCGCACTTTCTGCCGGCAAGCTCGGAAAAGCATACGTCCTTGCAGATCCTGAGGACATCCCCGTCCCCGGACGCCGGACTTACCCTTTCCCTTACGTTCTGCGCAAGCCTCAGGACGGATACTTCATCATCCGATCTCTTTCGCAAGTCTTCGCACCTCCGATCCAAGCTGTCCGTAAAGATCCGGCTCGTCCTCGTCGTGGAAACTGAAGAAACGGTGGACGTTTCCGTGCATCTCCGAAAGCATCAGGTACAGTTCCTCGGACGGTCCGTAGAGTTTGTCCTGCCATCCGTAGCAGACTACGATGCTGTCGCAGGCGTCCAATACGCCGGGCGCCTGGGAACACGATGCCGGAACGTCCACGATGATCTTGTCGAAACAAGGCAGAAGACTCTCCAGCATCCGGACGAGCTCCTTTCCGTCCGCTAAGGTCAGCGGATTCCTCGGTCCGTCCGCAGGAAGTCTGGATACGCCCGAAGAGTCTTTGACGAACAGTCGGTCCGCGTCCGGAACGTCACCGGAAAGAAGCAGTTCGAATATCCTTCTTGAGGACGGTCCGCTCTGCCAGCACGCCTTTGACGAAAGAAGATCAAGACTCAGATATGCCGCATCCATTCCGCAAAGCTCCGCATAGTTGCGGGCAAGCATGAGCGCGGTGCTGGACGTCCCGGAGCCTCCCGTACCGGAGGTAAATCCGATGACGTCCGCCAGTCTTCCGTCTTTTTCTGCCGGAGCGGCGGCCGGCCGTGCTTCCGGGCGGCGCTCCATTACCATGAACACATTTTCTCTTTCCTGCCTTGCTGCGCATTCCATTTTCTAAAACCCCTTTCGCTCCCTCCGACTCGATTTTACGGGACGCTGAACGCCCCTTCAAGCAAACTATTGGTAAAAACGGCACACACTTTTCGAGGCAGCGGAACGCTTCCGGAAGAACGGAAAAAAGCGTTCGGAACGACACGGACGGAACGATATCAATAGTTCGGGAACGGTCTCCTGCGCAGTCGTCCGGATACGCGGCACCGGCCTTTTACGAAACAGAAAAACGGCCCCGCGTCTCTGCGGGACCGTCTCTATATTTCGTTTTCGAGACCTGGGGATCCTCTCCCCTGTTCTCTGTTTTTAAAACTCCAGGCTCTTCTCGATGAAGGACTTAAGATCTTCTATCTTTACGCGCTCCTGCTTCATGGTGTCGCGGTCGCGTACCGTTACGCAGCCGTCGGTCTCCGTGTCGAAGTCCACGGTGATGCAGAACGGAGTTCCTATCTCGTCCTCTCTTCTGTAGCGCTTGCCTATGCTTCCGGAGGCGTCGTAGTCCACCATGAAGTACTTGGCCAGCTCCGCGTAGATCTCCTCCGCCTTGGCGTTCTGGTTCTTGGTGAGCGGC
>JAEEGL017412269.1_pt1 | contig 14587 bp, 8 predicted proteins | sample 9134231 | NCBI WGS metagenome assembly JAEEGL01 (sample SAMN16246548, study PRJNA631951) | gut metagenome | biome: gut microbiome; feature: rumen; material: fiber-attached | host: Bos | place: Iran: Karaj | collected 2018-10
AGAAGCGCTCGGATCCGGTGTAACCCATATTGACCTCGAGCAGATATTTGTGCGCGAAGTCGTAGGTGACGCGGCCGACCAGGGCTTCGTTGTAGTAAGGGAAGTCGGAGCCCTTGTCCTGTTCCTGACGGTTGAAGAGGAACAGTCCGGTAACGTTGTGGCGGCCGAAGGTTCGGTTGTAGTTCAGTTGAAGGTCGTAGTACAGGTCTAAGTAGTATCCGCCCTGCAGGCTGTTCTCCGCAGTGGTGTAGAGCGGCGGCTGCACGTAGTAGAACCCGTCGGTGCCGGTACGGCTCCAGGGATTCTCGCCCGTGCCTATCTTGTTGTAGTTGAGGAACCAGCTCGGACGGTTGTACTGTGTCGTCAGCGTGCTGTATTTATAATAGGTACTGAGCGACACCTTGCCCTGCACCGCCAGTCCCTTGGTGATGAAGTCCAGATTCTGCTTCGCGATGATATCGGAGAATATCTTGGTGTCCGTGAGCTGGATGAAGCTGCCCTTCATCAGCTGGTAGTAGGGATTGCCCGTGGTCTGGTCGGCCTCGCTCATCAGGCGGGCGCCGGACGCTTCGGGGTAATCCGTATCCGGAACTTCCTCCAGCACCCACGCGGGATAGTACATAGGGAATTTGGTGGAGGAGCTGCCGAAGATGTACTTCCACATTCCCTCGTCACCGTCCTGAGGGACCGGCTTGTTCTTGATGCCGACGTTGCCGCCGAGCTTGAACGAAACCAGGGTACTGCGGGTGACGTTGAAGTCGAGGTTGGTGCGGAAGTTCACGCGGTCGTAGGAGTAGCTGGAATCGACCTTGCCGTCGTTGAAACTCTTGAACAGCGACCCTTCGTGCCAGTAGCCCACCGAGGCGAAGTACTTCACGAACTTGGTCCCGCCCTGGATGTTGAAGTTGGCGTTCTGCGTACTGGAGAAGCTGTTGGTGAGCTCCTTGAGCCAGTCCACGTCCGGATAGCGGAGCGAGTTCAGGCGGCTCGACGGGTTGCGGTATTCTTCCAGCACCGCCGCGGAGGCGAGGCCGGCGAAGTTCTGGTCGTTCATCATAGCGACGTTCATCGTCGACATCGTAGTGTAGGCGTCCACGTGGCGGGCCATATTGATGGGGTTGGAGAAGCCGGAAGAGTAGGAGATATCCATCTTCGGCTTGCCCTCCTGACCGTTCTTGGTGGTGACGATGATGACGCCGTTGGCGCCCTTGGCACCGAACACCGCGGTTGCGGAGGCGTCCTTCAGCACGGAGATGTCGGCCACCTCGTTGGGGTCGATCGATGCGAAGTCGCGCTCCACGCCGTCAACCAGAACGAGAGGGCTGTTGCCGTTGAAGCTCGAAACGCCGCGAACGAGGATTTCGGCATCGTTCTGGCCCGGCTGGCCGCTGGTCTGGATGGTCACGACGCCGGAAAGCTTACCGGCGATGGCGCTGGTGATGTTGGACACACCGCTCTCCACGAGGGCATCTCCCTTCACCGAAGTGATGGCGCCGACCACGCTCTCCTTGCGCTGGGTGCCGTAACCGACTACCACCACCTCGTCGAGCAGGGTGGAGTCGTCGGACAGGGTGACGTCGATCACCGGCTTGGAACCGACCGTTATCTCGACGTTGGCGTACCCCATACAGGAGAACACCAGCACGTCACCTTCGCGGGCCTGGATGGAATAGCGGCCGTCGAAGTCGGTAACGGTTCCGTCGGTGGTCTTCTTTACGACGACCCCTACTCCGGGCACGGGTCCGAGATTGTCGGACACGGTTCCGGTGACGGTTTTGCGCCCCTGCGCCAACGCATCATTGCCGGAGAGCAAAAAACTCCCGGCAATGAGCACTGCAGCGCAAAGGCGTTGTAGGAATATTTTCATATATTATTTTACCACAAAAGTAATATCGTCAATCCAGGCAATGTGGTGATATTTCACATCATCCCTGGAAGTCGTAGCGTTGGAATATGTTACCCAACAACGAACCTGGAAACTTTGAAGGTCAGAGAAACTGGTCTTACTGAACTGGGATGCATCCCATTCAAGAACATTCCAGTCGCTGGTCCTGATCTTTGCCTTCCAGTCATCTTCCGATGAGAAAGTTTCACCATTCAGTCTTGCCGGAAGGGTCGCAGTACCGCCTTTATTCCAAAGAAATCTGGGATAAATCTCATCGGTACCCCAGTACATTTTCATCGTAATGGTTGCATAATCTCCGCGAGCGCCACTGGGGAACTTGCTTCCAAGGGTTGTCTGGAAATATCCGGAATTCGCCCAGTCGTCCGTGGACATATCGTTTACCATTACATAATTGCTGTTGTTGGTTGTAGTTTTGTATGGATTCTCAACAATCTTCAACACATTGACTCCGCCAATCTTATTGCCCGTGTACTCTTCATTGAAATTATTGTTCTCGAAGGAATTATATACAAACCGGTCTGTTTTGACGATAGTCCCCATATTATAAACCTTTCCGGATTCTAACTGGACAACTTTATTACTAAATGCCCGGAGGGTGCCATCAGCGTAAATGAATTTCATATCAAGGCCCTGAGTCAGATTGGCGGGGAGCACGGGGAGATAATACTTACCTGTCTCGAAATATGTGTTCTCTGCTGTCATTCCGGCCTGATGGGGATTTCCTTCAGCAGTGGTAACTTCCACAACGGGAGCAGCACTCGAACTGGGCGTAACGCTGAAGGTACCTGCCAGAGATCCTGTGATGGCGGATGCGCGGTTGAACACAACAATCTCCTTCAAGTCAGTAACTGTAGCGGGAATATCGAACATCAGAAGGGCGCATACCTGTTTGAAATTGAACGAATCACCATCTGTAACAGCGACAGAAACAGCCTTCTTGGAATTAAAGTTGCCAACACCGGTCCCTGCTGACCCCTTTGAGATTGCAATGTTTTTGATCACACCACCTTCTATCGTCGCATCAGATTGATAAGGATACAGCGCATAATAAGTTGACGCTGATTCGGCGGTTCCGGTGAACGTAGCAGCCGCTCCACCTTCAGTAGTGGTGAATTCATAGTTTGTGCCGTTAGCAAAGACACTTATTTTATCTCCTGCAACAAAGGAAACCTTCCTGTCGGAACCCATCGCAACTCTGGTATCGGGGGCAAATGCGGTGAAAGATAACTCAACAAGTTGTTTCTCGTTATTATCTGTGTGAATCTGAATAGCATCCTTTGTGCACGCCATTGACATTACTGCAAAAGCAGCGAAAAATAAATACTTTTTCATAAGGCTATGAACTAAAGGTCGTTAAACATATTAAAATCTTCGTCAACGGTACTAAAGCCGTCAATCGTAGCCGATGTGCACAGCGGCAGCATCGCATTTGTTTCCGTCACCCACGCATCGGGGGCGAGATAGAAGAGGGGTTTGTTCATATAAAAGATGTTATTGCGTTGTTTCAGTGTATGTCGTGCTGCAAATATAACGGATTCGCGCGTATGCGTAAAGCAGAAGCGCCCCTACAAAAGCCCTACATATAACGTGAATCATTAAAACGTATTTTATTATCTTTGTACCAACTTTGTACAAGGTTATGGTGAAGGTGCTGTTAATTTACCTGTTTCTGGCTGTGGTTTCCCCGCAGGGCTTCCGCCGCACGGAGAGCATTTCGGACCACGCCGGGGCGCTGGAAGAGGTGCAGGTCTGGAAGATAATCTGCGACAGCATCAGTACGCCGGTGCCGCATCCCGTAACCTGGTTCGCCACCCACGAGGGACTGTTCAGCTACGACGGCACGCGGGTGGCGCGGCACCCTTCCAGCAAAGTCTCCGTACTCAGGGACCTGCAGTTCGACCCGGCGTCGGGAAGGCTCTACTCCGCCGGCGACAGCGGGATAGGCTGGTGGGAGGAGAACCCCTTCGGACGTATGGTCTATCATCCCATCACGGAGATTCCGGCATCGGAAATCACCAAGACCTTCTGGCGGGTACGCATCGCCTCAAACGGAAAGGTTCTCTTCCAGAACAGCAACGCTATCATAGTCTGGGATCCGCAATCCGGAGAATACGGGACCATTCGACCTACGCAATGGTTCCGCTATATGTGCGCCGCCGGGCAGGACATCTACGTTCAGGACGGCCCCATCCTTAATATAATACTCCCCGAAGGCAGCCTGAAGCCCATCTGCGGGCTGGACGACCGTGTGATGGATATTGCCGAATGCGGCGGCAGGACCGTGCTGGCGCTCGAGAACACCGGTCTCGTTACCCTGACCCCCGACGGAAACACCCTGCCGCTGGACAATCGCAGCAACCAGGTACTCGCGAAGGCGAAGGTACTCTCCCTTGCCGGATACGGTTCCCGTCTGATCGTGGGTACAACCAGCGGGGGCGTCTTCGTAACGGACTCGCTTGGCAGGATCGATGACGGTTTCGCGCCCGGCCAGGCAGTGCGCAACAGCACGGTTCTGGCAGTAGCAAGCGATTCGCGGGGGGATATCTGGATAGGGATGGAAGCCGGGGTGGCGAGGATAGACAACAGCACCAAAGACTTTTATCTGGAGGACCCGGGTCTCGGCAGGGTCCGCGCGGCGGTGACGTTGCCGGACGGAAGGCTGCTGGTGGGTTCCAACAAGGGTCTGTTCGTGCAGGAAGGAGAGGCATTCCGCAGTATTCCCGGCACCACAGGTTCGGTGTGGAGCGTCGCCGCGCTCGACGACCACATCTTTGTGGCGCACGACCGCGGCCTTTTCTCTCTGGATAACAATCTAGCCCTGACGCCCCTGTACACAGGCAACGGCGTGCTCAGTATAGTGCCGCATCCTTCCGAAAAGGGGAAATATATCTGCGGCACATATAACGGACTATGCCTCTTTGAGAAGACGACTGCGGGCGCCCGATTCATCTCCCGGATCGACGGTTACACCGGCTACTGCCGCTATATGCGGAGTTCTTCCGACGGGTATCTCTGGATCCGCGACAGCGGCTTCGGCTTCATCCGTCTCCGCTTGGACGAAAAAGGCACCGGAGTTGCCGACAGGCGCGACTACAAGCTGTTGCAGAAGTCCGGAGAGCCGCTTTTCATCGCCGGGAGCGACGATTCTCTGCTGTTCTGCTGCGGCGGCAGGGCATATTCGGCCGATGCGTTCGGCGGGGACCTGAAGAAAGACCCGGACGGGACACAGCTGCTCGCCGCCTGCGGGAACGGGACGGCCTGGTTGCTTCAGCGCGATTCCTGCTGGTGGTACGGCGGCTGCTACGGCTGCGGCGCCGTGCGGAAGGACAGGGACGGGGTCTATCGGAACATCGGCAGTATCCTCGCCGGTATCAGCGGCAAGCACAGCTTTACGGAAGCGTTCCCCATCGAAGACGGCTGCGCAGTGGGATATCTTAACGGGGTTGCTACCTGCCGGGGCGTCTGCCCGCGAAGCGAAGGGCTGTTCGTATCCAGAATCGAAGCGCACGGTGCGCGCGACCGCGGAGTAATTGCCCTCGGGAACGGCAACACACGCATCCCGTACTACCTTAACACGGTTTCGGTATATGTTTCCGGCGGGAACGGCAGCAACTTCGTGGATTACAGGCTGAGCCCCGATTCGAAAGAATGGAAGACCGCGCCGCTGGCGGATCCGATACAGCTGGCTTCACTGCCCTACGGCAGACACGAGGTGGAGTTCAGGGTCAGTTCCGCACCAGAAATCCGATGTGCCGTCACGCTGCGCATCCGCCGGCCGTGGTATATCAGCGCCTGGGCTTTCGCGGCGTATCTGCTGGCGTTGCTGCTGCTTGCCGCAGGCATCCGGAATTACTATCGGAAGGAGGCCCGCAAGGCACAGGAGCACGCCAGGCTGAAGGCGGATCTGAAGAGCAAGAGCAAGGACCTTGCGAACATCACTTTCAACAGCGCCCGCCGCGGCAGCCAGCTGAATGCAATCCGGGCGATGCTGGTGTCGGGCGAGGCCGCTACCAGACCGTCGGAAGTGGCCCGCATATCACACGAAACTGTCAGGATGATAGACAGTTACCTCTCCGACGAGGGCGACTGGGAGAAGAGCGAGGAGTACTTCAACGTAATCTATGACGGACTGCTGGAAAGACTGAAAACCAAGTACCCGGAGATGTCGAAAACCGATATGAAACTCTGCGTTTACACTAAGCTCAACCTTTCGACCAAAGAGATTGCAGATATTATGAACATATCGCCCCGCAGCGTGGAGATGGCCCGGTACCGGCTGCGAAAACGCCTCGGTCTGCCCGCCGGCGGCGACATCGCACAGATTTGGGCTGAGTAGCGGCAGGCGGCGTGCAACATCGCGCGCGTTACGCGCATCTTATTTATCGGTTATTTGATTTTTGGCCGAAATTTGCGATATTTGCACGCCTTTAAGAGATTACAACACACAATTTTTATATAAAAATGAAAAAACTAGTTTTATTCTTCAGCGTTGCAGCTGCCCTTATGGCAGTTTCCTGCAACAAGAACGAGAAGGGCGAAGTCCTTTCTCCGGACGATCAGAAAACAACCGTCGTTGAAGTTTGCACTGAAACGGCCAAGCAGATCGAACTCAAGAATTGGGAACCCACCGCTATCCTCGGTCTTACCACCGCGATGTCAATCAGTGACGTCAAGGGTGCCGACAAGGCCACCGAAGCCTGGGCGGAAGGAATTGAGGAAAAGTGGTTTACATCGAATCCCGCAGTCGTCAACCTCGCCGACATTAACGGTAAGTTCGAGATCAAGGACGGTGTTATGTCCCGCACGGATTCAAAAAGCCTCACCCTCAACTATCAGGCATACGACAGCCTCGAAGAGAGTTCAAAGCCCATCGACTGCGTAGCAAGCGTCACCATCAAGAACTCCAGCACCAAGATCCTTGTCTCCAAGGGTGATGCTGAAGAGACCTCTACCCGCGCAGAAGAAGCACAGGATATCTACGTCCAGGTTCCTTCTTCGGTTACTGCAAACATCAAGGCTGCAGGCAAGCAGGAATTTGCCCTCTCTGTCAGCGATGTTAAGATCGGCGGCCTGAAAGACGGTGAGCCCACCCTCGAAGGCACCTATTCCTTCGTAGCCTCCCTCACTGCAGGCAAGTACAAACTCGCCATTTCGAAGGCTAAATACAGCACCAAGGAAGTCGGCCTCGGCATCAGCTTCACCAACAACGGCAAGAACATCATCAAAGCCAACTTCAGTGGCACCGGCGACCTCCCTGTAGAGAACGGCGATCCCAATTTTGGAAAGATTACGGGCAAGGCCAAGGCTGATATCACCCTTATGGGCCAGGTAAGCCTCAAGGGTAGCCTCGACTACACCGGACTCGAAAAGTACATAAATGATCACGAAGGGGCCAATCCCGAGACCGTTGATGCGGCCCAGCCTCTCCTTGATGAAATGTGCAAGTACTTCGACCTCGGCGTTTATATGAAGAACGCCTGCCAGGGCAAACTCATCCTCCTTGCTTCCCAGGAGCCGGGCAGCACCAGCGTCGATATAGTTCCCGCCATCAAGTTCACCGACGGCAGCGAAACTATGCTTGCTGAAGATTACGGCTACAGCCTCCTCGAAGGAATTATGAAGAGCGACTACATTATGGGAGTGGTTGGCGAAATCAGCGAATTCATCGAATACCTCTTCGGTGGTGTTAAATAGGCTCTCAGCCATACTTTTTATTCAATCTGCGCTGCTGCTCCTTCCGTTTTCGGAGGCCACGGCGCAGATTGATTCTTTACAGCTGGACAGCACGGTGGTTGCGGCCCGCAGGCGCACCAGCGTCATCTCGGCGGGAGCCGGAACCCAGACGAAGGTAGAGCTTGCAAAGATCGCGGTACTGCCGTCCATCCTTGGGAACTCCGACCCGCTGCACTTCGCGCAGCTGCTGCCCAGTATGCAGAGTTCTTCGGAAATCGACGCCGGCGTACACATCCAGGGCTGCGACCATCAGCACAATATGATCGCCCTGGACGGTGTTCCGGTTTACGGAGCCTCGCACCTGCTGGGGCTCTTTTCGGTGTTCAACCCCACCCACTTCGACGCAATGACCTATGGCACCATCGCTCCCGACCCCGGCAGGCTCGGCGGAGTGCTCGATATGCACGTGCAGAAGGACCTGCCCGCGCAGACGGAAGGAGACGCGTCGCTGGGGCTGATCTCCACCCAGGGCACGCTGAAAGTGCCTTTCGGCAGCACCGGGGCATTACTGCTCTCCGGGCGCAAGTCCTTTATCAACCTGCTATACGGGGATTTCATAAAGCTCGACGAGACGCCGCTGCGGTACGGCTTCGGCGACGCCAACCTAACGGCCATCTGGAAACCATCCGCAAAAGACCGGATTTGGCTGGATTTCTACTATGGAGACGACTCTGCCGAGGCCGGTTCGTACAGGGCAGACGTGGGCGTGGACCTCTACTGGCGCAATCTGGTATCGGCCCTGCACTGGGATCACGGCGCCCTGAAGCAGACAGCCTGGTTCAGCAATTTCGCCCTCGATGCGGCGGTCGGCACCCAGAACCAGCAGGCCTGGCTGCCCTCGCACATCAGCAGCGGCGGCTACAAGGGGGCCTGGAGCAGGGGCGGCCTCAGCCTTGCAACGGCATTCACCATACACGAGGTGCTGCCGCAGGACCCGCAGGTGAAGGGCAACGACTATCTCTATGAAGGGGAAGATGTGCTGCACGCGTCCGAAGCCACGCTGTCCGCATTCTGGCGCGGCGACATCGGTTACAGTTTCAGCTACGGCGCCGGTCTGACCGGGGGATGGTATCTCTCTCCGGAAAAACAAAGCTACTGGAGCCTGTCGCCGGAGATCGAAGCGAAGTTGCTGCTGCTCCGCGGCGGCAACATCAAGCTTCGCAGCGGCATAAAACGGCAAAACCTCTTCCAGACGGGCCTGTCGAACCTGGGCTTCCCCATCGAATTCTGGCTGCCGGCAGGGAAGTACGGCGATCCGCAGTGGTCGTTCTACAACTCCCTGGCGTACAACCGCGACATCTCCAGGGGCGACGCCCGCTTTAGCGCGGAGCTCTACTGGCGCTATCTGGACAACCAGCTGGAATACAACGGCGGCGTGCTGGAGTTCCTGGACGGCAGCTATTCTCTGGATCGGGCCCTGCAGAAGGGTTCCGGACGAAGCTACGGCCTGAACCTTATGCTCCAGAAACTGACCGGGCGTCTCACCGGATGGCTGTCGCTGTCGGCCGGAAGGAGCCTGCGCAGCTTCGACGGCGGCACCTGGCCTTCCAACCACGAACGGCTGGTGGAATTCAATGCTGTCGCAACCTACAGCTGGCGCCGCTGGGACTTTGGGGGAACCTTCCTGGCGGCCGGCGGCACTCCGTTCACGGAGACTCTAGAGTACTATCTTCTCAACGGCCAGCTCGTAGGGGTATTCGGAGAGCATAATGCCTCTCGCCTGAAACCTTACATACGCCTCGACCTCAACGCCCGCCTGCACCTGCGAGACCGCGGCCGTATGCACCAGAGCCTCAACTTCTCTGTGTATAACGCCACGATGCACAAGCAGGAAATCTACCGCAACCTGACCGTTGACCGCGAAGCGCAGACCTTCAGCTACGGACCTCTTTATCTGGGGATTACAATACTGCCGTCGGTATCATACGAAATTCGTTTCTGATATGAAAAAACTGCTGCCTCTCCTCCTCGCCGTGCTTGCTTCCTGCACCACCACCGTTGTCGATGAAAAACTGGTGGTGGAAGGCTGGATAGAAGACGGCGGATACCCCGAAGTTAACGTAACCTCTTCGATAGTGGCTGAAAACGGTACCTGGAAATGGGACGAACTCCGCCAGCATATGCTTAACAGCGCGACCGTTACTGTGAGCGATGGGGAGAACACCGTGCAGCTTACTTCCGTGGTGAGCAGCAATCACTTCCCTCCCTATTATTTCACAACTACCAAAATGAAGGGAGAGGCCGGCAAGACCTATACCCTGCACGTCAGTTTCAAGGGCAGGGAAGCAAGTGCGGTTACCACCGTTCCGGCCAAGCAAGATCTGGTTTCGTGGAAGGTATGCGACACCTATGACGGCAAGAACATACTCTGCAGTTTTGACGCCAAGGCGGGCAGCCGCTACAAGTTCTTCGAAAAACGTGATGGGAAGGACAAGATGTATATTACGTGCTACCTTGCGATGGTGAACGGCGACGACACCCCCGGCGCTACCGAGGTGACGGTCAACCGGGGCTACGACTTACTGAGCGAGGAGTATAAATTGTCTTTCGACCCCGGGGACAAGGTCTTGCTGCGTTTCTGCACAATGGGCGAAGAAACCTATGCGTACTGGAAGCAGTACGAAGAGACGGTGCTCTTCTCCAAGAATCCGCTGATTACCGTAACAAAGCCCGTCGAGGGCAACGTCACCGGCGCCTACGGCTACTGGTTCGGCTACGGAACCAGTTATTACACCATCGACATTCCCGAATAGGGGGCGTCAGTCCCAGAAAACGTTCTTAACGTTCGTCGCGGGTGTAGCCGAAGCGCCGCCCGAGTGATATAAATCCATTATCTGGTAAATATTCCAGTGCAGCTGACGCATCAGGTCGGTGCATTCGGTGTAGAGTTCGTAATCCGGCGCAACGATGCCCTTGTTGTTCCAGCCATAAGTCTCGGAAAAGTCATCGGTCATCTGGAACCACTGCCAACCGATGCAATGGTTGTAAGAGATCAGCTTGCGGGTGAAGTTCTGGTAGTGCCGTCCGCGGGAGAGTTGGCCCTTTACTATCCATCCGCCGCCCTCGCCGGTATTGCCGTACAGCGCGCCACCGAAGGTAGCGGTCGCGTCGCGGGTGTAGAATTCCGTTACGAAACAAGGCTTATCCGGCACCCAGGTCTTGAACTGCGAAATAAAATAGTCGTCATTGGGTTCCCAGACGCCGTAGACGTTCACCGAAACAATGTCACAGTAGCGGGCACACGCCTCGTGTACCTGACGCAACGTCTTGGGCTTGCCGTGCAGGCGCGAGCCCAGGATCAGATGGTCGGGATCGTGACGGCGGACGGCCTCGGTAGCGGTACGGTAGTAATAATCACAAATATCGGCGAGGAAGGCGTCGTCCATCGCTGTATTAACGTTGGATGCGACTGGGTCCACACCGTATTTGTCGCGAATGAAGTTTTCGGCATAAGCCTTGGCATATGCAAAAGCCCGGGGTGAGGACGAAGAAGTATCCAACGCCAGCCAGTGCTTCAGATAGATGCCGGGGGTGGAAGAACTGGCCCAGCGGAACTGCAGTTCGTTGTCGAGGTAATAACCGATGAAGCCCTTGTCCCCTTTGAACTCGGCGGTACCGTCAGCGGCAAGTGCGTCGATATATGACAGATAGTCCGGATCGAACATCAGGGCGAACACGCTGCCCTTGGCGGAATCGAAAGACCTACCGGTCAACTTGTTGTAGTCCCAGCTGAACGTGCGGAGCAGGTAAAGTATCTCTACTTCGGAGAGTTCCGAATCAGCCGTACTGTTCCGCATACGGGCCTGCACGTCCAGAGGATAGTTCTCACGATGGATGCGGATGCGTTTGGCATTCGCGGAGTAGACGTTGAATGCGAGGTCGGTAAGGGTCCTGCCCGCCCAGGAAGCCCATTCTAGCTGCGTAGAGAAGCGCTTGTCGTGCTCTTCCTGAGCCTGAGCCGAAGATGCCTCCTTCAAATTATTGGGAGCCACGCCGTTAACGCCGTGTAGGATGGTCACGTTGCCGTCCGGGTTGACACATACCCAGCGGCCCTTGTATTTGCCGGTACGCCAGAATCCCTCCGTATTGGTGCTTACGATTGCATCCGGCTTCACCCCGGCATAGCCACCCCAGCGGTCAAGCGAATTGGCATTGTATCGTGGCATACGCTTGAGGCCGTCCACAAGCAGCACGTCGGCTTTGCTGTAGGAAGCCGTTTCGGCGGTCGGCTTGTATTCCACCTTTATCTTCTCGTCCGTTGCGCCGGGCTGCCCCGGAATCATCACCGCGTCCGGCAGTATCAAGCGGAGCGTTGTCTCCCTGCCGGAGGGGATATTGTCTCCGTTGAAATCGACTGAAGCGAACTCCCCTACATCAATGGTGCAGGTTTTCCCGCTCAGGTCGGCCGGAGGCACAACCATCCACACCGTGCCGTAATCTTCCGACAGCACCAACGGGGTTTTTAGTTTCACCGTTGTTTTGCTGCCGTTGCAGGAGAAACTGACCTCCGGGACCTTCCCGCCAATGTAAACGCTTCCTTTAGCGTTGATGCGGATGCCGAGCGGAACGAAATCCTGCGACAGGCTGAATTGCGGAGGGAAACTGTTGCTAAGCGTAACCGCGCCGCTGATTCCGTGGGCATACGTAGCAAAGGCTCTTTCGCCCGGGCCGGCCTGCTCCTGTTGGGAGGGTATAGTGGCGGACGCCCTCTCAAGAATTACGGAACTGCCACCTTCCAGGTCGGTTGCAATGCTGAACGTACCCGTCGCAGTGCCGGCTCCGTCCACAAGGGTTGCCTTTCCGACAATACCGTTGTCGCTGGTGCTCAAAACCTTAAGCACCTCTCCTTCTTCCCAAACACCCGGGGCGGCGATTTCACCCAGGGCCGCAAAGGTATTCTTATAATTCTTTTCCGATGGCTTCTCCTCCGGCTCTTTGCCGGATGGATTGCACGCGCCCAACAGCAGAAGGGCAAAAAGGAACGGAGTCATTCTGTTCATCGTATCGTGTCTATTTCCCAATGGACGGAAGCGGACAAGGTCTCGCCCGCCCGGGCTTCGTATGCGCCTGTAAGGTCGCAGTAAATCTTGTTGTAAGCGTTGCCGTTCGTGCCGCAGAACATACCGCCCTTGTCTTTGCGGGTGCCGCCATCAATCACAAGGGCAAAACTCAAACCCCTTTCTCCGTATTCGGTGATGCGGGACGTTCCGGCATCCGCCTTGGTGAGCGGCGAGCCGTTCTGCCACCCGTCGGAAATATCGAATACGGTGTACGGCAGATTGTCTTTGATCGCATAGCGGGTCAGGTAGGATGCAGATGTGTTACCCTCCCATCTGCGGAGCACACAGAGCATACCGAACTGCGCCTGCTTGACAGGCATATCGCGCAGAATCTTCAGGTCGATGGAAATGTGCAGGTCACCATCTTCAAACACCCAGTGCCGGGTTGCTTCAGCCCAGGGATCGGTGTTGCTGTAAGCCTGGTAGAGCAGCGAGCGCTGGGTCATCTCTATGCGGGAAGCCTCGCGAATGGCAAAACTCGCATTTTCCGAAACGGACTCCCCGTCTATACTGATTCCCAGGGCACGTTCCCCGCTTTCGGTGATTATCTGTTCGAATCCGTGCAGGGTGCCGCCCACATAGGTATAGGTGGACGCATCGTCGGCACGCGGAACGTTCACGGCCATCTCGGCCTCGCCGTTGAGGAACAGGCCTGCGACCTTGCTGAAAGAGCCGCCACCGGACTGATGCAGTTCCAGCGCTCCGATACCCCAGTTGTCGAGGAACGACGGGTACGCCCCCTCCGACCAAGCCTTGTTGCGCTTGTTAAAGGGATAATATATCCAGTACCCTTCGCGGGCCGTGCTGATCCGGACTTCCATCCTGCCGGCACTCTTGCTCACGAGCATAGAAACATCGCGCTTGCGGGGGATGTCCAGCGTGCCGCCGTCGGAAAAACGGAAGCGTACGCAACGGGGATACTCCTGCGCATTAACGAGGTAAACGTCGCCCTCGGCAGCGTCAAAGTTGGCCGGCGTAGCACGGGCCGAGGTTTTTTCGCCGTCTTTGTACCAATAGCCGTCCGCCCCGATGGTATAATAGGGAATTCCTATGTATTTGTACTGGCTTCGGTGACCGTTGACGTAAAGATAGTCGTCTGAACCGGTCACAACCCAACCGTGGTTGGCATTGTCGAACGATACGCTTCCGCCCGATGTAAACCTGACGGTATAGGTGCCGTCAGCCGCAGCGTCGACGCTTTCGACAAAATCGCTCTCGAAAGGAGAGAATGCGGAGCGCAGCACCAGGTTCGTACGCACCTCCGGCCCCGGAGCCGGACCGGGATCCGGCTCCTTTGCGGGGGCTGAAGGCTTGCATCCTGCTATCAGCAGCAGTACAGCCAGGGTTTCAAGCATTTGCAACTGCATTGATTATCGGTTGGCCTCGTCCTTTTGGCAGCGGACCGATGCGGACACCGAGGAGTTGTATTTTCCGACGCGGTTGCCGCTCTTGTTGCCCTCGTTTCGCCAGTAGAAAGAGACCGGCTGGTTGAGGTTATGACCTCCGATGTAGTTGGACCACACCATACCGTGGCTGCAGGAGCCGGTAGTACCGTTCTGGCCCATACCCATAGACGCGAGGCGTCCGTTTCCGGCAAGTTTGCCATTGCCATAGCCGTTGGTGTAGAACAGAGCGCCGTCGAGGTAGAAGCCGACTATTCCGGCGGTATTCTCGTAGGTTGCACTTTCCGCAGCATCCTTGAGGGCGCTCAGGACCGAAGGATCCGGGACTCTCCATCCCTTCGGGCACGGGTCGTAAATTGATTTGCTGCCCTCAGCCGTATCGTCGGCGTGGATATTGCCGCCCCAGAGGTCACCGCGCTTGCCGCCTTCGCTGCACCAGCTGGGCATATCGGTAGGATCCGGATACGCGAGGACCATACCCACGG
>JAEEGL010048907.1_pt1 | contig 14586 bp, 17 predicted proteins | sample 9134231 | NCBI WGS metagenome assembly JAEEGL01 (sample SAMN16246548, study PRJNA631951) | gut metagenome | biome: gut microbiome; feature: rumen; material: fiber-attached | host: Bos | place: Iran: Karaj | collected 2018-10
ATGGAGGGGCTGGTGCACTACGTATGGAAAGGACTGTACGGAGAGGATCTGCAGACTCCTTTCCCCCATATCGGATACAGGGAGGCTATGGAGAGATTCGGATCCGACAAGCCCGATATGAGATACGGGCTGGAGTTCGTCTCTCTGACCGAAGTGGTCAAGGATGCGCCGTACAAGATATTCCAGAACATTCTCTCCGAGGGAGGGATCGTAGCAGGACTTAACCTGAAAGCGGAGTTCGCCGGCCCGAAGGTCGGAAGGAACGAGGTGGACCGCTACATCCATTACGCGAAGAAAGCCGGGCTCGGCGGACTCACCTGGATGAGATGCAAGGACGGGAAGCTGGAAAGCAACATCGTGAAGTATTTCACTCCCGAAATCCTGGAAAACATAAAGAAGACCATGGGCGCCGGGGAGGGGGATCTCCTTTTCATCATCGCGGGCCCCTGGAAATCGGCGTACGAGGGAGGAGGCATCCTCAGGAAGAAGATCGCGGAGGATCTCGGGCTCGTTCCCGAGGGCACGTTCCAGTTCTTCTGGATGGACCAGTGCCCCATGTACGAAATAGATCCGGTATCCGGAAAATGCGACGCGTTCCACCATCCGTTCGTTCTTCCCGAGGGCGATCCCTCCGATGAAAAGGTCGGGGGAGCGTGCTTCGATCTGTGCCTGAACGGAAACGAGCTGGGATCCGGATCCCTGCGTATCCACAACGCCGAAGTCCAGAAAGAAGTGTTTCACAAGCTCGGGCTGGACGACGAGAGGATCGAGAGGAACTTCGGATACTTCGTGGAGATGCTCAGCTACGGAGCGCCCCCCCACGGAGGAATCGCCATCGGAGTGGACAGACTGTGCTCCATCCTTCTGGGAAAAGACTCCATCAGAGACGTGATAGCGTTCCCGAAGAACAAGAGGGCGGTATCCCTTCTCGACGGATCGCCGTCTCCCGTGGACGAATCCAAACTGGAAGAGCTCCAGATCATCTCCCTGTCCGGGGATTTGGATCTCGGAGACTTCGAAGAAACCGATTCCGAATGATTGCGGCGGCGGGAGGGTCCCGCTGCCGGTTTTTTCCGGTTTATTTTCAGATAAAAATTCACGGAATCCGCAGAGCCTCCGGAAACGGATTAACCGGATCCGTGCTCCGCGGAACGCGAATAGTTTCTCAGAGATACTTGACGAGATCTTCCAACGGCTTCCTTTTAAAATGCATTCCGGACGGAACGCTGGAATCCGCCGGATATCCCAGCGGAAGAATATGCATCAGCGTGAGGGAATCCGGGATTCCGAACGCTTCGCGTATGGGCTCCGGCTCGAAATAGCCCACCCAGCAGGTTCCCAGACCGAGGTCCGCCGCGCGGAGCATCATATGATCCGTGACAATCGCGGTATCGGTCTCGCCCACGTTTCTTCCGGTGGCCGGATGGGTCCAGGATTCCGAAAGATCAGCGAAGATCAGCAGCACTACAGGCGCGTCGAACGCCATGCGGCAGCATCCGCGAATCTTTCTCAGAGAATCTTCCGTTCTGATCACGTATATTCTCTGGCACTGGGAGTCGCACCCGGTGGGCGCCAGCCTTCCCGCCTCCAGAACGGCCTCGAGTTTCCAGTTCTCCACCGGCCTGCTGCTGTATTTCCTCACGGAATATCTGTTTTTTATGACGTCTTCCAGTTCCGTTCTCTCACATCCTCGACTCTATAATCCTCTTCACCGCTTCCACGACCTCGGAGGACTGGTACTTTCCGCCGCTCTGCTTCATGACGGCTCCGATCGCTTTGTTGGCCGCCTTCGGGTTTTTGGCGTAATCGGAGACCACGGAGGGGTTGGAGTCCAGGTAACCGGCGATGATCTTGTCTAGATCTCCGGAGCTCCCGGCGATCTCCTCCGGCTCCTTCCCGGTCATATAGGATTTAAGCCTGATTCCGCACTCGGTGTCCGTTATCTTCCCGCCGCAGTGCTCCCTGACTATGGGAACTATTCCCTCCGGAGATATGCCCAGAGACTCCATCGTCTTCCAGTTGGAAGATACCGGACCTGCGATCCACTTCACGGCGTCCTTCGTTCCGAACTCCCGGGCCGCGGATTCGAACAGCGAGGCGAGATCCGCGGAAGTGGAGATCAACTGTCTGGCCATCTTCTTGTCGATTCCGTATTCCGCGGATATCCTTACGGCCATCTTCTGGGGGCTCTCCTTGATCTTTATCCGATCGGACATCTCTTTCAGATGGAAAATGCCCAGATCCGGCTCGTCTATGTATCCGTAATCGGCTTCGAACTCTTTTTTCCTGACGGAAACCGTTACTCCGCGCTCTTCGTCGAACCTTCTGGTCTCCCTTTCGATCTTTCCTCCGGCTTTAAGAATCTTGGTCTGCCTCACGACTTCGAAGGTCAGCGCCCTCTCCACGTTCTTCAGGCCGGTGACGTTCTTGACCTCGCACCGCTCCTTTCCTACGGAGATGTTGCAGTCGCAGCGTATGCTCCTCTCCCCGTCTCCCGGAAGATCTATGACATACCTGATATCCTCGATAAGCTGGCCCAGGAAGGATCTGGCCTCGGCGGGAGTGGACAGATCGGGCTCGGTGACGATCTCCGCGAGGGGTATTCCGGATCTGTTGTAATCTATCAGCGAAGACAGATCGCCGACTCTCTTCGTCTTCCCGGGATCCTCTTCCACGTGTATGCGGGTGATTCTTATCGGCTTCCCGCTGTCCAGATAGTATACCCCGCCCTCCCCGACGGGATTGTCGTACTGGGTTATCTGGACACTTTTGGACATGTCCGGATAGAAATACGTTTTTCTTGAGAACCAGGTGGTGTCCGCCACGGTGCACCCGAGCATCTTGGCCAGCATGATCCCGTATTCCAGAACTTTCCTGTTCAGCACGGGCCTGGATCCCGGCATCCCGAGGCACGTGGGACACACGTGGGTGTTGGGAGCGGGAGCGTCCGTGGTGGGACATGAGCAGAACATCTTGGAAGCCGTGGGAAGCTGAACGTGTATCTCCAGACCTATCTTCATACTTTCACCTCCGGTTTTACCATTTCGAATCCTTTCTCCCAGGACTCCGCGGCATCGAAGAGAACCTCTTCGTTCCAGTGATCCGCGACGAACTGCATTCCGATCGGCATCCCGTTTCTGTCATATCCGCACGGAACCGAGAGATGGGGAGTCCCGGCGAGGTTGGCCGGCACCGTGAGGTAATCCGCCTTGTAAGCGTCCAGAGCGGACATTCCGGAGATCTCGCCGAATCTGGGGGCGGTAAAGGGCATCGTCGGAGTCAGGACCGCGTCGAACCTGGAGAACACGCTCTTGTAATCGGCGATGACTGACTGCCTCACTCTGAGAGCTTTCGCGTAGTACCTGTCCCTGAATCCGGCCATTCTCGTGTAGGTTCCGAGGAGAATTCTCCTTTTCGCCTCTTCGCCGAAGTATTCGGAACGGAACGAACTGAAATAATCGTCGAATCTGAGGGAGAGATCTCCCCTCTGCCGCCCGTACCTCATCCCGACGTATCTGGCCAGATTGGTGGACGCTTCGGAGGTCGCGAGAACGTAATAAGCGGGCATGGCGTATTTCAGGGAAGGCATTTCCACCGTTTCGACGTCAATCCCCATGGATTTCAGTTTTTCCAGAGACCGGTCGAAAGCGTCCTTCACGTCCGCGGAAAGACCCTCCGTCCCGTCCTTCGGAACCGCGGCCGATTTAAGCTTCCTGCCGGTATCCTTAAGCTCCGGCTGGGCGCAGGAAGTCGGATCTTTCGGATCCCTTCCCGAAATCATATGAATATACTTCCTCATGTCTCCGGCCCTGGCCGAGAGAACGCCGATCTTATCCAGCGAGTTCCCGTAATCGATGAGCCCGTATCTGGAGACGCGCCCGTAGGTGGGTGCGATCCCGTAGATTCCGCAGAACGAAGCGGGACAGCATATGGATCCCCCGGTGGAGACTCCCAGAGAAACATGATCCTCGAAAACGGCCGCGGCGCATGCCGATCCTCCTGACGAACCCCCGCAGGAGCGTTCCGGATCGTACGGATTCCGGGGGATCTCCAGCCCGGAATTGACGGAGAACGTTCCGAAGCCGAATTCATCCATATTGCATTTCCCTATGAGCTTTCCTCCGGCCGCGCGCATTCTGGCAATCGATTCTGCATCGAAGGCAGGTCTGTAGCCCTCGAGAATCCTGGAACCGGAGCAGGTCTCCATATCCGCGGAAGTGAGATTGTCCTTGGCCGAGAACAGGAACGCGGCGTCCCCGGGATCCGCGTCTCCGGTAACCGCGTGGAACATGTGGTATTTCGAATTGATCTCTCTGAAAGAGGAAAGAACGTCCCGCATCGTCATAAAAGCCTGGGCCCCCTTACGTATCTCTCATAAGTGTCCATATCCCTGAGGAGAACGTCCGGATCGAAATCCGAGCGGGGAACGTCGTCCCGCAGCACATCCGCGATCTCGACCGGGTTCACTCCGGTCTTTCCGGTATCCGGGGCTTCGTCCAGAAGTTCGAAGTAAGTCAGAATCTCATTGAGATCGCTGCTGTATTTTTCCAGTTCGGATTCCGACAGTTTAATGTGCGCCGCGCGTGCGACCCTCTCCACGGTTTCTCTGTCCATGTCTCAGACCTGCCCGCTTAACACCGATCCTGTAATAAAATTGTATGCCGGAGCGGACGGAAAAACAGTTCTGCATGTGCTGTCAGCATCGTCCGGTTTTCAGGTTTATAAGCCTTGGGCGAACTGTTTTTAATGTTCCTTTCAGGTACGGTGTCATGGCAGATTCAGGTACCGATAAGAAGATAGCGGCCGGAATGAAACAGATGGATGAAGGAGACTTCAAGAAAGCTTATTCCACGTTCAAAAAACTCGTGACGGAACATCCCGATGACGCGGAGATCTGGTACTGCAAAGCCGAATGCGGCAATTTCGCTTCCGGAATGACCGGCGCGAAGATCACCAACGAAGAGATCATCGAAGCGTACAACAAGGCCATGGAGCTGGATCCCGAGAGAGTCGAGTACTACCAGTCCTACGGCCAGTTCTGCATCTCGGTCAACAAGTTCGACGAAGCGGAGAAAGCGTACTGCGAAGCGGCGGAGATAGACAGTTCCCTCGCCCCCTCCCTGTTCAGCGAGTTCGCCATCGAATACTACAACACTGCCATGGCCGCGTACGGCGAGATCATGGACGATCCCAAAAACAGGGCGCCTTTCGCCAAGAAAGCGCTGGGTTATCTCCTAAAAGCGCTGGACATTTCCCCTGAAGAAGCCAGAAATCTCCTTTGAACGATTTTTTCTGCGGCGGGGAACGTTCCGCCGCATCTCTTTTCCCGGATCGCATCGCTGACGGACGCGTCCGTATTCAAACGAAATAAAACCAAAAAAAATACTCTGGTAGCGGGGGGTCGATTTGAACGACCGGCCTCCGGGTTATGAGCCCGACGGGATATCCTGGCTACCCCACCCCGCTGTAAATCACCCAAAGTAGGTATTTTATTTAAATCTAACTGCTTCAGAGGAATTTCTTCAGCTTCATGAGATCGTCCAGTTTGCCCTTGATCTTAATCTTCTTGAGAAGGTAGGCTTTCATGGGCTTCAGAGTCCCGTCCACCAGGGCCTGGAAGTTCTCGGGGGTCGTTATAACCGTGATGTCGGCGTCGTCCCTCAGCTCCGCTATGAAATCCGTCATTTCGGCGTTTTCCAGCCTTACGGAGTAAGCCTCCTCCCCCAGATCGAGATTCAGAGTCTTCTTTATGGGCATGAGCTCTTTTTTGAGCTCGGGATCCGCCTCTACCTTTCTGTGCACTTTTTCCATCAGTTCCCTGATTATCTGTTCTTTGCTCATTACCGATCACCAGTCATCTAGTTTCGTGTTGGATCTTTTCGAAAGCATGGCCCTCACGGGCTCCCATGAGCAGCGCACATGCGGCGGCGCGCTTTTATTCTTAACGATCCAGTTTTCTATGAAATTCATCGTCACGCGGTCGCTGGGATAGCCGCTTCCCGTTTCCCCCAGTTCGCCGCGGATATCCTCCATCATGCGATCGCGAGTAACCTTCGCGATGATGGACGCCGCGGACACGACGGGGTAAGTGTCATCCGCTTTATGCTTTACTGTAAACTCCGCGTCCGATCCGAGCGCGGATCTGAATCTGGACGTGAAACTTTCCTCGTTCACGTCCGGACAGTCCGCGATGATTCCGGATACTCCCGGAGGAACGACCTTGCAGAACATGCGCAGTTCTATCTCGTTCAGGCTCATCTCCTTCCTGAGAGAGTCTATCTCCTCCGCGGACGCGACGGAGATCCTCCATTCCGCGCATTCCGTGATCTCGGAGTACATCGCCTCCCTTCTCGCGGGAGAGAGCTTCTTCGAATCTTTCACGCCTATTCTGATAAGATCCTCGTCCGACTCCGCCGAAACGGACGCCACCACCAGCGGCCCCATGACCGATCCTCTCCCGGCTTCGTCTATTCCGCAGTACATGATGCCGGAAGACACATGGAATCAGTATGAATCTTTTTCCTCCGGATACGGATCCGGACGGCCGGACGTAACTTTTTATCTGACACCCGCATATGACGGAAATATGGCATTGAAATGCGACCTTCAGTACGGCAGAGGAGAAGCCGGATACAGACTGACGCGGGTGGGCGTCAAAGGAGTGCGTAAGCCGGTCGTAATCAAAAGGGAAGGAGCCGGAGGCACCCTCAACAACACGCTCTACTGCTCCTTCGACATCTGCGTAGACCTCCCCGCCGAACAGAAAGGCTCCCATATGTCCAGAAACGTCGAGGTACTGAACGAGGTCGTGGAGGAGAGCATAAGAACCCCCGTGACCGCGCTGGAGGATATGGCCGCGGATATATGCCGCAAGCTTCTGGTGCGCCATGAATATGCCATGACCGCGGACGTCGTCGCCACGGCCGAATACTTCCGCGGCAGCGTCACCCCTCTCGGAAAACCCACCTTCGAAATCTACGAGCTTATGGCCGGCGGGCACATAGAAAGGGACGGCGTTCTTCTGAAAAAAATAGGCGTCGAAGCTGTGGGAATGACCGCATGCCCCTGCGGGCAGCAGACCGTGACGGAGATGCTCGGATACGAAACGGATCTTCCGGTGATGACTCACAACCAGCGCAACGTGTGCTCCGTCGTTCTGGATCTCCCCGAGGACGTCTCGGTGGAAGCGGATATTCTTATCGACATAATCGAAGACTCGTTCTCCTCGCCCACGTACGAGCTCCTCAAGAGGCCGGACGAGGGACAGGTCATCATCAACGCCCACAGGAACACGAAATTCGTGGAAGACGTGGTCAGAGGCGTTCTGGATCGTCTCGTCAAAAAGTTCCCGGATCTTCCGGACGACGTCTTCGTCGACGTGATCAGCGAATCTGAAGAATCGATCCACAAGCACAACGCGTTCGCGGAAAGAGAGGCGACTCTCGGAGAGCTCCGCTCCGAGAATCAGTAAACGGACCTCTCTCCCTTCTTCTCGAGCTTCTCCTCCGTTACGGAGCGGTCGCAGACGTAAACGCCCTCGGGGCACTCCAGATCGTCCAGGCAGCCGACCCAGTAAACCACCAGGCCGGGCCCGAAGAGCTCCGTATACGGAATGAGCTGCTTTCTCGAGTTGATCTTGAACTCCACGTTGTCCCCGAAGGACGCCTTGCTCTCGACCCAGCAGATCTTGTTCCCTCTGTAGTAAACGGGCTCGTTCAGAAGGCAGTCCGGGGTTTTGACGGTCTCGGTCCCGCGGAGATCGTTCTCCGTGCGGTATTTGATCTTCTGGCCGTCTAGCCACTGGTGAAGGAGATCCTCCCCCCAGAGCCCCCGCTCCTTCTGGCGGACGTTGGCGTCCGGAGAATACACGATATCGTTCTCCACGGCTTCCCTTATCTCGTCGGCGACCTCCTTTTCCAGGAGATCCGGATCGTTAATGTAGCTCCAGAACTCCTTCTTCGAGGCGCCGTCCTCCAGGAACAGCATCATAGCGGTGAGAACCGGGGGGAACCCGTACTTTTCGGATATGGACATTATGGACTTTCCCTTGGTCCACTCCGAGAGCATCCTTCTGGAGTTCTTCTTGACGCGGTAGTAATTCTTCTTCACCTCTCTGTTGGTCTTCTGGGTGAAGAGAGTGTCCAGCAGCCTCTCGTCGTACGTGCCGGAAAGACGTTTTATGTCCTTAACCGACTTCAGGCTGCCGTATAGTTCCTTGTATTCTTCGAATTTCATCAATTATCACAGATTCCTGCAGAGATCCTCGACGGCCGCAAACACGGGATCCCTAACCATAGAAGTGGGCGGGCAATAGGCGTTCTCGGCGTAAGCGAGGAAGCTGTCCGCGGTCATTCCGGAGACTATAGCGGAGGTGAGCCACTCGATGCGCCCGGTAGCCTCCTCTCCCGCCACGATCTGCGCTCCGATGAGCCTGCGGGTGCTCCTGTCCGCGAGAACCTTCACGGTCATCTCCTTTCCTCCGGGATAGTATCTCGCTCTGGTGAATCCGAAAGCCTTTCCTCCGGCGGCGGAAACCCCGTACCAGGATGCCAGACCCTCGGACAGACCGGTTCCGGCTACCTGCAGATCCCCGATAACGCTAACCCAGGGGCTCGCGACGGGCCCGAAGACGGACGGAGGGCATCCGGCGGCGTTGCGTCCGGCCACGAGACCCTGCTTCACCGCGGACGATCCGAGCTGGCTGGACGTCGCTCCGGGCATGACCGCGGATTCGCACTGCACCAGATCCCCGGCCAGATAGATGCCGGGAACCAGTCTCCCGCGCCTGTAGGGCTGGAGGGTGGGCGATACGATCACGGTGCCCAGCTGGCCGATGTCGAAGCCGAGAGCTTTGGGAATATCCAGATTGGCGCGGATTCCGGTCGCGAAAATCATCACGCCGCAGGGATACTCCTTCCCGGCCGCAGTGACGCTGCTGACCTTCCCGTCGCCGTTGACGGACTGCACGGGCGCCTTCATGACGAACTCTATTCCCTTGTCTTCGAGGTGCTTCCTGACGATTTCCGCCATATCCTTGTCCGCGATGCGGGGGATGACCTGATCCATCATCTCGATGACGGTGACTTTTTTGCCCATGTTCCTGAGGGAGACGGCTAACTCGAGGCCGATCACGCCGGCTCCGCCAATGACGACGTCGGAAACTCCTTCGAGCGCGGCCTGGATGTTCTTTCCGTCCCTCACGGTCCTCACGACGAAAACGTTCTTCAGATCGGCGCCGGGTATCGGAGGCACGAAGACTTTCCCTCCCGTCGCGATCACCAGAGAATCGTAGGAATACGTTTTTCCTCCGGCCGTGACGGTCTTGGCGGCATCGTCGACGGACTCGACGCGTGTCTTAGTGAAGACTTCTATCCCCCTGTCGTTCCTGTAGTATTCGGGGGTGTGCATCACGATCTCGTTCCATCCGCTCTTCCCCTCGATCGCCCAGGGTATGGCGCAGGGGGAGTATGCGATGTCTTCGTCTTCCGTAAAAACAGTGACTTCGGCCGAGGGGTTCCGTTCCTTCGCGGCAGAGGCGGCGGTCATGCCGGCTGCTCCGGAACCTATTACAATGATTTTTTTCGCCATGAGGCTTACCTGCTCAATGTTATAAAGGGCGGAATTAAATATGTTATGATATGCGGCTCCGCCCGTTTTTCCGCCGCCCCGATCAGCGATCCGGTTTTGATTCCCGCGGGGCATCTGGAAACCGGCGTCCGGATCTTAGCGGAGAACGGAATTTTTTAGGAGAGAAACGCCGGCAGGGAACAGCCCGCGCCGGAGATGTGATTAATCCGAAATCTTAGGAATGGAAAATCCGAAATCTTAGGAATGGAAAATCCGAAATCTTAGGAATGGAAAATCCGAAATCTTCGGATGCCGGCTTTTCAGAGACCACTTTTAACAAGGGAAAAACCTTTATAACGTTCAATTAGCCGCCTGACAGGAAAAAATCGGGAGCGCTGGCTGTCGCCGGAGCGGATCGGCCCTGAAATACGCTTTTCCGGTGCGTTCCTCTGGCTAAACGTTATAACCGCCTTCCGGCATTCCGCGGCCGTGAAAGACAGAAGAACCCCGTCGGAACCGGAAGCCCTGTGGAAAGAAGACGATATGGCCGGCGGGCAGAAAGTGCGCGCCATGGTGGTCATCCTGCGCACGAACGGATGCTGCTGGGTCAGGCACGGCGGATGCACCATGTGCGGATACCGCGAAGCGTCCCTGAACAACGTTACCGAAAAGGATCTGGAATCGCAGCTGGAAACTGCCCTCTCCAGATACTCCGGGGAGCCTTTCGTCAAAATCTACACGTCAGGAAGCTTTCTGGATGACAACGAGATTCCGGCGCCGTTCAGAAAAAAAGTGTACGAAACGTTCTCCGGATGCTCCCGCCTTCTGTTCGAAAGCCGTCCGGAATTCATTACGGAGGAAACCGTGAAAGAGCTTCCCCCGAACGTCACCGTGGCTCTCGGTCTGGAAAGCTCCGATCCGGAAGTTCTGGAAAAATCGGTTCACAAAGGATTCGCTCCCGAAGACATCCGCAGAGCGGGAACCCTCCTGAAATCGCACAATATCGGCGTGCGCACGTATCTTCTCCTCAAACCCCCGTTCCTGACCGAATCGGCCGCTATCGAAGACGCCGTCTCCTCCGCCCTGTTCGCGGACGGATTCTCCGACGAGATATCGGTAAACCCGCTGAACGTCCAGCACGGGACCATGGTCGAACGTCTTTGGAAGAAAGGAGAGTTCAGGCCCCCGTGGATATGGTCGCTCTTCGAGGTTTTCAGACGGCTTTCGGGAAAAGTCAGCGCGAGAGTCATATCCTCTCCGTCCGGGGGAGGCTCCCAGAGGGGGGTCCACAACTGCGGGCAGTGCGACAGATCCGCGCTGGACGCGATAGAACGTTTTAATTTCAGCCAGGACATCTCGGATCTGAACGTCAGCTGCGGGTGCGCAGAGAAATGGAAGCTCTGCATGGAGTCCGGGAAGATTCTGGGAACCCCTGCCGACGTCGAAAGGGATTTCGGCAACGAACTCATGCTCAAGGTGATCTGATGGCGGATTTTGATATTAAGAAAGGATGGTTCAAAAACATCGAAGGGGACGGCCTCCCCGGCCTGATGTCCCAGGTATTCGGCAACGTCAGAGAGGAGAACGGAACCTACGTGTCCTCGTACGGGGTTATGGAGAGAATAGAAGCCAGAATCGTCTCCAAAACCGTTCTGGACATTACCACCGCGAACAGGAAGTTCGATCCTTCCGAAATTCCCGACAGCGAAGTTCTCGACAGCAAGCGCAAACTCAACGAGTTCGCGGAGAAAGCGACGGGATTCGACGCCAAAGCGCGCATGAAGAGAGCGCAGAAGAAAGCCAAGGAAGGCACCCTGCGAGGGATATCATGGCCGATCTCAATCCGAACTGCAACTGCCCGAACACGGAATGCCCCAGGCACGGAAACTGCATGGAATGCGTGGAGTTCCACAAAGCCAACAGCACGAAGATACCGTTCTGCCTGAGGTTCATGATCAAACCGGAGTGATCCGGATCCCGGCTGGCTTGGATACTGACTCCGCGCGCAGCCGGAAACAGCTTTTTTCTCAGGTTAGTATTATATACGAATTGCCTCTACGCACCTCACGGATTGGACCAAATAGTGTCCGACCAGACGCATCGGGCAATGCATAACGGCATCCCACATCTCGCCGCTTCCTTCGGGATTCTGACGGCATCATCGGCGCCACGGTCGGAGCATTAAGACGTTCGTCTGATAAATCGCGAGGTTAGCGAAGAAACCCTCGCAGGTATGTGTAAAATATGCCACAAAGAAGACGTCCTAAGAGAGGATCTAGGGCATACGGCCCTAGGAAAAGAGCACAGTCGCAGACCCCGAGGCTCGATTCGTGGCCCGAAATCAGCGGAACCCCCAAAATCCAGGGATTCGCCGGTTACAAAGCGGGAATGACTCACGCGCTCATCGTGGACAACCGCGCCAAGAGCACCACTTCCGGACTGGAAGTCCAGACTCCCGTGACGGTCGTGGAAGTCCCGCCGATGAAAGTAGCGGCGGTCAGGTTCTACGAGAGCAGCGTTCTGGGTCTCAAGACTGCCGGAGAGGTCTGGGCAAAGGATCTCGATTCGCTTCTCGGCAAACGCCTCAGCGTTCCGAAGAACCACGACGAATCGTCCTTCGCAAGATACGACGGCCTCGACATAGAAGATGTGCGTATTCTCGCCTACACCCAGCCTAAGATGGTCACCGGTGTGCCCAAGAAGGTCCCCGACCTGATGGAACTCAGGATCGGCGGAGGCAAGATCGACGAAAGGATCGACTACGCGAAGAAAATACTCGGCACTGAGATCACCTTCGGGGATTTCATTTCCGAGGGAGCATTCACCGACGTTATAGCGGTTACCAAAGGAAAAGGATTCCAGGGTGTCACGAAACGCTGGGGTGTCAAACTTCTGTCCCACAGGAACAGCAAGCACCGCCGCGGAATCGGTAACCTCGGACCCAAGAGACCCGGATACGTGAGATCCACCGTTCCCGGATCCGGTCAGATGGGATACCACCAGAGAACCGAGTTTAACAAGAAGATTGTAAAGATAGGCGACACAGGTGCGGAAATAACCCCCAAGGGAGGATTCCTCAACTACGGAGAAGTCAGGAACACGTACGTTCTCGTTCACGGATCCGTTCCCGGACCTACCAAGAGGCTCATCAGATTCAGGGACGCTACGAGAGTCCCCGCGAAAGCCAGCACCGAGGCTCTGGACGTTACTTACGTATCCACAGAGTCCAAACAGGGGGCATGAGTAAATGGCAACCACTAATGTTTATTCGGTCAGCGGAACCGTTTCCGGTACCGTGGAAGTTCCTGCGGTCTTCGACACAGCGTACAGGCCCGACCTGATCAAGAAAGCTGTTCTCGCGGCCGCCGCCAACAGAAGGCAGCCCTACGGTCCTGCGCCCGGCTCCGGAATGAGGCATTCCGTCAGCACATGGGGAAAGGGACGCGGAACAGCCCGTGTCCAGAGGATCCACGACGGAAGGAAGGCCACGGAATCGCCCAACAACGTATCCGGAAGGAGAGCTCACCCGCCGGTTCCCGAAAAGATCTGGGCACAGAAAGTCAACAAGAAAGAGCTCAGGCTCGCACGCAAATCCGCCGTGGCGGCTACCGGACGCGCATGCTGCGTCAAAGCCCGCGGACACAAATTCGACGACGCCGTGAGTTTCCCCATCGTCATCGACGACGCCCTCAACGAGATGTCCTCCACCTCCGAAGTCATCGAACTCTTCGAGAAGATCGGAATCGGATACGATCTCGACCGCGCCAAGAACGGACGCAAGATCCGCGCCGGAAGAGGAACCATGAGGAACAGGAAATACCGCACTCCGGTATCCGTTCTCGTCGTCGTTAAAGACGGAGAGAGGAAATCCCCCATCTTCAGAAGCGTCTCCAACATACCCGGGGTATCCATCGAGGAGATCGGAACCCTCAACGCGAGCATTCTCGCGCCCGGAGGAGATGCCGGAAGGCTTACGGTATACAGCAAATCCGCATTCGACGATCTAGGAGGCTGGACCGAATGAAGCAGAGCGACGTCCTCGTAAGCCCCTACTACACTGAGAAGGCGATGAACCACAAAGACGCCAACAAGATCGAGTTCATCGTCCACCGCAACGCCGACAAACCCACCATCAAGTCCGCGGTAGAAGCCCGCTTCGAGGTCAAAGTGGACAAAGTGTGGGTTAGAATCGAGAAAGACGGAAAGCACGCCATAATCAAACTCGCTGACGGATATTCCGCGGAAGAAGTGGGTTCGAGAGTCGGAGTGATGTACTGAAGGTGAGTGAACATGGGAAAGAGACTTATTACCCAGAGAAGAGGACGCGGAACTTCGCTGTACCGCTCCCCCAGCCACAGGCATGTGGATGACGTGCGCCTTCCTCCGGTCTCCGAGGGAACCGCCGTCGTAAAAGACCTCATCCAGGCTCCCGGAAGGACCTGCCCCCTCGCGGTGATCGACATCGGCGGAAAGACCGACTATCAGCTCGCCGTCGAAGGAGTGAAGGTGGGCCAGATCATCACCATCGGCGGAAACGAGATCGCGGCCGGAAACATCTCCGTGCTGTCTAAGATCCCCGAAGGAACTCTGATCAACAACATCGAAGCGAGACCCGGAGACGGAGGCAAATTCGTGAAAACCGCCGGATCCTTCGGAAGCGTCGTTTCCAGAGGAGACAAGGTCAAAGTGCTCATGCCCTCGGGCGCGATGAAAGAGTTCAGCCCGGACTGCCGCGCGGCCATCGGAATCGTCGCGGGCGGCGGAAGAGACGACAAGCCTCTCGCCAAAGCCGGAAAGAACGTCCACACGCTCAGATCGAGGTCCACCGCGCCCTTCAAGACCAAGGGAGTGGCGATGAACCCCGTGGATCACCCCCACGGAGGAGGAAGCCACGCGCACGTCGGAGGACCCAACTGTCAGAAGAGAACCGCATCGACCGGTCAGAAGGTAGGATTCCTGCCTCCTAAGAAGAAAGTTAAGAAGTGATTGCAATGGCAAAGAAGATTATTGCAGGATCGG
>JAEEGL012375522.1_pt1 | contig 14586 bp, 14 predicted proteins | sample 9134231 | NCBI WGS metagenome assembly JAEEGL01 (sample SAMN16246548, study PRJNA631951) | gut metagenome | biome: gut microbiome; feature: rumen; material: fiber-attached | host: Bos | place: Iran: Karaj | collected 2018-10
AATTAGAGAAGTCAAAAAAGAAACAGGCAAGAAACTAAATGCTCGTAGATTAAGAATTCTTTCTGAAATGCGTGATAATCCAAATATTACAACTGCAGAACTTGAATTAATTTTGAATATAAGCGAAACAGCAATAGAAAACAATATTAATTATCTGCGTAAAAACGGCTATATAGAAAGAATTGGTGCGAAGAAAAACGGCTATTGGAAAGTTCTATTATAAATATTACTAAGGAGATTATTATTTATGGCTACAGCCTCAACAACTACAACCGAAAAACCAAAAGCTAAAGCAAAAACTCAACTTGAATTAAATACTGAAATGATGAAGAAATCTAGAGCAATAATCAAAAAATGTTTAGATAAAGCTGCTCTAGCAAAAAGTGAGGATAACGAAACAAAACTTTGGTGCGAAGCTGCCTTTTATGCTGCTCAAACTTTAGAACTGTTGGACAAAGATAAAGAAAGACTAAAAACAAAAAGAAGCATCGGTTTTGAAGATTAAACCAAGTTACAGGATAGCAAAACAATGATTATTGCTGTAACCTCATCTAACAACAGCGACAATACTACAAAACGTAGCACTCCAAGCATTTTTCAAAAGAAAAAAGTTAAAGTTAAAGGTTTTGTTGATAGAGTCTCAAATGGAATCGTAGTAGTTGTGATAAGAAATCCAGAAGATAACGAAACAGTAAAAGAAATTTTTATCCCAGTTAGTAAATTCCCTAAAGGCGCTCCCGAAGAAGGAGATTATATTTGTGTAACAATAGAACGTTAAACTTAAGCTAATTTACGAAATATATTAATTTTTTTAACATGCACGAAGGAGGGCAAATTATGCCAATACTCTCTAAATCGCAGATGTCTGAAGAAGATATAAAATTGAATTATATTACACCAGCTATCCAACCCAAATGGTGCGGTTATATTACTATGGAAACAAAAATAACAGATGGTCGAATAAAAATTAAAGGTAATATGGTAGCTCGTAGCAAACCTAAATTTGCAGATTATATACTTTATTTAAACGATGGTAAACCAATTGCAGTTGTAGAAGCTAAAGATAATAATCACACTGTTTCTCATGGTTTACAGCAAGCAATGATATATGCTCAAATGATGGATATTCCATTTGCTTATTCATCAAATGGAGATGCTTTTTATGAACATGATTTTATAACAGGTAAAGAAACATTAATAGATATAGATAAGTTTCCATCACAAAACGAACTAATTGCACGATATTATACTGAGATAAACGGAGGTCTGGGTATTACCGAAAGAGAAAGAAAAGTTGTAAATCAGCCATATTACTCTTCTCAAAATACATATCCTCCTAGATATTATCAACGTAATGCTATTAATCGCACCGTAGAAGCTATAGCTAGAGGGCAAGATCGTCTACTACTTGTTATGGCAACAGGTACAGGTAAAACCTACACAGCATTTCAAATAGTATATAGATTATTACGTTCAGACATTAAAAAGAGAATCCTTTATCTTGCAGATAGAAATATTTTAGTTGATCAAAGTATTCTTCAAGATTTCTCACCTTTAGAAAAAACAATTTACAAAGTTGATTTTTCAGACAAAGATTGCCTTAATAAAATAGCATCTCATGAAGTAAATTTTGCTCTGTATCATCAAATGATTGGACAGAATGATGAGGAACACTTCAAGCAGATACCTGAAGGTTATTTCGATCTTATTATTGTTGATGAGTGCCATCGTGGAAGTGCTAAAGAAGACAGTAATTGGCGTAAAGTTTTAGAATATTTCAATAAATCTACACAAATAGGTATGACTGCTACTCCTAAAGAAAGCGAAAAAGTATCCAACATTGATTATTTTGGAGAGCCAATTTATACATACAGTTTGAAGCAGGGTATCGAAGATGGTTTTCTTGCACCATTTAAAGTTATTAATGTTACATTAAATATAGGTGATGGTTGGAGACCATATAAAGGTCAAACAGATATTTTTGGAAATGAGATAGAAGATCGAATATATAACAATCGTGATTATGATTATCCCAACGGTGTTATTCTTAAAGATCGTATTTACGAGGTAGCAAATGAAATAACTGAATATTTAAAACATACTGGTAGAATGCAGAAAACAATAGTGTTTTGTGCTACAGAGGATGCTGCAGAACGTATGAGAGTAGCTCTTAATAATCTCAATAGTGATATGGTTTCAAAAAATCCTGATTATGTCGTTCGAATTACGGGTTCAGATCTTTATGGCAAGAGTAAACTTGATTACTTTATATCTGTATCATCTGATTACCCTGTTATTGCTACAACTTCAGAACTTCTTTCTACTGGTGCAGACTGTAAAATGACAAAATTTATTGTTTTAGATAAGTATATTGAAAGTATGACTACTTTTAAACAAATTATAGGTCGAGGGACTCGTATACGTGAAAAAGAGGGGAAAACGCATTTTGCTGTAATGGATTTTAGAGGCGTGACAAAACTTTTTACCGATCCTGATTGGGATGGGCCAATTGAACAAGATGAACATTTTCACAATGGTAGTAAAGAAAACCTCGAAAAATCTCATAATGTAAAAAATACCGATGAATTAATTCTTATTGATTCTGATAATTCAGATACTCCAATAGTAGATAAAGATGGTTGCTTAGTAAAAATTATCAATAAAACAGTATCTGTTTATGATATTAATGGGAAACTTCTAAAACAAGAGGATATTATCGACTACACTAGAACGAATATAAAAGGGGAATATGCTTCATTGTCTGATTTTATACGTAAATGGAATGTATCAGATAAGAAACAAGAAATCAAAAAAATACTCGAAGAAATGGGTATTAATCTAGAGATTTTGAAACAAGACCAAAATATGACAGATGTTGATGATTTTGATTTTATCTGCTATGTAGCATATGGTCAAAAACCATTAACTAGAAAAGAAAGGGCAAATAATGTCAAGAAAAGAAATTTCTTTTCAAAGTTTTCTGGTGATGCAAAAGCAGTATTGGAAATTCTTTTAGATAAGTATATGAATCAAGGGATTACCGAAGTTGAAGATATAAAGGTTCTTTCCTTAGCTGATTTTGCTAATTATGGAAAACCAGCAAAAATAGTTAAATTATTCGGAGGAAAAGAACAATATGAAAAGGCTGTAAAAGAACTTGAAGATAACCTATATCTTATGGAAGGTTAAAATTTAAAAGAAAAGAGGTATATTCAATTGGCAATACAAACAACTTTTATAAAAAAAATCAGAGATATTATGCGTATGGATGCTGGTATAAACGGTGATGCACAAAGAATAGAGCAGATGGTATGGATGCTTTTTTTAAAAGTGTATGATACAAAAGAAGACGATTGGGAACTAAATGAAGATAATTACACATCTATTATCCCTGAAGAATGTAGATGGCGAAATTGGGCAAAAACAGATGATAATGGTCATGCTATGACAGGTGATAAGTTGTTAAACTTTGTAAATAACATATTATTTCCCACATTAAAAGGTTTATCTGTGACACCAGACACTCCAATAAAAAAAGCAATTGTAAAATCGACTTTTGAGGATGCAAATAACTACATGAAAGATGGTGTATACCTTCGACAAGTAATAGATGTTATCGATGAAATTGAGTTTGATGATGTTAAGGAAAGTCATGCTTTCGGATTTGTTTATGAAGAAATATTGAGAGATTTACAAGCTGCGGGTTCTTCAGGTGAATTTTACACTCCGAGAGCAATTACAGAACTTATGGCGTTGATGATAAAACCTAGATTGGGCGAAAAAATGGCTGACTTTGCTTGTGGTACAGGTGGTTTTATTACCTCATGGTTGAGTCAACTTCAAAAACAAGTTAAAAATACAGAAGCTAGAAGACAATTTGATGATAGCATTTATGGCGTTGAAAAGAAGCCTTTTCCATATTTATTATGTGTGACTAATATGTTGTTGCACGATATAGAAGTACCTAAAATTTTTCATCAAAATTCTTTAAAACATAACGTTTTAGATTACATGGAAGATGATAAGTTTGATGTAATTCTTATGAACCCTCCATATGGAGGTCATGAAGATAAATCTATACAAAGTTTTTTCCCTGGTGATTTAGCATCATCAGAAACAGCCGATTTATTCATTTCTGTTATTATGTATAGATTGAAAAAAAACGGAAGAGCAGCAGTTGTTATTCCAGATAGTTTTTTGACAGGTATTGACGGGGCAAAAGTTGCTATAAAGAAAAAACTCTTCAATGAGTTCAATGTTCACACAATCATTAGACTTCCAAATAGTTGTTTTGCGCCATATACTCCAATTGCAACAAATCTTGTTTTTTTTGAGAATACAGGCACAACAAAAGAAACTTGGTTTTATAGATTTGATTTGGTTAATAATCAAAAATTTAGTATGAAGAAAAATCCAATAACTATTGAAAAATTAGGAGCAATAATAGATTGGTGGAATAATAGAACGGAAATCCAAGATATAAAAGAAGATGAAAATCAAAAAGACAGTTGGAAATCTAAGAAAATATCAATAAAAGATATCGAAAAAAATGGATTTGATTTAGGTTTTTGTGGTTATCCAATCGAAGAGATTGTTGTTTTGTCACCAGAAGCAACTATTAACGAATATATGTCAGAGAGAGATAATCTTAATGCAAAAATTGATAAAAAACTCGCTGAAATAAGACAAATGTTAGGGGTGTGATATGCTATTATCAAAAGACTTAAAACAATCCGTATTATTATCTGCAATTCAAGGTTCTTTAATTAAAAACAATGTTACTAAGCAAGCTTCAGATGAATACTTTAAAATACTTGCCAAAGAACTAAATACTAAAGGCCGCATAAATAATACAAGCGATTTGCTAACGTATAATGATGAGGTTCCAGAAAATTGGATAGGTATAAAAATCAAAGATTTAGTTCTCAGAGATGTCACATATGGTATAGTAAAATTAGGGAAAGAAGATTCCAACGGTGTTAAAGTTTTAAGATGCAGTGATGTCAAAGCAGGTTATATCATTCAAGATACTATAAGAACAGTCGAAAAATCATTATCTGATCAATATAGTCGAACAGTGTTGGAAGGAGGTGAAATAGTAATAAATGTACGAGGCACATTGGGTGGATGTGCTATTGTTCCTCAAGAACTAAGAGGCTTTAATATTGCAAGAGAAGTAGCAATGATAGCTATTCCTAATTGTCTTAACAAAGAATATGTTCAAAATTGTTTACTTTCGCCCATGTTTTGGATTTTTATGCAAGGTAATCTACGAGGAATAGCATATAAAGGACTTAATATCAATTTATTAAAAGATTTTATATTGCCAATTCCACCTTATGACCATCAAGTCAAAATAGTTGAAAAAACAAAAGAGTTACTTAACTCTATAAAAGAATATGAATATCTTGAAAATCGACTAGAAACATTAAACAGAAAAATAAGTGGCAAATTAAAAAATGCTATTCTACAAGCAGCATTTCAAGGGAATCTAACAGAACGATCTTTGGAAGATGAAAATGTTGACGATTTAATAAGTCGCATGGCAAAGAAAAGACATAAATCTATAAATATAAAAGAAAACGAAACAATGTTTTCTTTCCCAGAAGAATGGAAACTAGTAAGTATTTTGGATGCGACAGATTTGTATACAGGTAACAGCATTCCAGAAAAAGAAAAAGCCTTAAAATATACAAATCTTAAAGAAGGTTACAATTATATTGCGACTAAAGACGTTAAACTAAATTATTCTATTGATTATGAAAATGGAATAAAAATTCCTTATGAAGAAAATGGATTTAGATACGCACTACCTAATTCCACTCTTTTGTGTATTGAAGGTGGTAGTGCAGGTAAAAAGATAGCAATAACAACCCAAAAAGTGTGTTTTGGCAATAAACTTTGTGCATTTTATCCTTACGAAATATTACCAAAATATTTATTTTATTATTTGCAAAGCCCATTATTTCTTTCTGCATTCAGTGACAGTATTACAGGTATTATTGGTGGTGTAAGCATAAATAAGATAAAACAAATGAATATCCCAATACCTTCTATTCAGGAGCAAAAAAGAATTGTAGAAAAACTAGACACAATATTAGATTGTTGTTCTAGTTTAGTTTCTTAGCAAACTATTATAATACCTATTTGTATAGGGTTTCAATTAAAACTCTTTAACAAATAGGTATATACAAATCATTTATTTTTAATTTTATTGTTCGTTATTCAGATTTTATCTATCATAGAATAAATTAGTATTCTTTTTAAAATTTCTTCAGGTTTAATAAATAGAAAATTTCGTAAATCATCAAAAGCTGAATGACCTATTGTATTTGAAATGCTGTGATCCCCATGTGCTAAACCATTGCGAATATCTTTTATTTTTAAACCACATATTATTTTACTAGCTATATCATCACATATTTGAATAAACTGTTCTTTATTATCTATAAAATTTACAAAATTATTAATAGCTTCTGATGCCGTAGAGGCATCTTTATCCCAAAAACATTTTCCTAAATAATAAACTGCTCCTAATGAAAAATGAGTAGTTCCACATAATAATTTATGGGTAGTTTCCCAATAAGGACTGTAGACTTTAAAAGTTTTAATTTCATTTTTATATTTTAATTGAAATGGTTTTATAAAATTATGCAAAAATTCTTGCTCAAGAGTCACAAAATAATGCATAAGCATATATTTTGATACTTGTTTATTCATTTGTTCTACAAGAATCAAATTTTCTCGTGAATTTTCTTGTAATTTATCCCATAAATTTTTATCAAAGCCCAATAAAGGTATGTCTAATCTTTCTGTATCTAACTTTGCATTTCCTGAAAGATGAGAATATATAGAGATAAGCATATATTGGTAATTACTTATAAAGGAATCAAGACGTCCTGTATTTCCTTCTTTTAATTCTTGTCGTAAAATAATTGCTTCATCAACAAAACGTCTCATTATTTTAGTAGATGGGTAACCTAAATAACTATAAGTGGTAAACCAATCCCATTGGTCTCTTTTTAAACACCTGTTAACCATACCTTTTAATTCACTAATGTCATTTGGTTCAACTTGTTCTTTGCTATAACCTAAAATTTTTTCTAAAATTTTTACATATCTTTTACTTATACTTTCCGATATAGTGAATTTTCCAAAATATGAATTACTAAAAATATATTTATCTCCTTCTATTTTAATAATCCACGCTTTTACTGTGTTATTACTTCTTAATTTAAGTTCCTTCTTCTCCTTCATCATAAGGATTCCGCTAATATTATTTTCATCATCTCTAACAATAGGCGTTCCACCGCTTGTATAATCTATAATTCTAACATTACAAGAATCCCCAATAGCTTTCAATTTTTAAGCCTCCATAATGAATAATCAATTTTATACTTAAAATATCATAAATATATAAGCTAACCAAGACTAAATAGTTAAATGCTCTTAAAAAATATTGTTTTTGTTTTACATAGTTTTTTAACAATATAAATAATTATAACAGCAACTTAATTACAATAATACTCCTACTATTCTCATCTAGGATATTTTTAGCTGTTACTATTGCTAAAAATCTTTTGTGGTTAAGGGAAGGGGCTGGCGTAATTTTCAGCCCATTTGGTGGTTATTTGAGCCGTTTCAGCTTTTTACGACTGACTAAAAATCTAAAAAACCGCCCACCAGTCGCCTCAAAAATCCACCAGTCAAACTATCTAACCACCAAACACCCTAAAACCACTCTGAACGCCCAAAATTAAGCTAATTTTACTCCCATTTCCGTCAAAGCCTCTAAATAAACACCCCTCTAATGTGTTACACACCCATTTCACGTCAATTTACTTCCTTTACCTTGATTTTTTCGTCATTGCGAGCCGTAAGGCGTGGCAATCCAGAGGTTAGTTGTAAAAACAAAATTAAACAGTAAAAAGTTTGAAAAATAAAAACTTTGTCTTTTGTCCTAAACAATAACTACAACAAAAACCAACTACTATAAAAACTAAATAGACTCTGGGCTCACCACAGGAAAATTATTTAAAAATCTTATTCCCTGCTTTACCGCCCATCTTAAATTATTGAATTTTAATGAAAAAAGTGGAACAGTCAAGGCTACTCCCCAAAGGGTCCCCTCCTTGCCAATTTCACTTTTTTCATAAAATCGGCGGTCAAACGATGGGCGGCTCCGCAGGGAAATAAATTTTTTAAAAAAATTATTTATTGTCTTTTAATTTTTTTGACTCACTTTTGATTCTTTTAATAGTATCATTAATAAGTTCTAATATTGCAGATACAGTATCTCGTAAATTACGATACTTGCTTACTAAATTTTGTTTAACTGTTTCTGGTAAATTATTAAGATATTCTTCATTCGAGTGAAATACTTCTTTCGAACCCAATTTTTCTATTGTTTTAACAAATGAATCAAAAAATTTTTGTAAGTATATAATATTCCTAATACCCCATTTATTAGTCGTTATATCTATAAATATAGTTACAAAAAAATTTAGGTAATTATTAAATTCTGTTAGAAAATTTTCATAAAAAACGTCAATTACTACAAAACAATTAATTTTTTTGAAATCAATGTTTTTAAAAGAATTTATAAGAAAATCTGTAAAATACTTATTTTGAGCATAAAGATTTGAAATAAGTTTTTTTTCATTTAAAATATTCTTATATTTATCATTCTTGGTAAAAAAATATGAAATACAAGCAAACCTATCAACTATTTCCATTATACTTGAATAACTAGGAATAGCTAGCAGTTCTTCTTCTATGGTAGTAAAACGGTTTGTTACTTTTGGATTAATATCCAAAACAACAGATCTATTTATCGAATCTTCTATTTTTTCATATTGGTAAATTATTTCTTCAAATGTATCTTTTAATAAATTTGAAAATATGTTTCCAAATTTATTAAGATTAAAATAATCGGTTTGGGAAGATTCATTCAAATAATTAATCCAATCATACCAGCCATTTTTTAAGCAATTTTTTATTTTCAAATAAATCATAAAGCATCTTGCATTAACACAATTTGGATAAGATTCTAATATTTCATTACAGCATTTTATCCCTTCTTCTATACTAGTTAAATCAAAGAATATTAATGCAAACTTACTATTTATTATAGCTACATTTTTATTAGTTTTATCTTCTTTGGTATACCCCTCTTCTAACTCATAATTATTTTCATAATAATCGATTTCATCTTCTATAGCCTTTTTCAAAGATTCTTTTGCAGAAATATATTTTGTAAAATCTAATTGAGTTTTAGCCTGTATAAATTTTTTTATTGCTATTATATTATTTTTTTCGATATCGAAACGCTTCTGAGAAATGTATGATTTCAACCATTTTTCAAAATGATATCTAATGTTATTTTTTATAGGGAAAAATTCTCTAGCTGTTTTTTTTGTCCAACTATCAAATTCTATTTTTTCTATTTCTTCCAAAGAGGTTTCTTGCATAAGGAAAGAAGACTTATAATCTGCTGCTAAATTAAATACAAATCTGGTCAATCGGGTATTCCCTTTATCATTTTCGAAAGCATTTTTTATATATTTTTTTAATTTTGGAAAGCTGTAATTACATTCTAAACAGATTTTTGTTATTATATTTTTAGCTTTTTCTATATAACTATTACCAATATTATCTTGATTTATAAAACTCAAAAGACTAATGGAGCTATAATCTATCGAATTTCTAATTTTATCAATTTCATTATTTAATTTTGTATTTTTAGTTGCTTTATTTTTGTAATATTCAATTTTACAAGCTGTAGTATCGTATTGTTGGTCACTTCTCTTTTTAAAAAAATGGTTGCCACACCATTTACACTTACCCATATAATCTTTCATAGGATACTTCATATTTAAAATCAACATTATTTCTAGAATTAGAATAGATTCAAAATTACTATGTATTTCTAGGTCGTTATTTATAGTAACTTTTTGTTGGCTCAACAACTCGTTTAATTTATCGAAATCTTCGTCTGTTAAGGGCTTTCCCGAAACTATTTTATCAAAAATATCGTCTACTAATTCCTCACTTAAATCTTTAGATACGTTTTTAGAAAATAAACCTGTAAGAGTTCTATCGCTAAGCGAAAAGAATTTTGCATATATATTTTCAAAATTTCTTCTGGAGTTAGAAATCCCTAGCCAGCTTTTTAAAGATTCTGTTATAGCTTTACTACGGTCTATTTTAGAGTCGTGTAATGATTTTATTTTATTATCCAACTTACACAATACTTCATCTGGTATCACACAATGAATTCTTTTTGTAACATCTGTTCTTTTAGGTCTTCCAACTCTTTTATTCACTTTATCTTCTCCTGTATTTTGTTATAAATTAACTTTTTATTTTCTCAAAATATTGTTGTGAATTAGTTGTTCCAATGTGTTCTTAAAATTAGTTTTTGTAATTTTTAATGATTGAGCCCCTAAAGTTACAATAGGTGGATAACCTTCTGTATTTCTAAGAGCACTCAAAGCACTACTGAAATCACCACTTCCATAACTGCTATGAGGCATAGGACCAATCATAATTAGACTGTATCGATCTGAATATTGTATCTTTTTAAAGTTAAATCTTTTGGCTTCATCATAGCTTAAACAAAATTCAAATCTGTCTTTACTAATTCCACATTCTTTACCAATTGCCAAAAGACATTGTTTAGAAACTTCAGAATCTCCCACAACAACGATAATACCTTTTTGAGCAACAGATTCAACATAAGAAACTCCTAGTAAATCTAACAAATTATCCAGTTGCTCTGTTCTGTTAAGATAAGTTAGTCTTTTCTTCAAAGTTTCAAAACAACTAAAAACATTCTTTAAACTAATACTTAGGTTGTCTAATTCAGTAACATCGAACATATTTTATTCCTCCTTTCAGCAGATAAAAATAACCTATTAGTTTTTACTTTTTAACCAAGCTTTTATTACTTTTACTGTAATATCAATGACGCCTTCGATTATGATATTAGCTACTTTTGTGTTCAATTTAACTTCTCCTTTCTGTAAAAATATAAATGACCTATTATTTTTTACCTGTTAACAAATCTTTGATTACTCTTACTGCAATATAAACAACACCTTTAATTATGATACTAGCTACTTTTGGATTCAATTTAACTTCTCCTTTAAAATTATTTAAATATGGTTGTGAAAATAGGTGGTTTACCTTTTGTAGAATCAAGAATTATCTTGATAATTCGATCAATAAGTTCTTTAACAGATTTTTCTTGTTCGTAAATCACTATTACACCTCCTATTCTTGTCAACTAAGTTTCTTAGATAAATAATCTTTCAAGTAATCAACGCACTGAGTTATAAGTATACCAAGAAGAGCTTCAGTGACCATAGCGATAGGGTTAATACTTTTTGGTGCTTTCATTATAGAATCTCCTTAAAATTAAAAATTTAGTTGAACGAAACAGTTTTGCCAAAGGCCAATCCAGAACATTTATTTAATTTATCCATAAACAACTTAGTTAATTTCACTGGTATATTAGCTGTTTTCAGATAAACTAAACACTCAAGAACAAAATCAACATTCTTATCTAGTGCAGCCCAAAATAAGAACATATCGCAAGACAATTCCTTTATTTTGTTAAAACAACTAGAAAGAAACATTTACTTAACTCCTCACAAAATCAGATTATGACATAAGTTTTGTCAAATTCGCTTATGCTTTTTCCAGGAAGAAGCATTGATATAATTCTTATTATCCAAACCAAATATTTTATTTTCATTTCGTTCTCCTTAATTTTATTTTTTCCTTACCACAATTTAACTATATTTAAAAAAACGTTTTACGTCAATATAAAATCTTCTAAAAATCGCTTTAATTCTTAATTTTATAATAATTTTAAGCCCATAAATTACAATTATTTTTATGGGCTTAAAATTATATTATGGTTACAAAAATATTATTTAACCATAACTTCAAATTCACAAAATTTTCGGAAAACTCATTCATTTTTTATGGGCTTAAAATTCAAAAACTCATCTGAACAATAAAAACAAAGTTTCCATACTTGACTTCGCCTGTCTAATTCCATATTTATTAGATAAAACAACCTAAGTCAAAGAAAGGTATTTTATCAAAATGCAAAATAAACAAGAAATACTAGAAAATGCTTATGAAGCACTAGCTAATAACATAAAATATTGTAACGAAAAAACCAAAGAAGAAGCTTCTTTTTTAGGTTCTCAAGGTGACATAATTAGACACTCTAATTTGTATGCAGAAACAGCTTATTATCTATCACAAGTCATAAAAGTACTTGAAAACAAATAAAACTCTGTCCTTGGTCCTAAAATCTTAGTCTAGAATCTTAAGTCCAGAGTCTTTTTTCCCTAACTCCTAATTTCTAATTCTTCTTAGAACTCACCCCAGGAAAATTATTTAAAAATCTTATTTCCTGCTCTGCCTACCCAACTTAAATTATTACATAAAGAAAAAAGTGAAATTGGCAAGGCTCCCCCAAAGGATTCCTTCCTTGCCAATTTCACTTTTTTCTTTAAATCAGCGGTTAAACGATGGGCAGCTCCGCAGAGAAACATAAAGAAATTATGAAATCATAAAGATGATTAATTAGTTTCTGTTAATCAGACACTATATAATTATTTAATTCTTAGCATTAGCTTCAGCTTCGTCAAAAGCTCTTTCTATTTCTTCGTCTATTTCATCTGGGTTTTCACCAGATTCAATTTCTCTATCTATTTCATCAGGATCCATACCTGCTTCTTCGTATAAAGCTCTCAATTGATCATTATTGTAATCAAGTTCAGAAGCGAGTTCATCAATTTTATCTCTTAGTTTTGCTATTTTCCTAAAATGCCAAAAATGAAGACTGTCTAATTCTGCTCGTAACTCATTTAATCTATCGACTTGGTGATCTATAATAGCATGTAATTTTTCTATTTCTCTCAACAATCTTTTATTTTCAGTATATTGCTCAATATTATAATACAAACTTAATAAAGCAACACCTGTAACAATAGCTGTACCTACCATTATTTTTTCTCCTTTTTATATTTTTTGTAATATTCTTCAAATTCTTTGTCAAGGTCAGAACAATATTCTTCTCTTGATTTATGAATTACTTTTTGAGACATAGTTTTTTGATATAATTCATCTATTTTTTTATCATTTAAATCTATTCTTTTATTGAATAACTTTAAATAATTAAACGCGTGTCTTATTGAACTTAATATTGATGGCCAATTTATTCTGAATAATGCAGTAGGGTCACCTAAAAGACTTCTAACACCTGTTATAGTTAAATTAGAAGTTGTAATTATTGCATTACTAGTCAGTAACATTGATTCAAATTTTAGATTATCAGCGGCAAATAGATTTATCTTTTTTGTTTTTTCCCAATAGGAGTAAATAGCCCAACTTTTTATAATCAAATCTATAAAAAGTGATGGCAAACATTGGTAGACAAAAGTTCTGCAATTAAATAAATTACCTCTATATGCTGCAGCAAGTTGTTCCCTTACTTCATCGGAACCAAATTGCATTAATAAAGTAGAACCAGGATAAGGCAAACTTAATTTATTGCAAAAATCTGAAATCATATGGGCAACATAAGAAATAAAAGCTGTTATTGGGTCTGAAATACCTGCGCCAAAAGGAGTTGTTATAGTATTTCCATCTCTATCTATTCCTTCATATTTTCCTGTCATTATTTGAAAAGTGCCCTCAATAAATCTTAATGGGTCGTGTCCATAAGAATATTGTTCGTGAATACTCTTATTGCCTCTCATTGCAAAACCTTGAAAATCAATAGGTGCAGATTTTCCATTTCTGAAACCATTTGAAAAATCATCTAAAGTTTGCTTAAAATCAACCATTTTTGGATTTGAAGAAAGAAAGTTTCTAATATAAACATCGATAGGTCTTAATATGTTTGTTTGAGTTATAAGTATGTCTAGTATTAAAGCAACACTACCGGCTATATATACTGCAACTTGATCTGCTTTGCTCCAAGAATCATCAATATATTCTATATTAAGTGTTTTTATAATATTATCTAAGGCAGATTCATCATTTTTTTGTTTTAATTCAAATAATTCTTTCAAATCAAAATTAGGAACATATGTTTCCCCACGAAAACTTGCCATATCCAATTTCATTTTTTCGTAACCGATTTGAAAATCAACTATCTTGTCTGAAATCTCCTTAACAGATTTATTCATTATAAAACCTCTTTCTTATATTGAATCATAACATTCACACATATTTGTGTTTAAAGCCTAATAAGCCAGAAAAGAACTAAAACCTTGTTATTCGCGCCATATGTTTCTAACTCTTGCCCCTCTTGAAAGAAGCTCCAGCTTCTTTCAAAAACTTCTCTTTGATCTGCTCCCTATCAGCAGCATCACTTTCAATACCATAAATAGTTACAACCCTACGCCCATCAGCCATAGTTTTTTCACTGATTAAACGCTTATCGCATCCAAGCGACTCCCACCACTGTCGACCTTTAGTGACTTGACTCATAGTAGCAGGAGCAACAGGAATAATATTATTGTCTTTCAGGTCATAACTAACAACAGGGTATCTAACAAT
>JAEEGL014640357.1_pt1 | contig 14586 bp, 19 predicted proteins | sample 9134231 | NCBI WGS metagenome assembly JAEEGL01 (sample SAMN16246548, study PRJNA631951) | gut metagenome | biome: gut microbiome; feature: rumen; material: fiber-attached | host: Bos | place: Iran: Karaj | collected 2018-10
AGTTTCACGATAAGACTCTTGCTCGGCTTTTGGCTTCAAACCACAGCTTTTTAGAAACAGCACGCCGTTTTCGTAGTTATCAATTGTAAGGTTTACTTCCTTTGTACCAAGGATAGAATTATCATCCATCACGTTTTTGTAAGTCATTACAATCTTGCCACCACCCTCATCACGCACTCTTGCAAAACGTTTTGGCTCGATATCAAAAACCACACGCTGCATCAAAACTTCTGGCTTTTCGCATTTCGCGCCAATACCAGCTAGCTTTTCCCTGATTTCGTCCTTGTTGATATCTAAAAATTGTGCTTCGATTTCGTTATTCATATATTCATTTTACCACATTGCCTACCTCTGTTAAATATGGTATAATATAGCTAGTATGTTTTAGTGCACCTTAAAAAAGGGAGGTGAATATATGGGTAAAAAGAAAAAACACCCCGCTATGCCAGACTGGGAAAACCCAGACCTAGTCCCGGGCATTGGCTTGATGAACTTTCTTACAATAACGGTAGACCTAAAAGAAAATCCCGGCTTTTATATGCTAATTGATTTACATGGCAGCGAAAGATACGGAGATCCTCACTGGTATTTAGTAGCTAAGGATACCAAGGAAAGGTTAGGAGTTATCACCTACAATTGTAAATGGGAAAAAGGCCGTCGCCCTCGTGTAGCACCAGAAGTAAGATTGGAAGCAGAAAGCCTCACAAGGAAATACGCTCCCACAATCGTAGATTATTTCGATAACGGCTTCACCGAAAACATAGATCCATACTAAAACATACAATTTATATATAAACCACGGCTCTAGCCGTGGTTTTCTGTTGATTTTAAAAAGTAGCTATGCCATAATAATCGAGTACCCATAAAAAGGGAGGTGAATAATATGGGCGCACGTAACTTAAAACATTTAAGCGTAGGCTTAAGTACAGAGGGTTATTCTTTGGTTTTGGACATTTCAAAAGACCAAAACCCAGATGACAAGCCTCATTGGTATCTGTACAAAGACGGCAAAAGAATCGCTCGGATTAACTGGAACGCATGCTGGGAAGAAAAACCTTCTTCCCTGGAGCTATCAATCGCTCAAGAAGCCGAGAGAACGACTATAGAATACTCACCACTTATTAGAGAGTACTATTATTACAACCAAAGTCACAGCGCTTAAAACCCAAAGCCACGACTTTTGCCGTGGCTTTTTACTATAAAAGACTATAATATATGTTATGAATATTCGCCAAGTAAAAGAGTTTTATAAAGACAAAGAAAACACCCCGTGCCCGCTCACGGATAAACTCATTAGTTCCGGCTACAAACAGACCAGCGGCGGTTATATCAAAATCGCCAAAGAAAAAGGCATCAAAAACCCAACTCAATATTGGCACCTGATGAACTATTGCGACATGGTAGACGAAAACAAAACGTTTTCAAAATCTATCGTTTGCGGCGAACTCATCTTTTGGATGGCCGAAGTCTCTGGCACCATCCCAAAACAAGAACTAGAATCCCTCCTAAACGAAATCCTCGCCGGCAATATCAAAGACAGGAAGAAATGGAATAAAAGAATTCAGGAAAAATGTTTTGATAAAATTATAAATATAAAACTATAACCAAAAGGATGAGTATGAAAAAATTAACAGAAGAAAGAGTAGTCGAACTAATCGAAGAGTACACAACCATAAAAAAAGAGATCGGCAACTGGGACAAAGACAAGACAACGAAAACAGTTTTACACGAACATGGGGTCGATCTCGTTCTCGTTGGAGGAAAGAGACATAGCGAAAGATTTTTCATAGAATGCAAAGGCAAATCGTACGCAAAATCGGCAAAATCAATAAACAAAGAAGGCTGGCTAGTCGCGCTGGGTCAGCTAATTACTAGAATGGATACAAAAAGGTTAACGAAATCAAAAGATGGGACAATTAACGGGATTAATCGCGCTTACAAATACGGGCTTGGCTTGTACTGGGAATCCGCACAGGTCGCTCTCAGAAGAATCCCAAAAGAAGCTGCAGAAGTGCTGAATCAACATATTTTTGCAGTCACTGATAATGGAAAAGTCACATATTTCACACCAAGCCAATTTGGTAAGAGTGATTACCCAGACGAGCTATTTGAATAACTTCTTTTAATCATCTTCGCACAGCATTGTCACGTTTATATCATTCTCCTGCAATAATGTTTGAATCTTTGAAATTAACACAATCACTTTATCTATAACCGCATCTTTTCCCTTTTCAGACGAAAGTATCATATCAGAAAAGGTTCTTAATCGTCCTTCAAAATCAGTGAAGAAAAAATCATCCCTTGACACATCAAGTGGGTATATGTATTCTCTCCCAGATTTTTCAGCATTAGACAATTCCTTTTGTTCCTCAAGCCAGTCTTCTATTTTCCAAATCTGCTCCTGATCCAAAGTGTGTTGCATCATATTACTATCATGTCCTCTCCAAACTAGCACATTATTCTTTTTATCAGAAAAAATCATCACACGATGTACCTCATCATCCGCTGGATACACCGACCCCCACCCATGTTCATAGCCAAATAATACCATTTTTCTCCTTTATACTAATATTCCACGCTTCTTTTTCTTTTTTACATTATTATACCTAGAAAAAGCAATTGTGTCATTCCATTCTTTGCTCCTCTTCCTCCCTTGATAAAAACTACCAGTTGTCTTTTTAAAACCACCGTCAAAAACAATAACCCCATTTTTAGCCAATTCTCTCTTTTCTTCTTCAACTCTTCGTTGCGCCATTCTTGCGAGTTTCAGATCTTTGTTAAAGTCTGACCATTTTTTCTTTCTAAAAGGCTTTCTCTTCTTTTTTCTATATAGTTTTTTATCAATCTGATCTTCCAAAACAATAAATCGCGCCAAAGAAGAATAGTCTTCCTTTCCCACTCTAGAAAAATGATTTTTACGAATCGGCTTAAAAACTTTGTGTCTAGTCTTATCCAATTTCTTCGCTAGCTCCTCTTTGTTCTTTTCCGTATTATCGGGTATCAAATCAATCAGACCAGACATTCCAACGCCTTACGACAATTCTCTTTCAATTATTTCATCGGCTTCTTCACGCGAAACTACAGTATCAAACAAACCAATCGTCTGGCCATCATTGGCAGCACGCCCTCCAGCGTATTCAAGTGAGGCATCTTCAAATCTTCTGAATTGCGCGATTGCCGCGTTCAACTCTGTTTGATTAAATGCGCCAACTTCGCACATCATATCGAATTCACGAATTGTAAGGCCAGTTACTTTTATAAACAATTCCGGTTCAATATTGCGAATAACATCCACTAGAGCTTGTTCGCGGTAGTCAGTGAGATACATAAATACCGGCACACGCGTAATAAATTTAAGCAATTTCTCACGTAGCTTAGTCTTGAATGCCTTCTGCGTTTTTTCTTCTTCAGAAATCTCTTTCTTTTCTTTTGGTGTTGCCTCGCGACCTTCTTCTGCAATTTTACGTTTCTTTTCTTGTAACGCTTTTTCGCGAAAGATAGTCTTAGTTAGATCCCCTCGCAAATTACGGAAATCTTCAATCTTTTCAAGCGCTGCCATCAACTCTGGGTTATTAAGAATCTTCTCTAATACAACAGTTGTTGTATCCACAAGGCGCGGAGAGTGCCAACGACGAGCAAGCATCGTAGAAGCCGTACCATATGTGGAGATATCAAGAATCTCATTTGCATTCAACTTCTGCATCTGATGACCATCGTAGCATAGAATTGGCAAAAAGTGTATAAACTCTTCCAAACGCTCTTCAGGACGGCGACGATCACCAACGGCAGTGAGCTCATTGCTGTAATCTGCGACAAGCTTTAAAGCACGAGATGGAGCAAAATCCAAAACATAACAAACCGATTTCATAATGTTCTTTTTCATCGGGTCTTCAGCATCTTTCAAAGTCCAAGGGCTCTGTGCGCGAAATGCAGTCTGGAAATAGGTTTCTGGTTTATCAGTATTACGTAAAAACAAAACACCACTCCAAGCCGGAACCGTAACACCAGTAGTCAATTTTCCGCATGAAAGCGTAATTGTATTTGTTGATAAACCGTCCCCAATCGCTCTTTCCACAGGCTCTTTGGCGAATTTACCGCCAGGAGTATCATTGCCAGCTGCACGAATTATTCTATAGTTGCTAAAGAATGGGTCTTTATTCAGCATTCTTTCCATTGCCTTACAGGCAGGAACACTTGGTAAGAACCAGAAAGTGTGGCGTAGAGACGAAAGCAAGCGAGCGTCCTCAAAAGGAAGTGCAGGCGTCTTGTGATCAAAACGATTTTCAACATCCACTTCTAAATTCACCCCATGAAGGATATTTAGGAACTTCTGAATCTCTTTTTCTAACTTAAATCTCCACTCACCATTTTCTTTTGTGGCCGCAAAGAATCTATTCAAATCAAACTCATTGAATTCACCTTGCATTGCGACTTCACGCAGACTTTCTGGCATTTGATATGTTAACATCACAATTTGTGGCAATTCCAAATATGGATTATTGTCTAATTTCCACTCTGTCTTTGCGCGTTGTTCATCAGCATAAGTCCAGTTACGAATCTGGTCTTCGGAAAACTCGCCCTCTGCAAGAGCTCTAAATGGAGTCCCTGACAAATACAAAAATCCACGAGACTTAATTGGCAATGTTTTTTCAATCTCCTCTACCTCGTCGTAATCTGCAGGAAGGTTATCGGTTTTATCATCCTCCGAAGTTAATTCCTTTGCTGACTCACGCCATGCGCCAAAGTGGTACTCATCAACATAAATGCAGTCCCATAGCGTTTCATGCATCTTTTTATGGCGTGTTTTAACTTCACCATTAAGATTTTTGCCGAGTACGTCCTGATAACTCGCAAACCAAACAACCGGACGTTCATCATCGATTTCACTCTCGTTCCACGTACTTAGACCCTCAATAAATTGCCAACCGTCAAAGTCTTTGTGACCGTACAAATCTTTTTTCCATTCTTTTTCAACGCCAGGCTTATACGTAAGAACAAGTATACGCTTCCAGCCCATCTTCTTTGCTAGTTCATAGCTTGTGAATGTTTTTCCAAAACGCATTTTTGCATTCCATAGATAACGCGGTGGTTCGATATCGTTTTCATGCTTTAGAAAGTAGTCTGCAGTTTTTTCAACAAAATACTCTTGTTCTGGACGCATTTTAAAATCAGCTTTTGTATTTCCTGATTCTGGCCTCTCGTTTTTAATCCCAGCTATTACATTGCGGACGTGTTCTACATCCGTATCATACCACTCACCGGCAATCTGATTGATCCCAAAGTTCTTTAACCATTTATGAACAGTATGGTCAGTAAAGTATTCTCCAGATTTTGTAATTGCGAGCTCATAATGTTCAATCTTATATTGCGGATTAGGTGTTTTGACGAGCCCTTCTTCTACGCGTTCTTTTACAGCGTCAAAGTCATTTCCTGACTTTGTTACGCGTTCCGTATAACCTACCTTTAACCCTGGCTGGTTTGGGACGCTATATACGTAGATTTGTGGGCGTTTTTGATATCTTAGCTCTCTATTCATATTACATCTCCTTTACCATCGATCTGATGTATTCTTGTTCATCTGTGGTTATACCATAGCGATCAAATAATTTTTCATCAGTCCATTCTCTATCCATTGGTAAATTAGGGACAAAAGCATAAACCTTAGCCGTAGCATCTTGAGTTACTTTTGAAAGGAGTACCAAGAACCTAAAGAATCTTGTTTTCATGTATTTAATAAATAATTTTGCCTTTTCTTCACTATCAAATGACGAAGCAACAACATATGTTTCCGTACATACCTCTCCGGGCTTTGCCAAGATTTGTCCACCCAAAACCGGGTGAGGGTAAGTGGCTGAACCGCCATAAGCCTTCGGCACAATTATTTTCCATTTATCTATAAGATTTTGTCCTTTCTGAATTTGGGTTTTATTAACATATCCTGTCTTTTTATTTGCATAAATTTTATACTTATCAGGATTATCAATGTCGTCGAAGTCTGCAAAATTAGTAGGCAAGCCAAATGGTTTACGGCTAGACACTACTTTGTCCAAAGTACTCTCGTGACGAGATTGAACCTTGCGGAGAATCGGGATAGCATCATTCCAACGAATGAACGTATCGTATTCGTCAAGCCTACGTTTCATTGGTGGGTGCTCTTCACTACCAATAATCGTAGTTATTTCACAATCACCGGAATAGTTCTTTTCCCATATGAAGTAATTTACGCCACCCTTAATTTCCACGCCAGGAAAGCAATCACTAGCATCAGGATAATCTACAAGTTTCTTTATGTGTCTATCATGCAACATTTCATCACGAAACGCATCTAGACCTTTACCACCAGCAAACCAACGAGATGGGACAATAAAGGCCATATACTTTGGGTTTAATCTCTTTGCCTGCTGTATAAATAAATGATAAATCGGTGCGGCACTTGCCCCATTACCTCCATCGTTTAATTGATATGGCGGATTCCCAACAATAACATCAAATTTCATAACTTTTACCTCCTCAGGTTTTAAATGAATAAAGTTATATGCATGGCGCTCTCGCGTTTCATCACGATCAAGCTCACTACCTTTTTTGTTGCCACAATAGATACAGGTACCATTACGATAAATATGCGGTCGGTTATCATAAGAAATGTTTCCTTCAGCAAAATCAAACCCAGCAATGGATTTCTCTCCATTAGCGTTTTTTGATGTATAAAGGCTACGACGGCTCATAAGTGCTGTCAAATCAGTGAGCGCAATCCCATAAAGCATATTATGGAAAATGTGTATGCGGCGTTTTTCTTCGTCTGGAAACTCGTCACGCAGCCCCACCATTAAACGCTTTGCAATCTGACGAAGAAATATACCTGTTTTACAAGCTGGATCAAGCCATTTCAGACTAGAATCACGCCAAACCTCGTCTGGCAATAAATCTAGTATTTTATCTACTAATTCTGGCGGCGTAAATACCTCGTCACTAGATAAGTTTGCTATGCAATCCAGAATATCTGGAACATGCCCTCCTTTAATAAGACGCGTAAACAAATTGACGTCTTTTCTCTCATTCTCCATGAGCCATCTCCTTATAGGATACCGTTGGGTATTCCTTAATTATTGATTCAATTCCAAGCTCCATGTCTGTCAGCGCATATACACGACGCTTAAACAGACCTTTCGCCGGTGTAGAATACTCAGTGAAAAAAATTTTATCTGTACCATTCAACATGTCTCCAACGATAAGATTTGTATCCATTATTTCTTCCATAGCAAGAAGAAATTCTTTAGTGGTCTTTTTTGGTAAATAATCAAAAATCACGCCCCTCAAGCGCTTTTTGCATTCAGAAATATTATCTTCAGCAATATCTACTCCGTAGATTGTAGATAGAACTTTAAGGACAGAGAACTCACGGTTTTTAGGATGCCACTCAATTCGATCTTGTTTAAGATGGTCGAGCCGTTGGCGAAGAATTGCTTCTAAGAAGTTTCCATTACCGCAAGTCGGTTCAAGGAAACGCCAATAACGATTAGATGTAGCTTGTGTTAAAGCAAGAATATTATTCACCTCGCGCTCGGCAGTAAAAACCTCTCCGTGATCACGAACACGCGCACGAGATTTTATCCCTTTGGTCACCGGCAATCCGGTTTTATCTATCTCCTTGTTCTTTTGGGGCATCGCAGAAATTTCTTTCTGCAATACTTAAAACAATAAAAATCCCCGACTCATTTGACGGGGACAAAAAAATGGGGCCCCGCATCGGTTTGCAATACACCAACATCAGAATCAAATCCGCTGTCGGGCCGATCAGGACCCCGTTTTTAGATTTGATTCAAATGCAAGTGTATCGCACAAATTTTTAATGTTGGTGTATTGCCCCTTAATTATACCGCAATTTTGGCTTCACAACAAACACGAGCACATTACCAAAACATTATCATCCGCTTCACTCGCATCCTTATTATTCTCTTTTTGTTATACCTCAACATTTTCTCGTATTCATCTGGCATATGATCGCTCTTCAACGAATTGCACCATTTATGAGCAAGCTGACAATTGCATATTGTTTTCTTTCCCTTCTTTGATATTGGCACAATATGATCCACAGACAAATCCTCATAATGCTTTATCTTCTTTCCACAAATCGCACAACGTTTTCCATTCTCCCATAATAATCTCAGTTTTATATGGTCATTATTTGATGCCATTCTGTTCCTCCACGCCAGGAAAGGCATCACGCATTCTTCTTGCAATCACCACATCAGACACCTTAAAATGTCTCCTTACTTTTGCGAGAATTTTGCCAAGTTCCACCGAACTCGCATTCCAATAATTCCGCACGAAGTTCCCATCAAACCCATCATCTAGCACTCTCACTAATTCATTTTCCGGCACCAACAAACTCCCTGCAAAATAATTCGCTTGAAATTCCGCATAATTATTCAATATACTTTGTATTATTTTTATCCATTTATCTGCCTCGTTTACTCCAGCGGGATAGTACTTTTTGTGTAAGAAATAATGCCCCAACTCATGCGCAACACTAAACCTGTATCGATTACTTTCTTTTTCGTATTCATACGAATCAACATATAGAGACTTAAAATCCATAGAAATAAATGCGTCTATACGTTTTGCTTTTGCTAAACCAGGAATCGGAAGAATGTTTACCCCTAGTTCATCGCATATTTCCTCAACATCAACAGGAAAGCGTCTCTCGCCATAATACTCTTCTAAAACCTCCTCCGCGTAATCTACTATCTTTTGTTTATTCAAGTAAGGAATTTGCCCACCCTCACCTAAATAAGTCATATTCTACTAGTCCTCCTCCCCTGATTTTTTTATTAGATCTAGTAATTCTTGCGCTTCATCTTCGTCTAAGTCTTTTTTTCTGAGAGTCCTATAAAAAGCCGGGAGCACCGAGGCAATCCTTTCGTTATCTTGTAAATCCGCCGGTAACTCACACTTTGCAATAGCAGCAAGATCTAGAAATTCTTGCCACTTATCAGTACCTTTTTTTAACCCAAGTGCAACACCGATTTTCACAAGCTTTTCTTGGTCTTTTGGTGGAAGAGTTATGCCATTCTCAAGTCTTGAAATATATGCAGCGTCAAAACCATTCTTCTTTGCAAACTGGCGGACCGTACCAAACTCTTTCCTATGTACTTTAAAAAACTCGCTAAAAGTCATATTTCTCCTTGTTGTATTATTTATACAACAAGTATAATCCTGTTGTATATTTTTGTCAACAAGAAATTTTCAATAAACTGACTCTGTATTTTAAACCCACTTCTTCAATAGCCCTTTCAAACTCCTCCACCCCCGCCAGCTCCGGATACCCATACGTCTCCGTCCTATAGTGCATCGGAATAATCTGCTTTGGATGAGCTGCTTTGCAAATCTCCACCGCCATCTCGGCATCAATCGTATAATACCCGCCCACCGGGATTAGCAAATAATCCGCATCAGAAATCGCGGCAAGTTGCTCTTTGTTTGGAAAATGTCCAAGGTCACCAAGATGTACCAACTTTTCACCAGAATTTTGGTCTCGAATCACAAAAATCGTATTCGGCCCGCGAAGTGCTCCGCCTTGGTCATCATGCCAACTTGGTACTTCGACGATATCAAACTCACATTCACCGGGTACTATCTCCACACATTCACGCCCACTATGGTCTGCATGTTCGTGCGAGCAAATCACTTTATTTGCCGTAGTCCTAAGCGGCGAAAGTCCCGGCACACTCCCATCCTTGTATGGATCTATTACCAAACTATCATTTAGTTTAAAACACGCATGTCCTAAATAATCAATTTTCATAACTTATATAGCCTCATAAACTCATGATCTCTTCTCATTATAACAAAAATCCCCCGCAGGACGGGGGTTTTGATTCTTTTATCGCTTTATTCTTGTTCTATTGCTGGTAAAAATCTCTACATCTGCCACAGTTGCTTTGACCATGATTACGGAATTTGAGCCATCAGACGTACGAATCTCATAAAATACTTCAGCAAGCTGTTTGTAAATTACATCTCTAAGATGAGTGTCTATTTTACCGTCTCTTTCAATACGAAGGTCTACCTTCATATACGATCCAAAAACAACAGGAAGGTCATCTTCTCGACAGCACACATACTCTTCTTCCTCTCCCTTCTCTTTTTCATCCTTACCGACAAACGGAAAATAAATATAATCATACTTAATCGTCATGGGCAAATCTTTGTTTGCATCAGTAGCCCCACCTGCAAGATTTTCGGAATTGGTGACCGTAAAAGAAAAGTCAGCCGTTGACCAAACCGGCTGATCATCAGAAAAATCTGAAACCGTCAAGTAAAACTCGTCTTTTTCATTTAACGTTTCCATTACCCTTAAAAAACGAATCGCAATTTCCATCACGAGACTAGCGTCTCCATACACTTCCTTATCAAAACCAAATTGTTCGAATACCATTTTCATTTGTACAAACCTCCTTAAGCGATAATCTAATTGTAAAAAATACGAGGCTTTAAACCTCGCATATAATTATAACATAATTTCCCTACACATACAAATAGGGCTTCTTAAACCACGCCGTTTTATATATGTTATAATTCCCTTATGGATATCTTTGACATTATCGGCTGGGTCGGAATGGTACTCGTACTCGCGGCATACCTTCTACTTTCGCTCGGCAAAATTAAAAACGGCTACATCTATCAATTTCTAAATCTTGCCGCCGGCGTGCTCATGGCTATCGGTCTATACCCAAAGAATGCGTGGTTTTCTTTTACTCTCCAAATCATTTGGGCACTCATCGCCGTCATTAGCATTATCAAACTAAAAACTACTCCAAAGAAAAAGAAAAAATGATAGAATACCGCGATCTCTACGACAAAGACCGAAACCTCACCGGCGAGGCCATCAAAAAAGGCGATCCTATTCCGGAAGGCCTATATATTATAGTTGTTCTTGTTTACATTGAAAACAGCGAAGGTAAGTTCCTCATCCAACGTCGCAGCCGTAAATACAAAGACGGTAAACTTGCCACTACCGGCGGGCATGTAAAAACCGGCACTACTAGCATTGAGGGTATTATGGAAGAAGTCGAGGAAGAGATTGGCCTAAAAACTTCTCCTTCGGATTATACGCTTTACTATTCTGGGCAAACCAACGATGTTTTCTTTGATGATTATTATATGAAGTTAGACGTAGATCTCTCTACACTCGTTCTTGATGAGCTCGAAGTAGACGAAGTCTGTTGGATGACGCCAGAAGAAATCTACGCTGCCACCGCCTCCGGCGATTTCCTCGCCGAAGATGTCGAAGAATTCGACCGCCTGCTTGAGTGGAAGAAAAACCAAGAGTCACTTTCTTGACGGAACCTACTACCATTAGTATAATGGTAGTAGGTCGTAGAGGAGTCTAGAATTCTACGTTTGGGTTGGAGTTACTGTTCGTCTACGACGACAGTAATTTTTTTAGTTTGTCCCTTTTCGGGGCGAACTCCTAAACGCACACAATGAGTTCGCCTCTCTCGCGGGGAATCTATATTTCTCGCAAACTAAAACTTCTCCAACCCGCCGCTATTATATGCACACGGCAAAATAAAAAACAACCCCGGGCTGTCCAAAACTTATGCATAAGTTTAATACTTATTTCGCTTCCGCTTACTTAGAATAAACCGTGTAACTCTTTATATTGTGATCTGTATCACACTCGACTCTCACGTCCATACCGTCTTTTAGGTCTTTTATCATCACCACGCTTGGGAATACTTTTTCTTTAAATAGATCTTCAATATTCATCCACATGGAATAATTATCATCAAACTCAGCCGGCGCGCCCGCGTAATCTTCTACAACAAAAACATCAAAATCATATATTCTGTCTGGATACTCAACCACGCTATGCCCAATATAGTGTTGCTTTAGCACAGTAATACCGGTTTCTTCCCTGAATTCTCTAGCCGACGTTTCTTCGCTAGTTTCACCATTTTCTATCTTCCCGCCTGGAATATCAAAAAACTCTTCATCATGTGTTTTGTATTTAATAACGACCACTTTCCCGTCTTTTATTAGATACGTTCTAACTGCTTTTCTAAAAATCTTGTCCATATATTACCTTCGCATTCTTTTAAGTAAGCCTTTTGTTTCTTCGTCCACACGGTACGAATCACAAATCTTGGAAATTGTTTTGTTGTAAGTCCACTTTGGCAACTTGGAACTTAGCATATATGAAGTCGTGGCCGTTGGATATTTAATAAAGCAGTCGCAAAGAAGCCACGCGATTCCCATCCGTATATAATACTCGTCTCGTTCCGCCAATCCAGAAACCCTGTCAAAAATCACTTGCAAGTATTCTTCGTCTACATAGGCCGCCTTCAAAAGTACCAAACCTACACGCACGGCAAACTCCCGCGAATCAGAAAGCAGTTCGTCCATCTTCGCGTCAAAGAACTTTGCCTTGTTTTTCTTTACCACCTTCCCCACCGCCGAACAAAACGTATCACACGTGCTCCAATCATCAATTGAGTCTACTTGCGAATCAAACCACTGCATCATTTCATCAAATGGCAAACGCGAAATCAAAAACCCACGTGCCAACACTTCTTCATACCCTACCGGCTGCACTTTCAAAAATTCAGAAATTTTCTCCGCGGGCACCTGCCGAGCTATTTCCCTAATTTGTGGCACTCTCACACCAAGAAACGGCCTTTCGCTCGGACAAATCTTCATCACAAATTCACGGTACTCATCGTCCGCTAGTTTAGCAAGTTCTGTTTTTAGCTCTACGTAAGTTGAAATCATTGCTACCTCGACGACAAATGCCAATGGTCACCATACTCGCATTTATATACAGAAAGTTCTGGTCCGCCATGTTCGTACTGTGCGACTTTTGCCGCTACTTCCGCCTCGTCGCGTGTATCATAACAAATCTTTTGGATATCCCCCACCCAACACTTTTTCGGCTCATACACCGCCCCAGCCGTGACCGGGTGTTTACTTCGCATATTCTACCGCGCGAGTTTCGCGGATTACATTCACTTTAATTACGCCAGGATAGCTCATCGTGGCTTCAATCTTGTTTGCAATATCGCGTGCAAGCTTAAGAGCAGATAGATCATCAATTTGCTTTGGCTCTACAATTACACGAATCTCACGACCAGCAGAAATTGCATAGGCCTTATCAATGCCTGGGAATGAAGTTGCAATGTTTTCAAGATCTTTCATACGCTCTGCAAAGTTCTCAGCAGAAATGTTGCGAGCACCTGGACGAGCAGCAGATACAGCATCCACAATTTTTACGATAATTGCTTCTGGAGTGGTTGGCTCGATATCGTCATGATGAGCAGCAATTGCATGTACAACTTCATCAGGAAGACCATACTTCTTAGCAAGCTCTGCACCAATTTCTGCGTGCTTACCTTCAATCTTGTGAGTTACAGCTTTACCCACATCGTGAAGAAGAGTTGCGGTCTTTACAATACGTTTGTCTGCACCAATCTCTTCAGCAATCATACCAGCCATGTGCGCAGCTTCTACGGAGTGAAGAAGCACGTTTTGTCCGTAAGAAGTACGAAACTTTAGCTCACCAAGAAGATGAAGCATCTCACGTGGGATGCCAACTACACCAACCTCGCGGGCAGCATCTTCACCAGCACGTACAACTTCCTTTTCAATTTCACGTTCTGCCTTAGCTACAGCTTCTTCGATAGAAGATGGATTAATACGACCATCTTTCATGAGGCGTTCCAAAGCGTATCTTGCAACCTGGCGGCGAATTGGATCAAACGATGAAAGAACCACCATGCCAGGAGTATCATCAACCATGATATCTACGCCAGTTGCACGCTGCAAAGCCTGGATGTTTCTACCTTCCTTACCAATGATACGACCTTTCATATCGTCATCAGGAAGTTTAAGTGCAGTGATAGTACGATCTGCTGTAACTTCAGAACTCATGCGCTCCATAGCAGTAACTAGAATTGCTTGTGCAGTTTCGTCGATATCATTTTTAATCTCTTTTTGTTCCTTGGTAATAAGACCAACGAGATCTTGCTTGATATCATTCTCAGTCATCTTCATGAGCTTGTCACGAGCATCAGCTTTAGAAAGCCCTGCAATTTTTTCTAGCTTCTCGTGTTGCTTTTCACGAATCTCGCGAATCTCATTTTTAAGTTCATCGAGTTCTTTTTCTTCTTTGTTTAGCTTCTCGGATTTTTTCTCGAGTTGGTCAAGCTTAGAGTCGAGAGTAGTCTCGCGTTCTGCAAGACGGTTTTCGGTTTTTTTCCATTCTTTGCGACGTTCGTTTTCCTCGGCTTGGTTTTTCTCGGTAATAGAAGCAGCCTCTTTCTTGGCATTAAGAACAATTTCAGATGCTTCGTGCTTTGCTTTGCGCACGAGATCATCGGCTTTGTTTTTGCCGCCGTTCTCTTTTTTCTTGTTGTATGCAAAAATTCCGCCGGCACCAACAGAGAGACCTGCCACTGCGGCAATAATTGGGATTATTATCTCCATATTTCCCTTTCTAATTGTTTTTGCTAGTATTTTTCTCTATACTAGCGGGTTAACAAATAACATCAAATTATAAATTTCCACCCTTATTATACCATAGAATTA
>JAEEGL014689049.1_pt1 | contig 14586 bp, 12 predicted proteins | sample 9134231 | NCBI WGS metagenome assembly JAEEGL01 (sample SAMN16246548, study PRJNA631951) | gut metagenome | biome: gut microbiome; feature: rumen; material: fiber-attached | host: Bos | place: Iran: Karaj | collected 2018-10
ATTCTTGTCGATGGCGAAGCTGAAACACAGATTGGTCTGAATATCGATGCTATGTCATTTGACGGTAAATATGCTGATGATGCGACTGATATCGATCAGTTGAAAGGAAACCCTTCTGTAGCCACTGCTACTGTCGGAGAAATCGAAGTAGCAAATGGTACAGGAGTAGATATCGATTCAACGCTTAAAGCAATCGCCACAGCAACAACAGAAGACATTAAGGCTAAAGATGGCGCTGATATCAGAGCCAGATACGGCGGCGAAGCCAATCTGATTGTAAATGGCGATATTAGCGCTATCGAAGAAGGCCTGAAAATAAACGCAGACAGCCGAAGCAAAGTCGATGTGTTTATTGATGGCACTTTATCAGCTCAGACACCGATCGTGCTTGATGCTAATGTTACAGTTGAAAACACCACTATCACGCTCAGGGAAATTCAAAAGAATCCTGCTGAAACACAAGACCTGTTAAGAGGAACTGTTTCTGACGATGATCCAAGAATTGCTGAAATAGTTAATTACATCATTGATATTGAGCAGGACAGCGATGTCTTAAATCTCTTAAACAGTGATGGCCAGCCGCTGAACAGACTGCATGATAAAGATGTTGCCAAACAAGGTGAACAGGTCGTCCTGAATATCATTGAGGGATACAGAATCATAAATGCTTATTGCAATGACCAGCTATTAGAAAAAGACAGTGAAGGACGATATATAATCGAAGTTCCTTTTGGCGGCAAAATTCAGCTCAGAGCTGATTTTGAAACAGATGGCAGCAAAGATGGAGGAGGTTCAGATGACGTTTCCCCTGCTCCAGCATCAAATGAGTCTATAGTCGTCCGCTTTGTCCCGCCTACAACCGGCATTGGTGATAGTCATCATTTTAACGCCGTAAAACTCTGCATGGCCCTGCTGGACGGACTGATCATTTCCCTGTTCTTTACATCATTCAACACCAGAGCAAACAGAAAACAGTTCTACAATTCTTTGCCGGACTATCTGAAATAATTCAAGGAAAAAGCCATGAACTCAAAAACTAAACTTATATTGATCATCATTCTCGGGCTGCTGTTTATATTTCCGTTGGGTGTCAGAAGTTATGCTGATGAAAACAGTGATATTGAAGAATGGGCAGAATCGGAAGATGTTCTGCTTGATAAAGTGCGTTATGAGACCAAGACCAGAAAACTGACAGTAGAATTAACCCAGACTAAGCAGGAAATCGCTCATGAATATGAACTGTATCTGATGATTGAGGGAGATTTAGATAATGCCATCGGCAGATATCTGAGTCTGGGCAAAATACTGTCGATTCTGGGGATCATGACCGTCGATGTAAATGATCGAGTCAAAGTCTATTTAACAGGATCAGGAAAGATAATCATCTCCGATCAGGAACTGTATTTTGGCGAAAATGAGACAGTTACATCGGGGACTAAAGTATTGATCGGTGTTGAAGCTTTCGATGAAAACTATACGCCAAGCAAAAGCAATCTGATCGAACTGACTGTTGGCGATGATGTGGCAGAAGCAGAAGCTATAAATGCAGTTGAAGATAACAATAATAATGGCTTCATCCAGGATGATGATAATAATCCATCAGATAATCATAACAGCAATGCTGGAGTTTCTCCGCTGCTGATTGGCGGCGGCATCATCATACTGATTGGAGCTGTCACAACTGTAATCATTCTGGGAAAGAAAAAGAATACTAATAAAGGCGTTCCGGCAGATATCGAAAAAACGCAGAAAAATACTAAAGAAAGTGGAGATGGCGAAGATGATAAGCAGCTGCCTTCGCTTGAAGATAAGACGGTCTACGTCCTCAGCGAAGACGAAGAACTGATCAAGGTACTTAAAAGCAAGCACTATCTGGAAGTCATTGAACCCGATGATGAGGAAGAAAGTGAAGAACCAGTGGATAGAGATGCAGAAGCCGCTGACAATAAAGCACATCTCTATGTTGCAGATGTAAATGATGAAGACAGGCTCAAAGAACTCCTGGAGAAAAAGAAAGATGTTCTGGAAAAGATCCCGCTTGGCTTAGTCCTGGAGAAGTCATTACTGAATAAGTGCAAAGACAGACTTGAACAGCTTAAGAAAGACAGACTTATCAGTGGCTATGTACCTTTTGGAGCAGATAAAAACGACATTATGATCAGACTGATCCTGCCGATTCTTAAACCTGATCTTAAGTCAGATGCCTCATTGGAAAACATAGGTCTTATCTGTGATCTGCTTGGTATTGAAGGAATATCCGAAGTCATCAGCGCCTATATCTCCGGCAGAGATATCAAAACGACCATAGAAGATGGCGATCTGGGCTTTACCGGTACTGCCAGCATCATCTCAAATGTCGCCTCGATAATGGGTATGGATACTTTGGCTAGTGTCAGCGGTCTGGTTGGCGATATCGATGATATTAAGACTGCCAGCGAAGAAGGAACCGGTGCCTATGAAAAGAAAAACGCCATCTTAGGGGCAAAAGATATCGTTGACGTCGTTAAGGATCTGACAGATAAAAGCTGAAAAAACTGCATATCTATTTCATGAAAAAAAAGCGAGTTGCCTCGCTTTTTCAATTGTTTAGGTTCTTAAGACAATTAGTCCTGAGCAGCCTGTCTTACAACGTAAGCAGCATAGACAACAAGAACGTTGAGGGCAATGCCTACTACTGTGCTGACGATGTTAGAAGCGCCACCGTTGTTTCCTGAGAATAAACCAGTGATGCTGCTGATTGTGCTGAGAGCTGCTAAAACCATAGCAACTGTAGCAAGTTTCTTCTTGCCAGTCTTACCTGCCTGGTAAGAAATGATACCTTCGATAATGCTGAGGACACCAGAGATAGCCAGGATAACGCCGCCGCCGATAGCGAGAGCTGCCTGTTCCTGAGCTTCAGAGTTTGCTGCGACGTCACCGATCAGATTGTTGCCGCCGATCATAGCTAAAACACCAAGAATGAGTATGATTACTGCGATAATGATTTCGCAGATACCAGCAATCTTGAGCACTTTTTTACTAGTTTCTAAATTCATTTTTACTTTTCCTTCCTATATTTATAGACAAACAATTGTCTATAGTATTATTGCACTTTTGCATTCGTGTTTCAATGTTTCCAAAGAGTTTTTTAAATCAGTTTTCAAAGCTTTTTTCCTTTTGCCGGGCTGCATAATCATTCTTCGTCAGAATATTGAGTTCATCATCTTCAACAGTCCCAAATTTAGTTTCATATTTTCCATAGGCATAATGTCTGAATCCGCATTTTTCCTGAACTCTGGCGGATTGATGATTTGAGAGAAAATGACCGCAGAATATGACATCAAGACCAGCATCTTCAAACAGATATCGCAGGACTTCATTAACAGCTTCCGGCATAAAGCCATTCCCCCAATATGCTTTAGACAGAACATAGCCGATCTCCCGGCATTTTAGATCCGCAAACTCAGGAAAACGTTCCTCATTGTACAGCTCGATGCCTAAAGAACCGATCACTTTTCCCTGATATTCAAGCGCAAAAGTCTTTTTGTGCTCAATAAAAGAGTCCAGGATCTTTTGTGTTTCCTGTTTATTTTCATGCGGTTTCCAGCCTGCCATCTGCCCTACTCCATCAACACTGGCGTATTCAAAAAAATCGTCCAGATCATCCTGTTTCCAGGAGCGCAGAACCAGACGCTTTGTGATCAGGGTTGTTTTGCTTATATCGATAGGTGCATTCATTTTTTACTTGAGAAATTCCCTTAACTGCTCAATCGGTACGGGACGGGAATATTTAAATCCCTGCAGATAAGATGCTGACATGCCTTCACAGCGTTTTTCATCTGCATCATTTTCAATGCCTTCATAGAGAACGGAATAATTCATATCTCTGAACAGATGAGCCAGCCGCTCAACAATCTTCTCCGAACGGGCATCGACACCGCTGGCCATTACGAGTGAACGGTCAAACTTGATGATATCAAAAGGCAGTTCCATGATTCTCTCCATGTTAGAATATCCGGTACCGAAATCATCCAGATAGAATCTGATGCCCTTCTTATGAAGCCCATCGATCTTTTCCTTCATGATCATGAAATCAAGTTCATTGCGCGATTCAGTGATTTCAATGGCAATCTGGCTGCCGCTGATATTATTATCATCAATGATTCTTGTTATATCCGAACAGAAGTTATCATCCTTCAGTTCCTGAACCGAGACATTTACACTGATTCTGGTGATATCATATCCTTCATCACACAGACGTCTGATCTCTTGGCAGGTCTTGTTCAGAATTATTTCGGTCAGCACATGGATGAGGCCATTCTGTTCAGCCAAAGGAATAAAAAGATCCGGATAAACGATCCCGGTATTATCAAGCTTAAGACGCATCAAGGCTTCAGCGGTATCATAACGGCCGGTCTTCAGATTGAATACGGGCTGGCAATAAGTCAGAATTCTTGGATCATCAAGATCATGTCTGTTGAAGATATCAGTCAGCTGTTCGAGAACATAATAGGTCTGATTGAAGCGTTCATTATCTTTTTCACCGACAAAATGGATCGCATTATCTCTCATGCGAGGATGAATGCTTCTGATCAAACCGATATAGGCATTGGTGCGGCTGAGTTCATCAGCTGAATTGCCGATGATAATCTTATAAGGCTGCTGGAAACGCTCATATTGCTTTCTGAAATCAGTCAGGATAAGTTCTATTTTCTTTTCAATATCAGGATTGCGCCGCTTCGGTACGACCATGATCAGATGCCCATTGCCGATCTGAAAGACAACAGCACCTTTGAAATACTGCGAAGATATTCTTCTGATCTCACTGCGCATGACCAATGGTATTTCCAAGCCCTTGTTGTCAAATTCCAGCAGGAGCAGGCTCAGATAAGCAAATGGGATTTTCCGGCCATACAGATCTCTGACCATGCCTTCCATAGCCCGAACATCGACTGTGCCCATCGTCGGATTGTAAGGATGTGAATGGATGATGTACATCATGGCAATAGCCGGGAAGACAAAAGACATCGTTGTCAGAGAAGTACGCTGAAAGTACTGCTGGATCAAACGCACGGAAACGGCTATGATCATCGTGCCATAGAAGCCCAGCATGACCCGTTTAAAGAGCAGTTTGCCTACCGAACGCATCAAAACAGCGATCAGAATGACATATGTGAAATAGCCGATAGTGAAAACTTTATTCCGGTTGATGATCAAAGTTCCCTCACTGAAACCGAGTTCATTGGCATTCATCGTCGTAACGATATCGATCAGAACCAGGAAAATGAGCAAGGACGAAGAAAGGATAGCGACAAAACGTGCTTTCTGATGTTCAAGTCCTGAGACAACTGCCGTATAAAGAGAAAACAGAAAAAAGATATAGAGAAGCAAGGAGCGGTATGCCACTCCCAGGATCAGGATCAGATTATAATAAAGCGGATCATTTTTGAAAAGCAGATAGTGATAAAGTATATTGACTAAAGCCGCTATCATCAAAGTAATGATGATTGCGATAAAAATGCGATAAGTGCGGTTTCGGCTGACAAAAGATGTTAAAAGCAGAATTGTCATGACCAAGCATAAAGCAATAACACTTATGTCACCAGCAAAAGCATAATTATCCATTGTAAAATTGAACATCTGGTTCATTCCAATATTAATTATATAAATTTCTGTCAGACTTCATAAAACTATTTTTACCAGACAAAAGGAATGAGTCTGAATCTGACCTTTTTCTTATATTCCCTGTAGCCCTTAAGCTCTTTCTCCAGTACTTCTTCCTCGTTTCTGATCCTTTTCACAATGATCGGGATATATGCCAGCATGATTATGAAAGAAGGCAATGAATTAAGGACCAAGGGCATGCTGAGAAAAAGAAAGACAGTCGCAAAATACATCGGATGCCTCACCAGACCATAAAGTCCGGTATCGACAACTCTCTGATCTTCTTTAACTTCGATCGTCCTGGAAAGATAGCGGTTTTCTCTCAAAACTTCGCCAAATAACGCATATGAACATAAAAAGATGATGACACCGAGGTATACGACAGACTCAGGCATCATGATCCATTTAAAGCGGTAATTAAGCCCGGCGATAATAAAAGCAGCCAGAAACATCAGTCCGCTGTAAGAGATGACGTCTTTCTGTTCGCCCTGTTTTTCTTTAGCATTCAGACGGCTGGCTAAAAGATCAGGTGCTTTCAAATACATGATGATACCGGCAATCAGCATCGGCACAAACAGAATGATCATGAAGATCCAGCCGTTTTTCCAATTCAGAGTTCCCGCTGGCAAAAACAGCAGCAGGCCAATCAGAACGACACCGGAAATGTATTTTATTATTGCTTCTTTAAGTAATGATTTATTCATGATGATTTCTTCTTGATGATCTATTATTTATTTTACACATAATAAAATCCGATATATACTATCGTATTCAATTTATAACTCTGACTCTGATGATGTTGTCAATGGCAGTCAAAGCTTTTTCGTCGACATCTGAATTGGTATCGATCATCGTATAGGCATAATCACCGCGGGCTTTATTGACCATGTTTTCAATATTGATGTGATTGTTGCCGATGATGCTGGTCAGCTGTGCCAGCATATTCGGAATGTTACGGTGAATGATGCAGATGCGATGGCTTGTCGAACGCGGTTCTTCCACCGAAGGCATATTGACAGAATTGACTATATTGCCATTTTCCAGGTAATCGATCAGTTCTTTTACGGCCATAACCGCACAGTTTTCTTCTGATTCCGGTGTCGAAGCACCAAGATGCGGGAAACAGATGCATTTATCATGATGAACAAGTGCATAGGAAGCAAAATCGGTGACATATCTGGTGATCTTTCCGGAATCAAGAGCTGTCAGAAGATCTTTTTCATTGACGAGCTCACCTCTGGCCAGATTGATGATCCTTACGCCATCCTTCATTAAGCCGATCTTTTCCTTATTGATCAGACCTTTGGTATTTTCGTTTGCCGGAAGATGCAGGGTCAGATAATCGCATTCTTCCAATATTTCATTGATGTTGGTGACGTGTTTCACCCACTTGCTTAAAGCCCAAGCGGAATTGACGGAGATATATGGATCATAGCCATAGACTTCCATGCCCAGTTTGACTGCCGCATTGGCTACCAGTACGCCAATCGCTCCCAGTCCGATGACACCGAGTTTCTTGCCATTGATCTCTGGTCCGACAAAAGCACTCTTGCCTTTTTCTACTTTCTTGGCAAAATCTTCACTGTCTTCGAGCTGTTTCTCCCAGCTGATACCACCGGTGATATCTCTGCTGGCCAGCAGCAAGCCGCAGACGGCAAGCTCTTTGACTGCATTAGCGTTGGCACCAGGGGTATTAAATACGACAATGCCCTCTTCTGCACAGCGCTGCAAAGGTATATTATTGACGCCGGCTCCTGCTCTGGCGATCGCCAGCAGTGAAGGAGAAAACTGCTCATCCAGCAAGGAAGCACTTCTGACAAGAAGTCCATCTTCATCAGTGATATCTTCACCTATTTCATAATTTTCCGGAAACAGTTTAAGACCGTTTTCATCAATTCTATTTGCTAATCTGATTTTCATCTTCTAATTCTCCCTGGCAAAGTCATCCATAAATTCAATCAGTTTTTCGACTCCGGCTTTCGGCATGGCGTTATAAATCGAAGCACGCAGGCCTCCCACCAGACGATGACCTTTAAGATTGCACAGGCCATTTTCTGCAGCTTTTGAGGCAAAAGCGGCATCAAGATCCGGATCGCCGCAGCTGAAGGTCACATTCATCAAAGAACGCGATTCCTTTTCCGCAAAGCTCTTATAGAACTTAGAAGCATCCAGATAATCATAGAGGATCTTTGCCTTTTCTATATTTCTCTTTTCGATCTCTGCAAGTCCGCCAAGTTCTTCCAGCCAGTCAACGACCTTGCCCAAAACATAGATCGGATAAGTTGCCGGTGTATTAAGCATTGAATCATGCTTAAGTTCCAAAGCGTAATTCATGATCGAAGGAACCTTGACATCAGCCTCTTCGATCAGATCTTTCCTGATGATTGCAACAGCAATACCGGCAATACCCATGTTTTTCTGAGCTCCGGCATAGATCAGTCCAAAATCTGAAACATTGACGGGTTTGGAGAGGATATCAGAACTCATATCCGCGATCAGTGTAGCTTTATGATTTACCGGAAAACTCTTCCACTCTGTACCGTAGATCGTGTTATTGGCACACAGATGGATATAAGCCGGATCAGCGCTGAAGCTAAGCTCATTTTCATCTGGAATATGTGTATAATTGTTTTCCTTGCCATCATAGGCGATATGCACATCGCCATATTTTTTTGCCTCATCCGCAGCCTTCTTTGAGAAGTTGCCGGTGATGATATAATCAGCTGTTTTGCCTTTAGTCAGATTCAAAGGGATCGAGGCAAACATGCCGGTCGCACCGCCATGCATAAAAAGTATTTCATAGTCATCCGGAATGTTCATCAGTTTCTTAAGTCCGTTTTTAGTCTTTTCAAAAATCTCCAGATAGCCTTTGGAGCGGTGTGACATCTCCATTACCGACATCCCGGAACCATGGTAATTGAACAGTTCCTCCTTTATTGCAAGCAGCACTTCATCTGCCAGCATCGAAGGACCGGCAGCAAAATTATAAACTCTGTTTTCCATCAGACAACCTCCTCTATCTTCCTAAAAGCCTGCAGAATATAATTACCGGCATCAGCTGGCTTGTGAGCATCTGAAGCCGTGATAAACCTGACATTGTGTTTTTTAAGAATCTTTATGAAATCTTCATTCGTGCCGATATCTTTGAAACCATAGCGGTAGTGTCCGCCGGTATTGCTTTCAGCAGCCATATCATGTTTCTTTAAAGCGACAGCGATCTTTTCATAGATCGGATGAAGATCAAAAGACGGAACGTCATTTATTATTTTGATCTGATCAGGGTGAGCGAGCCGGTCAAACAGTCCGGAATCGATACAGTCGATCAGTGCCTCATAGTAATCAGTATAGATCCTGTCGGTATCATAAGATACAGATAAGAGTTCTTCTGAGAAAGACATGTCATAGAGAATTGAGGCAAAGGAATGAACCGCTCCGGTCAGAAAATCCACATGGACATCCTTCAATATCTTTCTTAGCTGATCTTCGGTATTGCGGGTATAACAGACCTCGAGCCCAAACTTCACTTTAAGAGGCAGTTCTTCTTTTTTTACTTCTTCGATGAGCTGATAGTAATCATCAAGACTGGAACAGAATTTGGTCTTCTGTTTCAGCCACTCATCCTGCTGCGGATATTTCTTCAGGTGTTCGTAGCAGCCCTCGAATTCTCTGAAGCGATGCGTATGATCAAGAATATCGATCTCATCCATGCCCTTCTTATAGGCTTCTTTGACAAACTCCAGTACATATTCTTTTGATAGAGGACCATACTCCAGGTGCATATGTCCATCCACAAGATAAGGATCATTCAGTTTTTGCAGTTCAACAGCATCTTCATCCGCTTTGTTCACAATAGCCTTGATGACCTGATATTCATCTTCTGTATTATGCATAAAAACAAGATCACCTTTCAGGAGCTTTGGTTCTTTAAACAGATTATGATCTATTGTTATGCTGCTGCTATCTTTATATAACTGCTTATAAAGATGATTTTCTAAATTGATCTCATGTTTCATATCTACCTGACCTGTTATCATTTTACATTATCTTTTCTGAAAATAATAGCAGAATATTTGAAAGATTTTCACTATATCCTGGTATTATGCAATTATTAATTGTGCTAAAATTAATTATAGTTATATGCCTACAACTTATACACACTGGCGTTTTGGATGTGACTGCATCGAGGTTCTTCCTGATGAACTGAAAAAAGCCATCAATAATAATCGTGAACTGTTTGATATCGGCGTTCATGGACCGGATATTTTTTTCTATGATCTGACTCATTCGAATATCATGCGCTATGGAAGCAAACTGCACCGCGAATCAGGCAGAAGCTTTTTTGAAAAATGCATCGAAGTATATCAGAACAACAGTGAAGATAAAGAAGCGATGCTTGCCTATATCTTCGGTTTTCTCTCTCATTATGCTCTGGATACGCAATGTCATGGCTACGTCAATACCAAGGCTTACAGAAGTCCTGGCCTCACTCATAATAAAGTCGAAGCTGAATATGACGGCCACATGATGAGACTTGATTCACGCAATATCAATCAGACCGATAGAGCTCAATCACTTAGACCTGATAAGTTTACGGCTAAAATCATCGCCAGATTCTTTCCTTTCAGTGAAAAGGTCATCTTAAGGACCACCAAAGGTCAGCACACCGTCATTCACCTCCTGAATGCCAAAGGCAATTTTAAGCGCAGATTTTTTGATCGGGTCATGCGCGGTGTCAGAGTTCCGGATTATGCCGACCTGCTGGTCTATCCTGAAGAACATCCTGACTGCAGAGATTCCAATCTGCGTCTTGATAAATTAAGAGCCAACGCCCTGCCCGTCTATAAGCAGCTGGCTGATAATCTGTATAAAGCTCTTAAAGGTGAAGAAAAACTGCAGGACTATTTTGAAATGAATTTCGATCCGTTAGAAAGTGATGATATTCCTGTCTTATCCTATGAAGAAGAACTGGATTATAAACCTGATCCAATCAGATAAATAATATTAGGAGGAAGTGATATGAAAGGTCTGTTCAAGAAGCTCAACAATTCCAAAATCTTTAAAGATCTCTCAGAACAGGAGTTTGCCTGGGTCTTATATGATGTAGGTAATTCAGCGTTTACGATGCTGGCCTGTTCGCTGATACCGATCTGGTTCAAATCACTGGCTATCGGTGATAAACCAGGGCAGATCAGCGGTGATAATGCCACAGCCTATTGGGCATTGGCCACCAGTATCGTCACGGTTATTGTGGCTTTGATCGGTCCCTTCTTTGGCGCTATCGCTGACCACAAGGACACCAAAAAGATGTTCTTCACAACCGCTGTAGCTGTTGGCGTCATCGGCTGTGTCATCAATGGTTTTGCCTCAAACTGGCTCTTATTCCTGATCGTCTATATTCTGACTAAGATCTTCTATCAGATCTCGCTCACTTTCTATGATTCCATGCTCAACGATGTCACAACTGATGATCGTTCTGATGCCGTTTCATCTTACGGCTATGCCTGGGGTTATATCGGTTCGTGCATTCCTTTTACGGTTGCTCTGATCGCCTACGTGCTAGGTCCGGATATGGTTGGCGTGATTTCCGAAAACCTGAGCCGCATCATCGGCTTTGGCGTTACTGCCATCTGGTGGTGGCTGGTTACAGCTCCATTAATCAAAAACTACCGTCAGATCAACTATTCTGAAGAAAATAAAGGGGCAGTTGGCCGGGCTTTCGGCAAGATCTTCAAGACCCTGCGCAGAATTGCCGTTGAAGACAAGAAAGTTCTCTTCTTCCTGATGGCTTTCTTCCTTTATATCGATGGCGTAGGAACAATTATTGATAACTGCATCAATATTGGTACTGACCTTGGCCTTAATACTGTTGGACAAGTCATTTTCCTGCTGCTGACTCAGGTCGTCGCCTGGATTGGTTCGCTGGTCTTCGCGAGACTTTCCAAAACCAAGGATACAGTTTACCTCATTCAGATCTGTATCTTAGGCTACACCGCCGTATGTCTTTATGCCCTGACACTGACCAAGCTCTGGCAGTTTGCGATTATGGCTTTCGGTGTCGGCTGCTTCCAGGGATCCATTCAGTCACTTTCCCGAAGCTATTATTCAAAGATCATTCCGGATGAGAACTCCGGTGAATACTTCGGTATTTATGACATATTTGCCAAAGGTGCCTCATTCCTGGGCTCTTTCCTGATCTATGTCGTCAAAAAGATCGGTATCTCAACCGGCGGCGTATTCAATATCTTTGGTGCTTCAATCAAGAGTATCAATGTTGCGATCGGCCTGTTGGCCCTGTTCTTCATCTTTGGTCTCTTCTTGATCAGAGCCGCTGATAAACAGCCGCAATCTGAAGAATCCAAGAAGGATCTGCAGTAATAAACCAGGCAAGCAAAAGCTTGCCTTTAAAATATTATGGAAAACAATTTCAGATATTCATTTAACGAAAAACGCTATCACACCTTCAACTATTATTTAAAGACTCATTATCATCAGAAAGTATCAAAGGTCATTCTTGATGCCGGTTTCACCTGTCCCAATCGTGATGGCCGCAAGGCGTATGGCGGCTGTATCTTCTGTTCAGCAGCCGGCAGCGGTGATTCCAACGCAGCCTTAGGCCACAATATTCTTGAACAATATGAAGCAAATAAAGCAATCATGAAACAGAAATGGCCTGATTCTTTATACATCCCCTACTTTCAGTCTTTTTCCAATACCTATGGACCATTAGACAGAATAAAACAGATGATCGATCCTTTTCTGAACATGGACGAAGTAGTGGAGATAGCGATTGCCAGCCGCTGCGATTGCCTTGAACAGGAAACATTAGCTTATCTCAGTGAAGTATCCGCCATCAAACCGATCTGGCTTGAACTGGGCTTACAGAGTTCCAACGATCAGACCGGCAAGCTCATCAACCGTCAGTTTGATTTTTCTGATTTCAGAGAAGCTTTATCCACGCTTGAAGATACACCGATTAAAGTCTGCGTACATATCATGAATGGCTTGCCATTTGAAAACAGACAGATGATGCTGCAGACTGTAAAAGATATCGCTCATCTGCCTTTTGACGGCATCAAGATCCACATGCTGCACATCATCAGAAATACCGCTTTAGCAGCAATGAACGAAATCAATCATTATGAGCTGCTCTCCCGGCAGGAATATATTGAACTTGTGGTTAGCCAGCTTGAGCTGCTGCGACCGGAGGTTGTCGTGCAAAGGCTGACGGGTGATCCCATCAAAGAAGATCTGATCGCACCGGAATGGCTTTTAAACAAAACAACCATTCTCAATGACATCGATAAGCTGATGCGAAAACTGGATACATATCAGGGTGCCCGCTATGAATAACAACACTTTTGTGCATAAATATCTGACACCTCTTATCGATAAAAACGATGTCTGCGTCGATATGACAGCCGGAAATGGCAATGATACGCTTTTTCTCTGTCGCTTATCCAAAAAAGTCTACGCTTTCGATATCTCGAAAGAAGCAATAGAAAAGACGCGAGAAAGAACCAGAGAATGTGATAACCTCATTCTGATCAGAGATTCGCATGTTAATGTCGATCGGTATGTCAAAGAAAAAGTCCGTCTTTTTCTCTTCAATCTCGGTTATTTGCCTAAAGCGGCATCGTACAGCGTCACCAGAGCCGAAGATTCATTATCAGCCTTGAAAAAGGCCTTTGAGCTTCTGGAAAAAGACGGCTATATTGTCATAACCTTTTATCTTGGTCATCCAGGAGGCAAGGATGAGTATTATCTGCTTAAAAGATATATTGAAAACAAAAAGATCACAGTCCAGGAGACATATCGCCAGGATAAACCTGATTCCCCGATAACCATGATCTTGAGATAAATTAATTCAGCACCGGAGCGTACTGCTCATATTTGTAGAGACTCGAACCGGCATTCCAGGTCATATATCCATCACCTACCCCGGCATTGTTTAAGGCATTGATCTGAGCCGCAACTTCATCAGGTCCATAAACGATATCATAACCATCAGAATTCTGTGCCATGATCCAGGTCCGGCATTTTGCCTTATCATAGGTGTTTTCCTGAGCATGATAAGTTGCTCTGGCCCAGGCATACATCAGATCACCCGGATAAGCCCAAGGTTCAGCAATCCCGAAAGAATAAGCTGCAAAGTGATCCGGATAAGGCATGGAACTGATCGCATCGACACAATTGGAAATAGCTGGCCAGAACTGCCCATAATAGGACACAAAAGCTGAGAAACTGTCCGGATCATCGCCGCTGATCTCACCGAAGACATCGGAGGAGATATAGGCTCCTGCCTGATGCAGATACTCTGTGGCATAGCGCAGAAATTCTGTTATAGCTTCTGCTCTGCCTTCATTCTGATGATTGCGCAGATCAACATCCTCAACATCTTCCGGCAGACGCACATAGTCAAACTGAATCTCATCAAAGCCCATTTCATTTACCGCTTCTAAAGCCAAGGCCACATCATACTCCCACATCTTTCTGGAAAAGATACTTGGCCAGCGGACTGAACCATAGGTATATAATTGTCCGTTGTAAAGCAAAGCTTCATCTTCATTGTCGCTGGCAAACGCATCATCCTTGAAAGCTGTAATACGGCCTATAAGATAATAGCCGGCATCCTTGAGTTTTCTGACATAGCTCTGATAGGAGGCAAAATCATTAGGAATATTTTCCGTGGAAGGCGCATATTGCTTTCCTATTGGCGAATCATATGCCAGCTGTGTATCGATATAGCAGTCTTTGATATCGACCACAAAAGCATTTATACCTGATGTGCTTCTCGCTAAAGCGATATATTCATCTGCATTCCAGATGTTTTCCGCATTGATGTATAAAGCCTTGACTGCTTCCGGCATTACAGTACGCGGTGTAAACTCTTCCTTGGCATAGTAATCAATAGCTGTCGGATCACCGCCTTCTCCATAATAGACA
>JAEEGL015671031.1_pt1 | contig 14586 bp, 11 predicted proteins | sample 9134231 | NCBI WGS metagenome assembly JAEEGL01 (sample SAMN16246548, study PRJNA631951) | gut metagenome | biome: gut microbiome; feature: rumen; material: fiber-attached | host: Bos | place: Iran: Karaj | collected 2018-10
GAATCAGGGTCTTCACCATCGGGCAACAATACCACTTTTACGTTGATGTCCTGAGCAAGAATCAAATCTATACCGCGCAACGATGCCTTGATGCCCGCCCAATCGCCGTCATAAATCACGGTCAAATTGTTGGTAAAACGCTTAATGACAGATATTTGCCCCGGTGTCAATGACGTTCCCGAACTTGCAACAGTGTTAGTAACGCCCGATTGGTGCATAGAGATTACGTCGCAATAACCCTCGCAGAGATAACATTTGTCGCGTTTTACGATTTCGCTTTTCGCCTGATAGATGCCGTAGAGAACGTTGCTCTTGTGGTAAACCTCTGATTCGGGCGAATTTACGTATTTTGCCAACTTTTTGTCGTTGGTCATAATGCGGCCGCCAAAAGCCACCACCTTGCCCGCAACCGAATGTATGGGAAACATTACACGCCCTGCAAACCTGTCGAATTTGTAGCCGTCTTCCTTGACGATTGTCAGACCGGTTTTTTCGAGGAATTTGAGTTTGTAACCCTTTGCAAGTGCCTCATTAGTAAGTGCTTGCCTATTGCTTGGCGAATATCCGAGCATAAACTTCTCTATCGTCTCGGGACGGAAGCCTCGGTGTTGGAAGTAAGTCAAGCCAATCGCCTTGCCCTCTTCTTCGTTAAGTAGTTGATTATGAAAGTATTGCTCGGCAAACTGATTGACGATGCCCATACTCTCGCGATCTTCGTGCTCCTCCATTTCCTCGGCGGAAAGTTCCTTTTCCTTCACTATGATGCCGTATTTGTTGGCAACATATTTGAGGGCTTCGGGATAGGTCATATTTTCGTGGCGCATTACAAACGAGATAGGCGTACCCGCCACGCCGCAGCCAAAGCATTTGAAGATGTTTTTGGACGGCGACACGGAGAACGACGGCGTTTTCTCGTTGTGGAATGGGCAGCAGCCGATGTAATTAGCACCGCGCCTTTTGAGCGTCATAAAGTCCTGCACCACGTCAAGTATCTGCGCCGAATCGATGATTCGCTGTACTGTCTGTTCGTCAATCATTTTTTTTAGTTAAAAATTCGTTGCAAAGTTAAAATAATTTTCGATTTTGGCGGATAAGATTTAATTTTGCAGTTTGGATTTTGGTTATTTTTAACAAACACAATTTTACTTTACATGAAGAAAGGCAAATATATACGTGGGACAGACCTCTCGGACTCCCCTACCCTATCCTCCGGCACAGGTGGCATGGCGTTGGCCTACAATGGCGACGGCTTCATTGCACGTTACATGCCCATCATCGTTATCCTCATTATCACGGCTTTTGTTTATTCGTATAGTCTTGATAATCATGCTACTAACTGGGACGACGACAAATATACCGAGCAAAGCACGTTGCTCAAAACCCTGGATAAAGAAACGGTGTGGCGGATGTTTACGTCCGACGACCCCGACGAGATTTATTGCATGGGTAACTACCACCCACTCACGATGTTAACTCTTAATATCGACTATCATTTCTCCGACAAACAGCCCAACGGCAAGGCCTACCCTATCAGGTTTATCGTAGTTAACATAATATTGCACATTGCGAGTTGCCTGTTGCTGTATCTCATTTGTTTACAACTATTTAACAACAAAATCTACCCTATCGTCATCGCCCTACTCTTTGGCATACACACCCTGCACGTGGAATCTGTTACTTGGATATCAGAAAGAAAAGACGTTTTATATACTATGTTTTACTTTTTGTCGATGTTGCTATATATTCTCTATCGACGAAAGAGTAATGTCGTGTACTATGTACTTTCTCTTATCGTATTCATTCTCAGCGCGTTATCTAAGGGACAGGCTGTTTTCTTGACAGTTTCGATTATTTTGGTTGATTACCTGATTCTCGAAAATTATCTTGATTGGAAAAAACATCTCAACAAGATACCTTTTATAATAGTGTCGATGGTGTTTGGCTTGATTTCCATCAAGGCTCAGGCGGCATCCACGGCTCTCGCGGAAACCGACCAATACGAACTCTATCAGCGCATTGCCTTTGGCAGCAATGGATTTTTGCAGTACATTTGGCGTTTCATTTTGCCAGTTCATTTGGCAAATCTCTATCCTTATCCCGACATCATTCACCGTACAGTTCCTGTATTGTATTGGCTTACAGTGCCGATTTTTGTAATCGCGCTCATCAGCGGACTGTTTCTCTATAAGAAAAACAAGATTGTAACATTCGGCATATTGTTCTTTATCGGCAATATATTTATGTTGCTCCAATTTATCCCCGTGGGCAGCGCGATGTACTCCGACCGTTATATATACATACCGAGCGTTGGTCTCTCAGTATTAATGGCTTGTGGACTCGAATGGCTCTGCAACAAATACTTTAAGTACCGTCAAGTATTTAACATAATATTTTCTATATATGCTTTACTTTTGTGTTATTTAACTATACAACGTGAAAAAGTTTGGCATGATAGTTTGACATTATGGAGCGATTGCGTGTCAAAATATCCAGAAGCCGTGATAGGGTGGAATAATCTTGGTACGCAGTACAATCTTCTTGCCGATTCTCTATACAAGAAGACTGACCCCGAGCGTTTCGTGGAATACAAGAAAAATGCCATACAGTGCTTTACAGAAGGCATCAAGTACAAGCCAGACTACACTAACGCCTTCTTCAATAGGGGAAAGAGCGCGCAGGATGTCTTCGAGGTCAACAAGGATTCCACGTATTGGAAGTCGGCTTTCGACGATTTTAACACCGCGATTGTGAGCGACTTGAAGTTTGCGCCCGCGTTCCATAGCCGTGCGCTGATATACGACGGTAGGGCAGAGGCGTTCCAGGGCGTCAATGAAGATTCGGCAAAATTTTATACCAATCTTGCGATTTTTGACTTCGACCGCGCCATCGAGTTAGACCCAAAACTAATAGAGGTTTATATCAACCGTGGCACCACTTACGGCAAGTCGGGCAATTTCAGGAGGTCGATAGAGGATTTCAATCATTACGAAACCCTCAACCCAAACAGCCCCGCGCTGTATTCCAACCGTGGATTGGCGTACAACGGCGTGAAGGATTACGACAACGCTTTGAAGGACTTCGCACGTTGCTTGGAGATGGATTCGCTGTACGAGGGCGCGTTGTTCAATAGATCCATAACGTACAGACTGTTAGGCGATTCTCTATCGGAAAAGAAGTATTACCTCCTTGCCGCCAGCGACCTGAGCAAGTGCATCTCCCTCTCGCCCGACAAGCCGTCGTATTACTATTACCGAGGCATTTGCTACCTTGTGGCGGACGATAGGGTAGGGGCTTGCTCCGACTTCCACGAGGCAAGCAACATGCACTTCACGCCCGCCGACAATCTGATTAAGCAATATTGCAACGGCATGTAAGCGCGGTCAAAATGTTAAAAAATACAAAAAACTTTGCGTCAAACAGATACTATTTCTAATTTTGTGAGATAACAAAATGATACCTATGTGCAATGCGATAAGAAAGTTGGTGTTGATAATGACCCTGATGCTCGTGGCTGTCGGGGGCATGTCGCAGACTTACATGATATTTGAGGGCGACACTGTGAACGTGGTGGACCTTGATAGCATGAAGCAAGGCAGGTGGTATTATTTTTACGACAGCCTGCAAACCGTGGTCTCCTGCACAGGCAACTATGTGGACAACAAGAGGCAGGGCGTCTGGACGGATTTTTACCGCAATGGCAACAAACGCTGCGAGATTTCGTATCAGGACAACCGCAAGTACGGCCTTATGAAGTCGTATTACGAGAATGGCAACATCGCCGAGGAAGGCTCGTGGGACGGTCAGCATTGGGTTGGCAACTACAAGTTTTACTATTGGACGGGCGGCATCGCGTACAATTGGAACTACGGCGACGAGGGCAATAGGGTAGGGGAGCAGTCCTACTATTACGAGAACGGGCAGACTATGCGCCTCGGCACGTGGGTGGAGGGCTATGCTGACGGGCTTGTTACCGAATATTACGACAGCGGGACGCTGCGCAGCGAGAGTCAGTGGAAGATGGGGCGCGTGGACGGCGTGATGAAGGAGTATTACAACAGCGGCAGCCTCAAGGCGCGTTGGGTGTATAACGACGGCGTGTTTGACGACCGTGCGTCGCGCACTTACCGCGACAAGCACAAGCCGCAGGATGATGATGTCATAGCCGACACCACGCTTGTTATCCCCGAAAATCCCGAAACCCCAATCGTAGTGGAGGACAAGAACAACGAACTCTTTACCGGCACGGGCTATTACAAACTTATCAATGCCGACAAGCGCGTGGATCGAGAGGGCGAGTTTGTGAGCGGCACGCTGATGACGGGCAAGCGGTATTATTACAACTCGTCGGGCAAACTCATCAGGATTGCCGTGTATGAGGGCGGCAGGGTTGTTAACGTAATAGATAAATAACCATCATAGAGAATTACTATTTAACACACAATAACGATGAACACTAACTTATTGGTATATAACTCGTTGAGCAGGACGATGCAGAAGTTTGAGCCGATTAATCCTCCGTATGTGGGTATGTACGTATGCGGCCCTACGGTGTATGGTCCGGCGCACTTGGGACACGCACGTCCGGCTATCACTTTTGACCTGATTTTCAGATACTTGAAATACTTGGGCTACAAGGTTCGCTATGTCCGCAACATCACAGACGTAGGACATTTGGAGCAAGATTCTGACACCGGCGACGACAAAATCGCCAAGAAGGCTAAGTTGGAGAACCTCGAACCGATGGAAATCGTGCAGATTTACACCGAGGACTACCACAAGAATATGCGCCTTCTCAATGTGTTGCCGCCGTCGATAGAGCCTCACGCATCGGGTCATATCATCGAGCAACAGCAACTTGTACAGAAAATTCTCGACAGCGGCTATGCTTACGAGAGCAATGGTTCTGTATATTTCGACATAAAGAAGTACGCCGAGAAATACCGCTACGGCAAGTTGTCGGGCAGGAATGTTGACGACCTTCTCGAAAAGACTCGCACTCTCGACGGTCAGGACGAGAAACGCAATCAGTGCGACTTTGCGCTGTGGAAAAAGGCTGCGCCAACTCACATCATGCATTGGCCGAGTCCGTGGAGCGAAGGTTTCCCGGGTTGGCACTTGGAATGCACGGCTATGGGTGCGAAGTATTTGGGCGAACAGTTTGACATACACGGCGGCGGCATCGACCTCCAATTCCCGCATCACGAGTGCGAGATTGCGCAGGCTGTTGGCGCATACGGACACGACATCGTGAAGTATTGGCTGCACAACAATATGATTACCATCAACGGCAAGAAAATGGGCAAGTCGCTCGGCAACGCTATGAGTCTCGAGCAGTTCTTTGCTGGCGACCATCCGCTCCTCGAACAGCCCTACACGCCCATGACGGTGCGATTCTTTATCCTCCAAGCGCATTATCGCAGCACGTTGGACTTCTCCAACGAGGCGTTGCAAGCGTCGGAGAAGGGTCTCGACAAACTTATGAACGCCATCCACGCCTTGAAGGAAATCAAACCGGGCAGCACTTCTTCATTCTCGGTGCAGGAACTTTCCGACAAGTGTTTCGACGCTCTCAATCAGGATTTCAACACGCCTGTAATGATTTCGCATCTTTACGACGGCGTTAAGCACATCAACTTGATGAAGGACGGCAAGGAAACTCTCACCGAGGACGACCTCAACGCAATGCGCAAGTTGTACGATGACCTCTGTTTTGAGATTCTTGGTCTCCTCGACGAATCTGCCACCGCCGCCACCGGCAATAGCAATTCTAATAGCGAAGTGCTTGGTAATCTTGTAGATATGATTCAGCAACTCCGCGCTACCGCCAAGGCAGAGAAAAACTACGCCCTCTCCGACAAACTCCGCGACGATTTGAAGTCGGCAGGAATCGCGATTAAGGATACGCGAGACGGATACGAGTGGAGTGTGGTGAAAGATTGATGCTGAATAGGGTAGGGGATTCCCCGATTAACGCAATATCAATTAAATAAAAATCCCCTGCCTTGCGCGCTGTAGCGCAGGGCAGGGGATTTTTTTATCTTATATCTCTGCAAACAAATCCTCCGCCTTTACTTCGTTCCTTACTATACCTGAATGGGTGTTGGGCATTATGCCCGAAATAGTTATAAAGGTGATAGACAACGCCTTGTTTGTTTTGGTTTGCGACTTGAATATGGCATTGCGCATCAGGAGTTTAGATTCGTAATCCTTGTCGATAATGTACGGTTCATGCGAAAATTTGGCTTCGCAGACGTTGATGATGTGGTCGCGACGGTCGATGAGAAGGTCTATTTGAGTGTTGTCGCCGTCGGTTTTGCTGCGCCATGTGCTTATAGATGTAGCGATGCCCGAAATGCCGAGAGCGTTTTTTATTTGTTGGATGTGCGTAAAACACACCAATTCAAAAGTATAGCCCTGCCATGAATATACTTTGGACGTGTCGTAGTTGATGGTCCAAAACTGAGGGTCTATATTTTTTTTGCCGTCCAAAAAGTGGAAATAAAAAACAGTGTAGAAGTCTGTCAATCTGTAAATTGCGTTTTTGCTGTTGCTTTTGAACTTTGAAAACCCCGATATAAAGTCGCATTGTTCGAGATTGTCAATGATTCTCGAAAGCCCTCCGCCAGACAATTTGGTCTTTTGCATTATTTCATTGCGTGTAAGTCCTTCTCTTTTAGACGACAACGCCCTTACTACAGCAATGTATTTGTCGGCGTTGGAGAATAATGCAGAATATAATTCGTCAAACTCACCCTTCAACTTTGCGTTTTTTGCAAAAAATAATAGGTCAACGTTTTGCACAAAACTTTTCTGTGGATCGATGAGGCTGTAATAGAAAGGGACGCCGCCAAGTACCATATAACATTGCACTATTTGATGGCGTGTCCAGATACATTGGAGGCTGCGGAGATATTTTTCGCATTCGCATAGCGTGAATGGGCGCAAGTATATTCGCCGTGTGATTCTGTTGTGCAGACCGCCCTGATTTTCAACGAGTTTGTTGTTCATCCACGATGTCGCCGAGCCACACGCTATGAATACTATGTCGTCGCGGAGAGCCGCCCAAGAGTTCCAAAAAGCCTCCAATGCCGTTACAAAATCCGACTTATGCGTGTCTATCCACGGCATTTCGTCTATGAATACGACTTTGCGCTGGTTTTGAGGGAGCGTTTCCAAATATTCTTGCAAAAAGTCAAATGCCTGGTACCAATCTTTTGGGCGTGGTGTTATTTTAGACTTGGAATACTTTTTTATTGCTGCCGAAAATCGCTCCAACTGATTGGCATACGGCATATTGTGTGCGCCTGTGTAATAGAAAGCGAATTTGCCCTCGAAGTATTTGCGCACCAAGAATGTCTTGCCTATGCGCCGCCGCCCGTAGATGATTACGAACTCGGATCTTGGCGAGTTGAGACATTCGCTAAGTTGCTGACATTCAGATTCTCTGCTTATTAGTTTTTCCATGGTTTGCAATGTTTTTGTACACCGCAAATATAATTATCTTTGTCCAAATCTCAAAAAAAAATCGTGTTTTGGACGCAGATAATTTTTATCCTCGTCCAAAACACGAAAAAAAATCGCGTTTTGGACGAGGATAAATCAAAAAAACATTATTACTTTCTGAAATTCAGTGGTTTGAGCAGATTTTCGTACTTTACAATATCCAACTTTGCGCTGCCGACAACGAGGCTCATTTGGGCGCGGATTGGAATTTTGTTTTCGTCGGCTGAAATCCACAGTTTCAGGGCGTTCTTGTCGGTGAATACACCTGATACTTCAACTACCGGCACAAACTTGTAGCAACTAATTTTGCCGCGTTTTGAAATCTTTACGTCCTCGGTGCAGACATATTTGAGGATGAGAGGCCAGTTTTCCTCGCTGAAAAACGTATTTATCTGGATGGTTTCGCCGGGTTTGAGGTTCGACAAATCCATGGCTCGCACCTTGTAACACGCCGCCACGATGTCAAAACAGTCTGGCTCTATCTTGCTCTCGCCCGACCGCGAACTTTTTACGGTGTGGTTTTCGTGGTCAAATTGATAGGTGATATATCGCTTGTACTCGGCACTTTCGCGGACGTTTTTGAGGGCGTGTTTGGGCAGGAGGGTAGTCTTGTCTGCCCACGATTCGTAGTCCTCCATTATGTTGTAAATCTTGTCGATGAGGCCCACGGTGTTGCCCTTGGCGACGAGGTGGATGAGTTCTTCGCCGTTCTCTGTTACGAGATCGGTCTGCAACGTCATCCTCGCGCCGGTAACGAATGCGTAGTAGATTTCGTATTCTACCTTTTCGTTGGTGCCGATGGAGACGCCTACCTGTGCGTTTGATGTCAACGTGCTTAATGTCAACAGCAACGCGAGGATGGCGATAGTCTTGTTAAGTGTTTTCATGATGTTTGTTTTAAAACGTTTTTCTTGCTGACGGTAGCCACGTAGTCTTTCAGGTAAAACGGCTCGAAGTACGCTACGTCTGCGAAGTCGTTGTTGCTGAAAGCCTTAGCCGTCAATTCCGCCATATACACCGCCGAGGGCTTAATCTCCGGCATGAAGATGGCGTTTGGGTTTTGGATAATTTTGCTAATCTTCTCCGCCCCGTTGCCTACGAAAAACATCTGTGTCTTGGCAAGTGTTTCTGCATAACTCTCTGCCGTGATGATTTCTGCAACGCATTGACGCACAGGGCGGTTGTCAATGTCAAACAATTCCGAATATACCTCGTTTCTGCCCGCGTCGATGGTGGCGCAGACGATTGCTTCGGGGTTGCTTATCTGTTTTGTTGCCTTCAACGCCATCGCTTGAAGGGTGTCGATGGCCAAAAGCCGTATGCCCGCCTGATATGCCATGCCTTTTGCCGTGGATGTGCCGATGCGCAGACCTGTATAAGAGCCGGGTCCCTTGCTCACTGCAACGCCAGACAAGTCCTTGACTTTCAAATTGTTGCTTTCCAATAATTCTTGGATGAAAAGTCCGAGGGTGGAAGCATGATTGCGCGATTGGTTTTCGCGGCTGTCGATTACCTCGCGGTCGTTGCTCAGGGACACCGAGCAAGTGTCGGTGGAGGTCTCTATATTAATAAAGTGGTTCATCTTTACTCCTCCTTTTCGTAATAGAGTTGGTAGAATTTCATGCCGGTTTCGGGGTCAACGCCTTTTACAATGCGGCTCTCGTCGCCGTGGATATAGACGTGGAAATTTTTGTCGAGTTTAAGGACGCTCTTCATTTTAGACTGCTGCTTTTTGGCGGCGGTCTCGCTCACGCCAAAATCTTCGCGAAACTCCACCTGTTTTTCCTCGGCGTACTGCTCCTTGTATTCGTTGAACGCCTCGATAACGTCGGGCTGAGTAAGCACGTTCTCCTCGAAGTCCTGCTTGTTGAAGGTTTCGTTTTCCTTGAAGTAATTGGCTGACTTATTGAGCATTGCAATTTGCTGCGGCTTTTCCACCTCGTGTTCCTCGTTATATACTTCCTTGACGAAATCCTTGCAGAGTTCCATGTATTTTTGGGTCTGGTAAAAATCGTCCTTGCGCTGCTCTATGCCGAGGAAGTCGGTGCGCCAATACTGCGCCTCCTGCTTGTTGGTGGTGTCGATGATGTTGATTTTGTAGCCAAAATTCTCCTCTGTGTTGTAGATGAGGCAGGCTTTGTCTATTTTGTTGAGGTTGATGCCCTCCTCAATCTTGATGTCGAAGCCATTTGCGCCGGTGCTGATGCGCAGGAAGTCCTGTTTGGTCTCCGATTTGAATATGCCCACTGCGTCCACGAGTTCGCCGTCCACCACGATGTCCGAAAACGCTGCTATGTACAGGTCTCCGTCCTTGATTTTTGGGTGTTCACCAGCGTCGTAAAGTTTTGTGGCTATTTTTTTGCTCTCGTCGGTGAATGATTCTGGGTTTTGGAAGATGTTTCGCACCGACACAAACACCTCGTTGGCATCCAGCCCGCCCTCGCCACAGAAGTTGTAGAACGCCTCCTCCTCGGCGAAGTGTCCGAGGAAAAACTGCATCAGCAGCCCTTGTATGTGTTCTCCGACTTCGAGGGGCGTGTCGGAGAGTATCAGTTGCCCCTCGCGTGCCTTGTTGCCGGTCTTGTGGAGAATCACGCTTTTGAGGGAAACGTTGTCAAATTCTAACATAATGTCTTCTTTTATTTTATGGTGTGCAAAAGTAGTAATTTTTTTTGAGATTTCTGACAGTCAGGCGGTTTTTATTATAAAATGATTATTTTAATAATGATAGAGAATTGCTTTTAGCATATCATATTATCAATCATTATTTTAATAGATACTTTATATGTTTTTTCATTTGTTGGATTTTTCATTTATTAGTTATTGTTATCTTGGTATAAATATTGCACTGAAAAAAATGTGAAAAAAATTCTATTGGAATTGTGATATATCAAAAATTTGTTATACCTTAGCGGTTGAATTTTTGGAAAGAAATTGATATGGAAAGAATACAGATAAACCCTGAGACCAATTCGCCGAGGGTCGATTTTGACCCCGAGAATGGTGTGTTGACATTTGAAGGCAAGTCGCTGATGGAAGATTCGGAATCGTTCTATCTGCCGCTTGTGGATTGGATAATCAAATACTCCGAGAATCCGCATCCTGGCACGGTGGTAGATTTCAAGTACGACTATTTTAATACGTCGAGTTCCAAGTGGCTGATTACCATTACAAAGCAGTTGAAGGTGTTGTACAACAACGACCCAACTACTGTGGTAAATTGGTATTGGCCTGACGACGACATCCTCGAATACGGCGAGGTAATCCGCGACCTTGTTGATATGCCTATCAACATGATTGAGGTCGAGGAAGATCCCGACGAGGAGATTTGATGGCGGGATTGTCAACATTGTATAATAATATAAATGTGTGGTTTCATTTCTGCGTGTTGGCAAAAGAGATGAGGCTTCACATTTTTTTTGTTAACTGACGGCATGAACACAATCCGCTCTTTTATAGACGATTTGGAGCGTGCGGGCGACCTCGTGAGGATAGGTGAATATGTGAATCCCGAATTGGAGATTACCGAAATAGCCGACCGCGAGATGAAGAAGCCCGGCGGTGGCAAGGCGTTGCTTTTTGGTAACAACGGCACACGTTATCCGTTGATTATCAATATGTATGGCAGCGAGAGCCGCATTGCCAAGGCGTTGTACTGCAATGGCGACCCGGGCGAGAAGTCGGAGGAGATGGCGGAATTGTTTAAGGCGTTGTCTAAGCCCAAAAACTCCCTTGGCGACAAACTGAGGACTTTGCCGCTGCTCAAAGATATTGGCGGATATTTCCCGAAGAAGAAGAAGGGTAGGGGAGTGTGCCAAGAGGTTGTGGATGAGAATGTTAACGTATTCTCGTTGCCGGTATTGAAATGTTGGCCATACGACGGCGGCAAGTTTATAACGTTGCCAATGGTAAATACCATAGACCCCGAAACTGGAATCCGCAATGTTGGCATGTATCGTGTGCAACTGCTTGACCATCAGACCACTGCCCTGCACTGGCACTTGCACAAGACTGGTGCGCGCCATTATCAGCAATACAAACGCCTCGGCAAACGGATGCCCTGCGCTGTGGTGCTCGGCGGCGACCCTGTGTATGCTTATTGCGCCACTGCGCCGCTGCCCGACGGGATAGATGAGTATTTGCTCGCCGGTTTTTTGCGCGGTAGGGCGGTCAACCTCGTCAAATGTCTCACTCAGCCAGATATTTATGTGCCGGAGGACGCAGATTTTGTGATTGAGGGCTATGTGGATACGGATGAGGATTTGGTGTTGGAAGGGCCTTTTGGCGACCACACGGGTTTTTATTCGTTGGCGGATTATTATCCCAAATTCCACATCACATGCATCACGCACAGGAAGGACGCTATATATCCCGCTACGATTGTTGGTGTGCCGCCGATGGAGGACGCTTACATTTCGCTGGCGACGGAAAAGATATTTAAGTTTCCGATAACGATGGCTTTTGCGCCCGAGATGTTGGATTTGCACATGCCGCACGCCGGTGTGGAGCACAATCTGACGCTCGTCAAGATACATAACCAATACCCCGGCAACGCGCTCAAAATCAAGAATGCGATGTGGGGCGCGGGGCAGATGATGTTCAACAAGATTCTCGTGGTCTATTCAGGCGACGAGGATTTGAGGGATTACAAGCGGTTTGCGGCGGATGCGCTGAGCCGTTTGGTGCCTGCGCGGGACGTGCATATTGAGAATAGCGGCGTTTCTGACGTGTTGGACCATTCGTCGCGGAGGTTTGTCTGCGGCGGCAAGATGTGTATCGATTGTACGGGAGATGTTGTTGATGGCAACGACAACACGCTCAGCAAGATGGTGGCGGTTGTGCCGGTTTCCGACAAACTTTCGCCCGTGAGGAATATCGCGGAGTTTATGTTGTCGGCAGAAGGAGGTTGTGAGGCCAAGATTATAATCTTTGTGGACGACGGGCTGCCGGTGGACGATTGGAATCTCGTAGTATGGTATGCGGCGGGCAATGTGGATCCGGCGGTGGATTGTTTCGTAATCGACAACGGGCGCGGTGGCTGTCTGTGCATGGATGCAACGGCAAAAACTCGTGCCGACGACGATTTCAAACGCGACTGGCCCGAAGTGGTAACGATGGACGAAACGACGATAAAAGCCGTCGATGAAAAAAAATGCGCCAAAGATTATGAAATTTTGACACCTTCGCCCTCAATTAAATTGAAAAAATTACGTTATAATAATGGGGCTGTCAAATTTTTTAATTCAAGTAATTGATAGTTTGGCAACTAATTTGGTACAGGTATTACTAATTACAAACCTTAAATATTGAACAAAATGAACAAGAAGTTTTTATTGACAGGACTTGCAGCGATGTTTGCGGTACAGACATTCGCGCAAGAGCCAGCGCAAGAGATGGTTACGGTGCAGGGAGGCCAGTTCTATATGGGCAACAATTATATGGAGAATGCGGCACTCTCTGACGAAGCACCGGAGCATAAGGTAACGGTTAATTCCTTCAAGTTGGGCAAGACAGAGGTTACATTCGATTTGTTTGACCTTTTCTGCGACGCTACGGGTTGGAAGAAACCGAAGGATGCAAGCGGTAGGCGCGGCAAAATTGCGGTCTATAACGTAAGTTGGGAGGCTGCGGTGATGTTTTGCAACTGGCTTTCGCGCTGCGAGCGTCTGGAACAGTATTATGAGATTCAGCGCGATAGTGCCTCGTTCAAGGTGTCTTGCAACGAGAACGCCAAGGGCTACCGTCTGCCCACTGAGGCAGAATGGGAGTACGCAGCACGTGGCGGCAAGGATGGCAAGCCTTTTGTCTATTCGGGCAGCAACGACGTGAAGGCTGTGGCTTGGTGCAAGGTCAATTCGCAGAACTCGCCCCATGAGGTAGGCAAGTTGGCGGCCAACGAGATTGGTCTTTTCGACATGTCTGGCAATGTATGGGAGTGGTGCTGGGACGTTTACGACAAGGGCTTCTACAAGACCTCACCCGACAACAATCCCAAGGGCGGCGACAAGGGTACTGACCGCGTTTACCGTGGCGGCAGCTGGACATCGCCCACCGAAGACCTCCGTCTTACCCTCCGTGGTCACAACGCACCCAACCAGTCGTCTGGCGGCGTTGGAATCAGGCTCGCTCAGAATCTGTAATAGATTTGATTCAATTGTTTAGCTAATAACAAATTAATGCTTAATACACAAATAATAATGAAAAAGTTTTTTTTATCTGCGTTCCTTTGTGGAATGCTTGCCACGACAAGTGTCTTTATGACATCTTGTGGTGATGATGATGATGACGACGACAATCAGAATGCTCAATCGCAATCGGTTTCGGCTACTACGCTGGAAGGCACATGGACGAGTGACGAAATGGTTCTTGAGGGTGCTGACAACAACTTTGAAGGTTTGACCCCCGAAGAGGCTGCGCAAATGGAAGCATTCGCAAACTCGAAGATGAACGATGTCATCAAGGGCATGGTCACCCTCACGTTCAAGGGCAACAAAATCTCAGGTTCGGTGAAAGAGTTCACCGCCGAAGATATCAAGGAAATGATGAGAGGTTCTGTTGGTGATTTAATCGACGTTCCGGGAATGGAGGAATTCTTTGGTGAGGGCGATGAGTTGATTGATGCCATGGGTTTGGATTATGGCAGTGATTTCGACTACCCCGATGACGCCACGTTTGAAGTCAAAGACAACAAGATTGTAGTGACCTACACAAAAGATGGCAAGACTACAACTGATGACATGGCTTACGAACTCAAGGATGGCAAACTTTACATTACGACCGAAGAAAACGGTCAAAAGACCACTATGGTATTTGTGAAGAAGTAAGTAATTCGAGTTTTGAACTAAAAAAGCGTTCCTGGACATTCCTGGGACGCTTTTTTTTCGTGTGTAATGCGCAATTATTTATGATTATGCTCCGTTGGTCTTGACGTATTCGGCGGGAGTGACGCCGTATTCGTCTTTGAAGCATTGACGGAAATATTTGTCGGAATTGATGCCTACTTTGAAGGAGACTTCCGATACCGTGTAGCGTCCAGATTGCAGGAGGCGGGCGGCGTTTTGCATCTTGATTTTCCTTATATAA
>JAEEGL017113721.1_pt1 | contig 14586 bp, 2 predicted proteins | sample 9134231 | NCBI WGS metagenome assembly JAEEGL01 (sample SAMN16246548, study PRJNA631951) | gut metagenome | biome: gut microbiome; feature: rumen; material: fiber-attached | host: Bos | place: Iran: Karaj | collected 2018-10
CCGTTACTCTTTACGCTTATCTCTGCAAGATCGGCATTTTCCTCATTTACCGACACCGAAACGATATCAGGCCTTGAACTGTTCCATGAAACGGTGTAGTCACCGCAGCCCTCGGGCGTTACCCTGTTGATGCTGACATCGTAATCCGTATTTTTTCCAAGATATATGGTCCCTGAAGTATTGAGCTCTGCTTTTCTCACAGGAGCATTGACACTCACGGTGCAATATGCCCTCTTCTCCGTACCGTCGGTAGACTGTGCATAAATACGCGCCGAGCCATGACCTGTGGCACTGACCCTTCCGTTCCTTACCGTTGCGACCGATGTGTCGGTACTCCACCACTCCAGTGTCTTTGAAGCTGTCTTACCCGGGCTTATCACGGCCTTAAGACCGGTATTCTTATTCTCGACCATGGAAATAACCTTATCCGTCACGTCCTTTGATCCCTGTTTGATGCTTATTCCCTCAGTCGCCCTGTACACTGTAACCGTAAGCTTTGCGGTTTTCCTGCTTCCGTCGCCGGTCTTGAATGTAACTGTAGCTTTGGCACTGTTAATCTTATCCGGAAGGGCTCCTGCAAATATCTGCAATTTAGTGGGTACACCGTTCTTTTTCTCCTTTTGAACGACCTTTATAAGACCACTGCATTTTGAAGGCTCCTTCACTTCCCAGGAAAGATCCTGTGAGGCGACGCCAAGCGGTTCTGCATTTGCTTTAAGATCCACCCTGCATCCTTCTGCGATCTTAATATTTTTGCTCGACAGGCTTATTGATGTTGCGGGTTCATATACGTAAACCCTGCATGCCTTCCTGTACCCGAGCGGAGAGTCAACGGATGCATATACGTAGGCTGTTCCCGGTCTTTTACCGGTCACGACTCCCTTCTGATCGACAGATGCCACCGTTGCATCATCCGAATACCAGCGTATCCTGCCTGCCGGGATCTCAGGCTCCGTGGTCACCGTTATCTTTATCTTCTTTCCCGGAATGACATTTCCATCATTTTGAGCCTTTAATGTTATATTGACCTTTTCATCCGGAGTCGGATCCTTAACCGGACGGTCACCGTAGTCTGCGGTATTAAAGCCTTCCGCATAAGAGAATATCCTTTCCTCATCATAGGTCATTCCGAGGAAATATACCTTATCCTTGTATGCCACACATCGGCCGGATGCGAATCTGAAGGGGGCGATCCTGTTTGCGCTGGCAGTGAAGAACACATCTCCGTTTCCACTCTTCACACTATCAAAGGACAGGAAGTAATTATCCGCTGTTACAGATTGATCCCAAACTGATAAACCTTTCGCTGTATCGCAACCGTTTATAAGGAACATCCCTTCCTGTACCGAGCAACCCTTGGCTGTCTCCTTATTAAGCTGCATATTTCCTGTATCTATTTTATAATATTTTATGCCTTCTTTGTCGATTTTAGCGTTTCCCTTACTGCCGGTCACCTTAAATCCGGCAAGCTTATCCGCTTTGCCTGTAGTTATATATATTTCTTTATCTAAGCTTTCACCTACGATCGCATCGCCCGTATAGCCGCCTTCAAGTTCACACAGCCAGACGCTGCGCAGATAATCGGTATCTATTTCATATACATCGGTCTTTGGATCTTTATCTGTCCCCGAACTCCCGGCAAAGCACAGAAGACTGCCGCTATCCGTAAGATAAAATACCGGTGCCGGATTTACCTGATCGATCCCGTAGATAAGTGCCGAATCAACTGTCTTACCTGTGGCGGGATCAAATATCCTAAGCTCACCCGTGCCGTAATCCGTGTATATAAGCTTCTTATTCCATGCACACATACCGCCTACGGGTGTGATCGCATCATTTCCCTTAAGGCATCTCTCGAAGCGGTTCGCGGATATACTGTATATCCATGTAACCGCAGTGTACTTATCATCGATATTCCCCGTAATGACAATGCGGCCGTCAACAGCACCCATCGCACCTACGTATGTTTTGCCAAACTCTTTATCCTCGGGGAGCTTTATCCTGTTATAATAAACAGTATCGCTATCGTCCGGGCGTTTGATCGATACATATCTGGAGCCTGTCTTGTTATTGACTGTGTTTTCAACACTCACGCAAAGCTCACCGGACTTAAGACCCGCGGGAATATCTGCAGTCAGAACATAATGATCGTCGTCGTCTTTTGACTTACTCTTGATATTTACTTCATTACCACTCAGCCGGAGCTTATAATTCTCACCGAAGAAATAGCCCTCAACGTTCAGTATATTATTCGTTTCATCCGGCCATACCCTCCCGATGACCGGAGTATATTTACTCTCATCAAGAGAGTTCCTTATGTTTACTATACCGTCTGTGACACATAAATCTTTTATATCAGCGTTTTCCTTTGCTCCTGCAAGTATCCTTGCGGCTCTCTTGGCCGCAGAGTCATCCGGGAATGCCTTAGCCACTACAGTCACCGCTCCGGTAACCGCCGGGCATGCCATAGATGTTCCGCTCATCAATGCGAAGGGTGTACCCTCTCTTTCCTCAGTAAGACGTATCTCGTCTATAAAAACTTTGTATGACGTTTCGGATGTTTCATCCTGATAGACGCAAAGCCGCATATCCGGGTTATACAGATCCGCATCATATGGCAGTTTGAATACCGTCTCACTCCAGGTGCTTGCACTGTAGCCTCCCTCCCCGGCACTTACATAATCCCCGTCAACTGTCCGTACCCACAGCACCAGATACACATTCGGCTTGTCAGCCCTGTGCTTTACAATGACCTCATACTCACCTCCGGGAAGCTTGTTTCCATCACGCATACCAAATGTTAACACAGGCACGACTCCCTCGGTTCTTCCTGATATTTCGGGGATAACGAGGGTTTTATTGCCGATTCCGGACCATGAAACTGTATTTTCGGATATGATCGGCTCCCCTGCCTCTTCCATTTTTTTATATGTAAAATAAGTCCCGTTCAGATCATCTGCTTTCTCATAATCATCCATGATCTTCTTACCGCCCGCATCGACAGCCGTTTGGGCAAGACTTCCGTATATATCTCCGAGATAAGCGGGATATGTGGATAATATCTCGGTACCGGGTGCAAACACATCGGTTTGACGCTTTCCCCAATTGGAGAACTCGCTTTTTTTACCGTTACTGTCGCTCGAACCAACCGTTATCTCATTTGCCTCTCTGCCGAAGGATGCAGCCGTCTTAGTGTTAATATCAACATTATAATTATCGTTTCCGGCACTGAAGCACACAACTACTCCCTCATCGCCCAGTTCTTTTACGATATAACTGTAAACCAGCGAAGTAAAGGAGCCGCCCCATGAATTATTAACCGCAACAACATCCACTCCGGCTTTTTTGGCAGTAAGCACATAATTAAAACACTTGATTATATTTACATCAGGCATGGAGCCCTTATGGTCGTCGGTAGATAATGCCATTATCTTCGCCCCGTTGGCTGCTCCGCTGACTCCGAACCCGTTCCATGCCGCTGCTATGATGCCTGCACAATGGGTTCCGTGTCCGCTCCTGTCCATCGGATCGTCTGTCGTATATCCAAATTCAGCCGAACCTGCAGGCGCTATACCGTACTTTCCTCCTCCAAGCTTCACAAGCTCGGGATAATTAAGCCCTTCATCCCACATAACATCCTTAAGATCGGGATTGTTGTAATCAACACCGCTGTCTATCACTGCAACTACACCCTTGGCATTTGCACTGACCGTATTCCAGCCGGGTATATCCATCCCTCCCGGTTCGTTACCGTATGCATATTGGTTGGGGGTAAGATCCCTTTTCCCATCCCATGCGCTCTCCGCCGGTATATCGCCGGTAATATCCTCAAGGACGAGTCCGCCCCAAACCGCATCCTGCTGCTCTTCACTGGCGGCTTTTGAAGACATATCCGCTTCCTCATCCGTTCCGAAGCTTACAGCCTCACTGTCCCCGGCAGCATCCTCCGTATAATAAGCCGTCTCATATCCTTCTACTACAGGCTCTTCTATCCTGTGCAGGTAATTAGGCTCAGCAAATAATACATCGTCCCTTGCACTGAGCATTTCTATAAGCTCTAAAGTACTGTATTCATCGGAATGGATAAACTTAAGCACGGTTCTTGCATCATTGTCCCGTTCAAAAGCCGTCTCGGCAGGAATCTCATATCCGTCACCGGTTCCTGCGGTCTCATCAATTTGAATCTCTCCGGCTGCCTCCGACACATCCATCAGTTCCTCGGCATTGTAAAGCAGGTCATATGAAGCCGTTTCAGCCATGATCCCATCTGAGCTTCCTTCCGCCGGCTGCTCCGATGACTCCTTAACGCATACAATGACCTCGCCTTCCGCATAATCCATGCCGGGATATGCCTCTCCTGCAGGCTGTGTGTCAGTCTGTCCGGCCGTCATGCCTGCCATATCTTCCGTACCCTGCTCAGCCGGTAATACCATATCCACGGTCTCTGCCTGCCCGGGCAGAATATCCTGTACCGTATTTCCGGCATATCCCTGTCCGAGTATATCCTGCCCGGACGATGCATAAACATCCGTAATCCCTCCTGTTACCGTTTCGATGACCAGCATGGCAGCAACTATCGCTGCTATACGTTTTTTAATTCCCGAATCCATTCCCGATCCTCCTTATATTTGTGGTGATAAAATATATCCGTTTACTGTTTTTGTATCTAAACTGTGCTTCAAATAGCCATCATAAAATTTTATCACATCAGGTGTTGAATGTGGCATATTTTTGTAAATTTATCAAACTCTACACAGAATATTTACACTTTCCCCGGACTGACTCCCTGTTCTGTTTACAGTAAGCTCATTAAATAATTGCGTTTACTATAAAAAAGCATCGTAATTTACTTGAATTTATACCCTCCTGTGTTATAATACCTTCAAATGGCGATGACGGAGACCGAAGTTGTTACCACTGTACTTAAGAGAGATGCAGGTGCTGGGATTGCATCGTACAGATACAACGGACACCACTCCCAAGCTGCATGCGAGAAAGCCCTTTATATGGCGCAAGCATGACGGAAGCCCCCGTTACCGGGCAGACGAGTGAAAAATCAAGGTGGTACCGTGCCGATGAGCACCCTTGGAGTTGCGGGGGTGTGTTTTTTTTATCCAAAACACCCCAAACACACTTGTTAAAAAGGAGGAAAAACTATGAAGATCATTCACAACGACGGAACTGTCGGCGAATGTCCGCAGGAGGAAGTAACTCATGTTCTCAGGCACTCTGCCGCACATATCATGGCACAGGCTATCCAGCGTCTGTATCCCGAAGCAGATTTTGCCTACGGCCCTGCTACCGACAGGGGATTCTACTATGATGTGGATCTTGGTGACAGAAAATTATCCGATGAGGACCTTGCAGCCATTGAAGCTGAAATGAAGAAGATAGTTAAGGAGAACCTTCCCTTTAAGACCTTCGTCTATAACCGTGAAGAAGCTGTTAAATACCTGCACGAACGCGGTGCCAAATATAAGGAGGAGCATGTCGGCGATCTTCCGGAAGATGCAACCATATCCTTCTTCCAGCAGGGCGATTATGTTGATATGTGCGTAGGTCCGCACATCACTTATACCAAGAACCTTAAGGCCTTCAAGATAACCGGCCAGAGCGGCGCTTACTGGAAAAACGACGCAAGCCGCAAGATGCTCACACGTATTAACGGTGTTGCCTTCGCTACACATGAAGAACTTGCGGAATATGAAAAACAGGTTGAGGAAGCCAAGGCCCGCGATCACCGTAAGATAGGAAAGGAAATGTCCTTATTTATGACCGATGACCTGATCGGCAAGGGACTTCCCATGTTCCTTCCCAAAGGCTATACGCTGTGGATGGAACTTGAAGACTATATCAAGGAAAAGGAACGCAGGCTCGGTTACCAGCATGTCATGACTCCCTGTGTAGGTACCGTTGCCCTGTATCAGACAAGCGGACACTGGGAGCATTACAAGGAAAACATGTTCCCGGCAATGGAGGTTGAAGGCGAGAACTTTGTACTGCGTCCCATGAACTGCCCTCACCATATGATGATATATGCAAATAAACCTCACTCATACCGTGAGCTTCCGATAAGGATTGGTGAGATCGCTCATGACTTCCGTTTTGAGCCCAGCGGATCGCTTAAGGGTATAGAAAGAGGCCGTCACTTCTGCCAGAATGATGCCCACCTCTTTGTTACTCCGGGACAGATCAAGGATGAAGTCAGCCGCGTTGTTGATCTGATTTTCGATGTATATAAGGATTTCGGTATCACCGATTACAGATGCGTGCTCTCGCTCCGTGATCCTGCAGATACGAAAAAATATCATCCCGATGATGAGATGTGGAACACAGCGGAAGATGCTCTCCGCCAGGTACTTAACGATATAGGTATCGACTACACCGAGGAGATCGGCGAGGCAGCCTTCTACGGGCCGAAGCTTGATATAAATGTGAAGCCCGCCGTAGGTGTTGAATATACTCTCTCCACCTGCCAGCTTGACTTCTGTCTGCCTGCAAAGTTCGACCTTAAGTACATAGATTCAGACGGCAGCGAGAAAACTCCCGTTGTTCTCCATCGTGCGATCTTAGGTTCGCTTGACCGTTTCATGGCTTATATAATCGAGGAGACCAAGGGTAAGTTCCCCGTATGGCTCGCTCCCCTTCAGGTCAAGGTTCTCCCTGTGAGCGAGAAGACTAACGACTATGCCGCCAAGGTTAACGATGCCATAGCAAACAACGGTATTCGTACCCTGCTCGATGACAGAAATGAGAAGATCGGTTATAAGATACGTGAGGCCCAGCAGGTTGACCGCAGCCCTTACATGCTGATAATCGGTCAGAAAGAAGCGGACGAGGACACGGTAAGTGTCAGGAGTCGCGATACCGGTGAGACCGAGGTCATGACCCTTGATGCATTCATCGATAAGGTAAGGAGTGAGATCCTCAACAAGGTTCACTGATAAACAATATACATATCAAAATCCAAAGGCGCCGCTGAACATTATCAGCGGCGCCTTGATCTTCAATACCTCCTGTTGGAATTCTCAATATTTCTTCTCAGTATCTTAAATTTGACCTTCCTGCTCCCTCCGTAAGAACCTGTACCATGCAGTATCACTGTTCCGGTTCCCGGTTTTGTATTTTTCTCATAACCTATGATCTCATAACTTCCCACCGGTGCATCGGTCTCTATATCCGTTATCTGAGGCTCTATCGGTTCTCCGTTAAAATAGAAACTCCTTTTTATACTGTACTTTCCGTTCTTTATAAGGTTGTTGACGACGCGATATACGGCATACGTATCATCCATATAATTCTCTCCGGAAGCCCTGACAACAACACGTATGGCTGTCCCCGCAGCTATCAGGTCATCCGGATTTACGGCGTTTCCTTCACTTACAGTCCTTCCGTCAGCAAGTACGGTATCCTCATCATATTCATAACTGTATTCCTTTGAATAATCTTTTCCCGCGCTCAGCTTCTTTCCGTTCACATCCGTAAGTACAGGTTTTGACAGGTATGATGACGCTTTCTTTCCTTCCTTATACTGAACATCTTCCGCATAGCAGTCAGTATCCCATAACGATCCCCTGTCTATGTCAAAATATGCCTCACAGCTTCCGGTATAATTTCCCTTGCCTCTGACCATGACACAACCCTTTTCTCCTGCCTTTTTATTTGAGGAGAACGAAAGCGTATAGTCTGTACCCTCTTCAAGTTTCCTTCCTCCTGCCTTTACCACCGGTTCACACTTAGCACCACCTTTTATATATGGGACGCTGTCTGCACTTATAACGACTTTCCGGTTTCCGTTGTACAGCTTAAACCGGTTTATGGTAAATGACTTCTTTACGGTACCCGTATATTCACCGGCTCCGGTAAATATGGCTGTGGCCCTGCCTGCCCTGTCGTTTTGGAGATATTCGACAGTATAATCCACATCCTCTCTGAGGCCTATAGAGAACATCTCAAGCAGTTTTGAATCCACCGGCTCTATCGCTTCACCGTTATATTCAAACGCAGGTATCTCAAGCCTCTTTAATTCCACGCCAATCGGCTTGCCTTTAATGATAAATTCAGCTTTTTTGACTCCGGAAAAAGCAACTCCGTCCACACTCTTTCCCGTGCCCTTTATTATGATAAGAGCCTTGCCCGGATAGATGTTATCCTCATAAGTAAGTGAATAAGCACTTTTGGGAACCTTCTTTCCCTTGTATTTAACAACTATTTCGGATGCCGGCCTTATCTCACTCCCTGTATAGGCCTTGGGCTCGATCTTATCTACCTTCACATCCTTCATCAGAATGTTATTCGTTATTGAGAAAGTTATCTCCCGAGTTCCCGTGAAATTGTTGATGCCGTTAAGCGATACGGTATAATCTCCGGCAGCAGTCCTTGTCTCACCACCCGTAATGCTGTAATCCCGGCCTTCCTTCAGCTTCTTTCCGTTCCACTTAAGTACGGGAGCCGGTTTAAACTTTGAATTTGCCTTATATTTTACACAGATATCCTCTGCTTCGAATTCATCGGTCTCTATATCTGCTTCATATATCGTGAACTTCTGCTCCACACTTCCGCTCAGTCCGTTCTTAAGTGTCACACTGACCGTTGCTTCACCGCAATCCGTATTATTTATATATTTTACGGAATAGTCCGTGCCGGCTCTTAAAGTACTTCCCTTATAATCCACCTTGAGCGAAGGGAATGTGACAGCAGTGCCTGTGTACTCCACATAACGCGGTATCCCTGTAAGTGTTACATACGTCGGTTCCTTCTCGATAACAAAGGTCAGCTCTTTAGTGTCATATCCAGCGGGATTGGATGCACACAATGTCACCTTGACCTCTCCGTCGTTTTTGGGAATACCCGTTATCTCTCCGCTCTCTTCATCAATTGACAGACCTTCGGGAAGTGCATTCTTTGAGATCGTCCACTCCATGGGAATGCTTCCGTCAGCTTCGATAACGGTATAATAAGGTAATCCTGCAGTCCCCCTGTCCGGTTCCTTTGTTGTGATCTTCGGTGCTTCAATATCTGTTTCGGTATCATACGGCGGATAGATGATGTCTATGAATATCCTGTCCTCGTCATCCCCGTCATCCTCTTCACTCGGATAATAAGCATCTTCCTCCTCTTCTTCGTAAAAGACATCTTCAAAGGTATCGCTCGCAACGAAGAATCCGCCGTCATCTGCTGCAAAAGCATTATGGATCTCCAAATCGTCGATCTGCTCCCCTGTACTGAGATCCAGATCATATATACAGCCTCCGTCATCCTTACCGTAAGCAAGAACACCCTCATCCGATACAACGATCTCATCCGCATATCCTAAAATCGGAGCGCTGTAAACGGGATCGCCGCCTTCTATTGAATCATAAACCTCAAGTCTGTTATCATCGTTCTCATTGTCTCCGTCATATATATACGGATCCTCCTCATCCTCATCATCATCCTCATAATCATTAAAGTCACTCTCTGTATCGATCCCATCATCCGAAAGCACTCCAATATCATCTATATCATCGATATCATCGATATCGCCGATGTTATCATCACTTAATGTTACCGCGTAAAATTTTCCGTCCTTAAATCCGACCGCAGTACACAACTCTCCGTCCCCGGCAATATCCCAATAACCTGTTATCTCTGTGCCTGCTGCCGGTTTTAACACTTTCCACGATTCGCCGTCGGGAGCTATCGCAATATAGTCACCGATCTTTTTTATCGATCCCGCTCCGCCGCCTGTAAACATGTCTTCATTGGATATTCCGGCATTTACGGTATAGGTCACATCATCACCGGAAGAGGGCGAATACACAGTAAGTGTCTGGCTCTCGGGCATGCCGTTGACGGATACTGCGACAGCAAGCCTTCCGTCCGCAACTCCGACACAGCTTATCTCATCAGCTCCAACTACACGCTCTCCGGTTATAGCCCCATCCTTTACGGTGATCAGATCATAATATACCTTCTCATCATCCTCATCTTCGCTGTACAGATCACCCACAACGACCAGATATCCTCCGTCATCAAGCGCAGTTGTATTCATGATATAGGCGTCATAAGAATTCATACCATTGTACGAAGGATGCAGGCATATCTCGTCCTCTTCGAATTCACCGTCAAATACATCATAGATATACATCTCGGGATAGTTTTCATCATCTTCCTGCAGTATAGTAACGATCCCGTTTCCTTCATCATTAAGGGCTGCATCCCAGGATTGCTCCGCATCAAACACAGACATATGATCACTTATGTTCAGAACAGTGCTCATCCTGCCCGTACGTACACTTCTTCTTTTGGCGCGAGGTTTCTGTCCCGAGTAATTATATTTCCACCAGGATGCTGTATTTATCCAGTTCCCCGGTGTTCTGAAGGCTCCCTGCGGTATCTTTATCTTAAGATATCTTCCGCTTACATACTTATCGTTTATCCACAAATATGCCTTACTGCGCGTATAGCTCCATCCACAGTTATGTATTATCCTGAATGCCGAACTGTTGATGGTCGCAATCCTCCTGTTTGTCAGACCGTTATACAGTTCTATGGTCTTATTCGGCACAACTGTCACATCCTGGTTAAGATTGAGCGTAAACAACCGGTACCCCTTATTTACATCTTTGCCCATAAAGCCTGTCGCTTTGACCGCCGCTTTCTTCCTGAATTTGGAGTTGACCGTCTCCTTAGACAGGAATCTGGCATCAAACACAGCCTTGCCGGAACTCAGTTTGATATTGCTTACATATATACCGGTATATCTGAGCGGGGTTCTCGCGTATATCCCATCGTTTGAAGCATTTGAATAAAATGCGCTTCCCGGCGCCGTCCACGGCCCAAATTCACTACCCCGATAATAAAAACACTTGGAATATGCATCTCCCTTTTTATGCTTGTCGAAATCCCTGTCCATCGAGGATATCAGCGGTATCTTATTATTGTAGTTATTACTTGCTATGAAATTATTCGCTCCATCATTCAGTCTCGCATAAACATGAAAGAGCCTGATACCCGGCTTGGTCTTAAAACTCGAAGGTACCTTATCATTACCCACCGGACGGTAGTATTCCGCCATTATAAACTCGGAATAGATACCGTATCTCCTGTATTCGCTGTCCGGTATGATCAAAGCTATGTCTCCGTCTTTGGATCCGTAAGGTTTAAGAGTCATCCTTGTGTTTTGATGTATTATATGTACCTTATCCGCAGGAAGCCATCCAAGCAGCATTTTCGAGAATCCGTTGTTATCACCTGCATTGTTTAGCATGGTATCAAAAGTACTGAGCTTATACTGCTTGGGTTTCTCATACCCATAGTAATCTGCGAGTCCCAGCATATGTCCCGTCTCATGTATGATGGTAGACGCGGTTTGTTCAAGACTGTTATGCGAGTTCATAAACACCAGCTGTCTGCAGCTGTATCCTGTATTACCGAACCTGTAAGAAAAATTGGTCCTGTAGCTCCACCACTGTGTGCCCCAGTCACCGTGCGGACCTGCATAAATGATGTATATGCCGTCTATTACCTTATCACCATCGGAATCATATTCCTTTAACTTCTGGGCCAGGTATTCATCTTTATCCTGATCCACGCCAACGCCTTCCAGCAGACTAATAGTCCAGTCGTTGAAGATCTCTTTGTACAGACCCCTGTTTTTTGTCCTTTTATCGTTTGAATTGTAAAAACTTCTTGCGTTTGGAGATATGTAATTATGTATCTCACCATTCAGATTAAGCTTTCCAAACGACGAATTATAATAATAGTTTTTAAAACTCGTAAAAGGATATTTCTTGAAATTAACGTTTCCAAACAGCCTGTCCCAAAGTCCGTTTTTATATTTATTCGAAAATTTCATGTCACTGAATTCTGCCGTGAAGACTATGGGTTTCACATTACCTGTGGACGGCATGGTATGGCTTACACCGGTCACCGGCTGCCTGTATCCTATAGCCGCACCCTCCGGACCGTATTCATCCGAATATCCGGGATCATACATCGCCAGATTGCCGATCAGGCTTTGCTGGAGTTCCTCCTGCTCCCTGGCAAGTTCTTCCATCATCTCGCATTTCTCATCCCACGTGCCGTCAGCCATGAACCTCTCGATATCCTCATCTGACACATATTCGGGATTAAAATCAAGATCGGCTTCATCATCACTGTCGAACTCATCTTCCAGTTCCATTTCGTCAAAAATGTCCTCCGGATCATCCGGCTCTGCGTCATCAAATATCATATCTTCAGATGAGCTCTCTTCCATCGTCATCACGTCATATGATCCATCATATCCATTTTCATCAAAGACATAATCATCACTTGGCATCTCATCGTAAACGGTCTCATCTTCCGACATTTCATTTTGGGAAGAGCCATATAACTCATCCGTATGCAGTGTTTCGTCAGCTGCTCCATAAACAGGTACAGCCATCGCGATGATCAATATAACAGTGATCGTTTTGCTTCTTAATATTTTTCTCATATGAGCCCTCCCGGATTAAAAATTTAAACTAAGATCAATTCATCTGTGATCAGTTACTTAACAGTTACTAAAAATTCTGTTTTTGTCTTTCCGCACTTTATTGTTACTTTGTTCCTTCCCTTATGGTAAGTGTCTTACCGCCATCCGACAAAAGTCCGAGTACATCATTGGTGAAGTACACTTTCTCCTCCGTTTCGATCCTTAAAATTCTGCCGCAAAATATGTCAAACAGGGAATTCTCCTGTTTGGATGAATTCCCTGTTCAACCAGATCGGTTGTTCATACTGCTTTACAGTTTAAGATCATTATTCTTCTGTTCAACAATCTTAAAGTTGAATGACTTGCTTCCTCCGAGAGGATATACGATCGTCTTGTCCGAACCTCCCGGTGTGAGCGTAATGGTCATTTGTGCCGTTCCGGGTTTATTGTTGTTTTTATATGTAACAACAAAATCACCATCGGCTCGCTTAAACGTGATACCGTCAACAACAACCTCTTCTACCACAGGCAGGATATAACTGTTGCCCACGTAACTTACTGAAGGTACTTTTCCTGTCGTATTGACATTTATCATAGCACTTGAATAGGTGTCTATATTCCTGTCAGTGTAAGACATGCCGTTTCCTGTATCGATTATCACAGCGGCCTTTCCACTGAGTCTGACGTCTCCCCACTTCTTTGCCTTATTCTTATACTCACTGTAGGCAGATCCTATCGTTATGCCTGTAGCCGTAAAATCATATCCCTTTTCTTTGCCCGCGCTTATTCTGACTTCAAATGAAGGTGCCGATGATTCATACCCTTCTGTTACAGGTTCTCTCTTAAATTCAGCCGTGTAATACTTGTCAGGTATCTTCTTAAGCCGGGTTCCGTCTTCACTTGACTGGTAAAGTGCAACCCTGGGCGGTTTCGATCCCGATATGACATCTCCCGCAAACTGTATATACAGTGAACCGGGATCGTCATAACTGTAGTCGTCATATCTTAGAATATCGGCAGATCTCTCATAAACATTAAATGTAACTTTTGCAGAGCTGCCCTTCTTAAGTCCGGTAGTCTCCGATTTCACCTTAACGGTTGCGGTTGCGGTTCCTATAATGCTTCCGCTTGTCGCCTTTTTGAGCCCGGAATAGGTGATCGAATAATCATCGTTGCCCTTACCGGATATTATTTCATCAAGCCCTATGGTGTTGGAACTTACATTTATCTCCGTCTCTGCTCCGGCTATGTTAAACGCAGTATCCGAAGCACTTAACATATCGGAAGTAAGCTTGACGGGCAGTCTCTTGTACTTAACTGCGAGTACCGATCCACCAAATTTTCCTTTACCGAACAGTGTGATCGTATACTTACCCGGAAGTGTATTATCCGTTTTCGAACCATCGCTTAATTCGTAGGTTCCCTTCACTGTTAAGCTGTCCTCCCCGACTTCTTTGACCGCCGCCGTAAACTCTGCATCGGTCATCGGAACAAACTGTTCCTTTCCGTCTTTGATGATCCTTTTGGACAGGGTTACCTCCGAAGCTTTGGCACCGTTAAGCCGAACTTTCACATCCCTGCTCGTTCCGGTGTAATCCTCTCCCTTTGCATTCCAGTCAAGAGTTACCATATTAGACTTAAGTTTTTCACCGGTCACATTTACGGTTACTTCTATAGGATTGTCCGGCATTAATCCCGGATATTTTTCGGAGATATCTCCATACCATACCTGTGCCTTATACGTACCGGCGCTCATGGCCCTGTTATCGGTCACTACTGCGCTGTCAGATACGGGCATAAGCGATACACTGTAATCCTCAGGAGTAAGCTTAACCTTATTTCCGGCCGAATCCTTTACCTTTGTACTGATGCCTGTCACCAGTTCATTTGCAGATACTCCGCCGCTTGAATACTTCATTTTCGAAGTCTTCACCTTGAGCGTACTGAACAGAACATCCCCGTGTTTATATACCTTAAAGTAATCATACAGGCCTGTTCCGCAGAAGTTGCCAAGTCCCGAGTACCTGACTCTGTATTCACCGGTCGTTGTCACTTTTTTAAGCGTATCCTTTGCTTCCTGCTTATCCAGGCTGCCTACGTTATCCCATGATCTGCTCTCCTCATCCCTTCTCTGGAGCATCATGGTA
>JAEEGL010072343.1_pt1 | contig 14585 bp, 5 predicted proteins | sample 9134231 | NCBI WGS metagenome assembly JAEEGL01 (sample SAMN16246548, study PRJNA631951) | gut metagenome | biome: gut microbiome; feature: rumen; material: fiber-attached | host: Bos | place: Iran: Karaj | collected 2018-10
CTCGCCGACCGTGACCCGGTGACCCGCGAGAACCGCTTCGGTGGCAACGACTTCGTGCGCCTCTGCATCCCGCGTCGTGTCTACACCAACAACCACATGGACGTCATCGCCGCCGCCCTCAAGAATGTCTACGACCGTCGCGACACCATCAAACGCGGTCTGGAGATCACCTGGGAGGCCGAGCTCATGCGCCACTTCACCTGCCAGTTCCGTCGCCTCGGCTAATCGCCGATCCAAGGCACAGGATAACACTCCGAGAGGCCCCTTTGCGGGCCTCTCTTTTTTGTTGTTGCCCCGCCGGTCCAATAGTAGACACGGCGCAGCCGAGCAGGAGAACTGATCACCGCAGGGATACGATGCCGGCAGGATGCCGGCGCTCCATTGGTAGACGCGGCGAATGTGGAAAGCTAAAGATGTGTCAATCACGCCGAAGGCGGAAAATAATTTATAAGATTTATAGATTTCGCGAGGTGCAGCCGAGCAGGAGAATAGTATTTCGCGGGGCAGGAGAATTAATGATAGCCGCAGGGATACGATGCCGGCAAGATGCCGGCGCTCCATTGACAGGCGCGGCGAAGCCGGAAAATTTACAAGATTTACCAGATTTCGCAAGCACGCAGTGCGAGCAGGAGAACCGATATTTCGCCGAGCAGGAGAATAAATGATCACCGCAGGGAGCCGATGCCGGCAAGATGCCGGCGCTCCAGGGCAACCGCCAGATTTACAGATACTCCGGTGCCTCCGGCCCCAGGTTGAACAGCAGGTCTATGGCGCTGAGGTCGGGGTGGAAGGGGAGCCGGTCGGCGAAGACCTGGCAGTAGGGCTTGAACCCCGTGGGGTTCTCCTTCCGTTTGGGCGAGAAGCGGTCGCGCCAGTCGTCGTCGGCCGTCAGGGTGGTGGGCGGCTGCCAGTCGGTGGTCAGGGCTATGGTGCAGTCTATGTGCAGCTTGGCGAGGAGCCAGCGTGTGGTGGCTCCGTTGAGGTCGAGCAGCGTGTCGTAGTGCTGCGTCAGCAGTGCTTCGAGGTCGTCGCGGTAGTAGAGGTAATAGGGTGAGGCGGCGTAGGCGGCCTCTATGGTGCGCAGGTGCGTCACCGCCCACCGGTCGCGGTAGTCTATGCCCACCTCGTCGGTGCGGCTGTGGTTGTGGCGCAGCAGGGGGACGCTGAGGTTACGCACCCCGCCGGCGGTGAGGATGACGGCGCGGTTGCGGTAGGTCTGTTTCGGGAAAGTCTCCTTGGCCTCTATGAGCACGGCATGGTGGCGTGCCATGGCGGCAAGGTACGACACGGGTGGCAGGTAGGCGGTGCTGAAAAGGGGAGGCATCAGGCACCCAGGATGATAGAGACGAGTTCGCCCTCGTCGAAGTAGAAGTCCACGTTGCCTTCGGGGAAGCTGATGCGGCGTTCGCCCCAGTCCTCCTCGTCGGCATCCTGTTCGGTGTAGTTGTTCTTCACCATCAACTCCACGATAGCCCGTTCGTCGAGGTCGAAGACCTCCTTGCCGAAGAGGGTGCAGTCGGGGTTGGCGGTGTCGATACAGGCGAGGGTGGGGTTGTTGCCTTCGAAGAAGAGGGTCAGGCCCAACTCGTTGTAGCGCAGCACCGTCGTCGACTCGTCGGCTGCGTTGTCGATGTTCTCCACCTCGTCGGCGATTCCGAGGATTTTCACCACCTCCTCTACCGGCATGGCGAAGCACACGTCGTCAATACCTTGTCTTAATTTTATTTCCATTTCGATATGTTTTGTATCGGGTTTTGTGAGTGCAAAGATACGCATTTTCCCCGACATGGCAAAATTTATTTTCATAAAACGTCGCCTTGCCGCCCTGCCGGCTTGAAATCCATAATAAATCCCTGCTGCCGGTGTGCATCTCCCCGCCTGTGGCGGTAATCTATAAATCTATTGGTGTTGTACCATCCCGCCGCAGGCGGAAAAAATCTACAAGATTTATAGATTATGCGAGGCGAAGCCGAGCAGGAGAATTAATAATAGCCGTAGGGCGAGAATGCCGGCAAGATGCCGGCGCTCCATTGGCAGACGCGGCGAAGCCGGAAAATTTACAAGATTTACCAGATTTCGTGATGCACGCAGTGCGAGCAGGAGAATTAATGATAGCCGCAGGGAGCCGATGCCGGCAAGATGCCGGCGCTCCAGAGGAACCGGGTGGCACAATCAGCCTATGGTGCAGACACTTATTGAAGTTTTTTTTTGCAGTTTTAAAATATATTATTATTTTTGCACGTACGTTCCCACGATAACTGAGAAGGTCATCGTCCTGTATATTAATACGATATACAGAAAGGGAACGATGTAGACTATAGCTACAAGACATCAAAACCAATGAAAATGAAACGAAATACCCCTTATACGGCATGATTTGCAATAATGGCAACATTATGATGAAAAGGCTATGCCAAGGCCTTTTCGTGGCATTTCTCCTCGTGGCCGCCCTGCCGGCAAATGGACAAGCTGTCATTATGAGTGGCGACTATTACCTGACGCACAACGAGGATGGAACCAGCGTAAATACAGCGGCCACCACGACGTTCAATCCAGCCACCTGCCTGTGGTATTTTGTTCAGGATGATTATATCAGACCTGCCAACAGCAGTGGTAGCGCTATAAATGTCAACAACAACTATCTCCAATATACTTCCTTGACTTTTGGCAGCAATGGATTTGATTGGTACAACGCCACAAACAATTCTAATGTGTATCATAGAACTGGCAATTGGCAAAATAGGACTTACTACTATCTCCGCCTCGATGGCACCACCTGGCAGTTTAGTACTACCAGCTATAGCAACGGTGGTACATTGCACAATGCCACCATTACCCCGCAGGGACCGACCGACAACACCACTTCACCGACCATCTCTGTAGCCAGCACCACAAGCAACACCATCACCTTCAGCCATGGCGACCTGACGGGCACCTTTGTGCCTCAATACACCCGCTATGTCTTCAACGGTGGTACGCACAACTGGTACAACAACACCGACCATGGCAACACCGCACCCACCATCGACGTCAACACGCAGAGCCCCACCTACACCTGGAGCCTGACCGCCAACGGCGGTGGCGTGGCGTCCATCGATGCCTCCACTGGCGTGCTCACCCTCACCGGAGCCCCCACGGGCAACATCACCGTGCGACTGACGGTGGGCAACATCAGTCCGCTGGCTAACAAGACCATCGACTTCACCCTTACGCGTGCCGCCGTGGCGCAGAGCAGCACCACCAAGACCGTCATCAGCGGCCCCTCCATAAGCCCCAGCTCGGCGGCGCTCTACTACAACGAGGGCAGCCAGGCCTTCTCCGCCTCGGCCACGGCCACGACGATCACCACCAACACCCCCGCCCATACCACCCTCACCGGCGGCGGCAACACCTACTATTACTACAACGGCACCCTCTATGCCGACAGCGACGACTTCAGCAGCATAACGGAGACCCATCCCGCCGTCACCCTCAGCTGGGCCCTCGGCGGCGATGCAGCCAGCTACCTCTCGCGCACCCCCGCTACGGGTACCGCCACCACGGTGACGCACTCGTCGCAGAGCCCCTCCGACCTCACCGCCACTCTGACCGTCACTGCCTCGGCCACCGGCGCCACCAACAAGACGGCCTCCGCCACCCTCATGGCCTACGGCCCCATGGTGGCACCCACCATCTCCCGCTCTGTCAACACCATAAGCCTGGCCACCGCCAGCACCGGCGCCACCATCTACTACACCACCGACGGCAGCACGCCGACAAGCGGCAGCACCCCATACACCGGTCCTTTCGACCTCACCACCAGCCCCACCACGGTGAAGGCCATCGCCATACGCGACGGCCATAGCTCGACGACGGCCACCGAGACCTTCCAGATACAGCTCCTCGCCCCCGTCATCTCGCTGAGCAACACCGGCCTGGCGACCATCACCGCCGAGGCGGGCGCCACCATCCACTACACCACCGACGGCTCTACCCCCACGGCCAGCTCGCCCACCTACTCCGCACCCGTGCAGCTCACCAACCCCCAGACCATCATGGCCATCGCCGTGCGGACCAGTTATGCCACCTCCGGCATCGCCACGGCCGACTTCATCACCACTGGCGTCAGCGGCACCAAGGTGATTCTCGACGACCGCGAGGACCACAACTGGACCTACTACCAGTCTGCTGGCAATCTGCCTACGGGTTATCCCACCGCCTACCTCTCGTCGCCCGACCCGCGCAACGTGAAGATAACCTACCGGGGCGGTAGCGTCACAAATGGCAGCGCTGTGGCCATCTCCGCCCTCGCTGGAGAAGGCCAGAACGAAATGATATACTACAAGACTATGGAGAAGAGCGTGCTCGGCATGACGGGCGACTATCCCTACACCGTTATCTCCAACCCCTTCAGCAAACGTCCGAAAGTGGGAACCACCTACTATGGCTTTGCTGGATGGAAGGTGGTTGATGGTGGCGAGTATATCTTGGAGTATGACGACGGCGACGTCCTACCCTTGGATGCCACCATCCATTTCTCCGATCTCGACAACAACTATACGCCCAACTGCACCTCGGCCGAGGTCATCTTCGAGGCCACCTGGACGGCAGCCAATGTACAGGCAGGCAATTCGGCTCCCACATTCTCCGGCGGCACCTACGAGACCAACTTCTGGGTGTTGACGGGCAATCCTGGTGCTGCCGTCACCGTTCCTGCCAACAGCACCATGACGGCTCGCTATCCTGACGGTGAGGCGAGCTGGACAGGCAACTTCACTCGTGCCATCACCGCCGGCGGCAACAACGCCAAGGTGGAGTTCGTCAATATGAATAGTACGGGAGTTGTCAACGCAGCGAACTACACGTTTACTATGGGCCGTGGCATTGTCAACTCCGGTAATGGAGGTGCTTTGCGTTTAAGCAATGACAATCGTTCATGTGTGCACACGGTAAAGATTGAAAGCGGAAAATATGCCTCACTGCATCATTTTACTACCACTATGAGTGCCGCTACAAATATTGACCAGCAATTAATATTAGGTTGCGACTATGATCGCGCAAAAATAGACAACTCGAAACTGGCTATCACCGGAAACATGTATTTGACTAATGCTATAACGATAAGTCGTAGTTCAGGTGTGCTTTTTGCCCGCTCCAATATTAAAAGCGGAACATTCCAGGAGACGGTTAGTGGAACTTACTCTGGAACAGCGGCACAATCCTACTATTTTGGGTGCTACGGTTCAAACAATCGCTCTGCGGGACATAGATATATGCTTGTTGAAGGAGGAAATATCCGTGGATTGTGTGGCGGCACGGACCATACCACCAACCAAAATGCCAACGACCCTGCTTTTACTTTGCGGGTACGTGGTACGGCAGATAATCCTGTTGTTAACGGCATAATTTATGGTGCTGCAGAAAATGCCCTGTGTCAGGGACGCCGCGTGATGGTCTTCACTGGCGGCACCATCAAGGGCTGGATTGCAGGAGCTGCCAACGGAACAGCACAAGACCAAGGAGCATTGACAGGAGCTACATATCTCTATTGCGGCGGCACCACTCAGGTGAATAGCAATGGTTCCACTACAGTTGTCAACCGTGCCGTGGGCGGCAATGTCTTTGCCGCCGGTTGTGGCTACAGCACCACCAGCTCGTCCGGTCAGGTCACTTTGGGCACCAATCTGGTGCTGGCCGACAACGCCTACGTGGAGCGCGGCGTCTACGGCGGCGGCTCCTATGGCTACTGCACCACCTCCCAGACCTCCAACCTCTTCATCACCGGCGGCCATGTCGCCTGCGCCGACGGCGGCGTGAACGGCACCGCATACAATGCCGCCATCGGAGGCGGCGTCTATGGCGGCGCCTGCCAGAACTATGGCAGCAACGTCAACATCTATATGAGTGGCGGACAGATCGACGGCGGCCTCTACGGTGGCAGCAACGCCTACAGAAACGCCCAGAGTGTGAATATCGAGATTAGCGGCGGCACCGTCCAGCAGGTCTATGGCGGCGGTCGCGGCACCAATACCAACTCCTGCGATGTCACCAACGACGCCGTCGTCACCATGACGGGCGGCCTGGTGACCGACGGCCTCTACGGCGGCGGCAACATCAACAGCACCGTGCGCAGCACCACCATGCATATCAACGGCGGACAGGTGGGCACTTCGTCGAACACTGCCAATGTCCATGGCGGCGGATATGGTGCAAACACCGCTGTCACCGGCAATGTCAGCGTCACCCTCGGCGCCAGCACCTCGGCGACCGACAGCGCCACCGTCTACGGCAACGTCTACGGTGGCTCCGCCTATGGCGACGTCAACGACAACGCCACCGACAACACCACCGTCACCATGAACAAGGCCCTCGTCACCGGCAACCTCTTCGGCGGTGCCCTCGGCGACGGTGCCGCCGTCACCGGCCGCATCACCGTGAATATCCATGGTGGCCACGTCAACGGCAGCGTCTTCGGCGGCGGCGACGCCGCCGCCTATCCCCACGGCGGCAACTACCCCGTGGTCAACATGACGGGCGGCAAGGCCACCAACCTCTTCGGCGGCGGCAAGGGCGCCACGGCGGCCGTCACCGGCAACCCGCAGGTCACCCTCAGCGGCAAGGCACAGGTGACAGCCAACGTCTATGGCGGCGGCGACCAGGCCGCCGTCACCGGCAACCCCAACGTCATACTGCGCGACTGACACCCCAGGGCGTCGGCCGGTATCGATTATAAATGAAAACGAAAGATACAATACATACTATTTAGAACATAAATTGATAAGAATGAACAAAGCTTTCCTTCCCCTTCGCGCTCTTGCCATTGTGGCCCTTCTGCTCTGCTCCGCTCTGCCAGGTATGGCACAGACCAACTACGTATTCTACAACGCCGACTATGGCTACCTGTACAACGATAACGGAACATTGCGTAGCAGTGCATCGCTGCAGTTCAACAAATCTTCGGCATGGACCGCCGCGGGCACATTAGGAAACACCAATAGAACTATCACCCCATACAATGTCGCAAATCTGTATTTGCGTACGAGCACCAATAACGGTGGTACTGTCAGTTTAAATGCAACAAGCAGCAACTGGCAGATGCGATATAATTTATTATGCGTGAGAAGTGGTGGCACAAACTATTATCTTAGAACTACTAATGGAACATCTTTTACTACCCAAAACAACACAAGCGGTGCATATTACCCCTATGCTGTCACCATTTCCGAGGAAGAGGAAGTGTTGACCGACATCTCCATCAACTCGGGCAGCGCCTCCATATCCGCCACAGGCAACTATACCTATGGCCACACCAATGCGAACTACACACCGGCCTACATCAACTATCGTTTCAGCAATACCGACCATTATGTCGGTGCAGATAACAGCACTTTGGCCAATGTCGCCCCCCAAGCGGTCACCACAGGCTACACATGGTCTCTGTCGAGCAATGCTACGGGCTATGCCACCTTGGTCGGCAACGAACTGCGTGTCACTGCCCTGCCCGAGTATGACATTGTGCTTACCCTCACCTGCTCGCTGACCTACGAAGGCATCACCAAGACCGCCACCAAGGAAATCCTGCTACAGGGCACCACGGTGGCAGCACCCACCCTCACCCGCAGCGGCAACAGCGTCACGCTTGAGACCGCCACCATCGGCGCCACCATCTACTACACCACCGACGGCTCTACACCCTCGTCGTCGAGCACGGCCTACAGCGGCCCCATCGACATCGCCGGCCTCACCTTCCCCGTCACCGTCAAGGCCATAGCCATCCGCAGCGGCAACAGCTCCGACCCGGCCTCTGCCACCTACAGCCAGCCTGCCTGCGAGGTGCCCGTCATCACGGTGGGCAGCGGCGGCGTGGTGACCATCACCTGCGCCACCGAGGGGGCCACCATACGCATCACCTACGGCGACAGCCCCGCCGACCCCACGGGCTCGTCGCCCGCATTCACCTCGTTGACCCTCTCCCAGGGACAGGTCGTCAAGGCTATAGCCACCAAGAGCGGCTACGACAACTCGGCGGTGGCCTCCGCCGAGTATCTGGAGACCGGCATCAGCGGCACCACGGTGGTTCTCGACGACCGCGAGGACCACACCTGGAGCTACTACGGCACCAAGCCCGACAGCTACTACCCCGACCAGCTGCTCTCTCCCGACCCACGCAACGTGAAGATAACATACGACGGCAACGGCGCCGAGGTGAGCTACAACGAGTCGCAGAACGAGTTCGTCTATTACAAGACCATCGAGAAAGTGGGTGGCACCTACACCTACAAGGTAATCCCCAATCCCTTCAGCAAGCGCCCCACCGTGGGTGCGGGCAATACGCGTTGGCGTGGCTTCGGCGGATGGAAGATTATAAGCGGCGCGGAGTATATCAGTGGGCACAACAACAACGATGTCCTCGACTTGGAAGAGACGCTCACCCTTACCGGTCTCGATGCCGGCTACACGCCTAATTGCCTGTCGGCCACCATCGAGCTGCAGGCCACGTGGGTCCAGGCCTACGTCTCGACCGTGGATGCCGCAGGTGGCATCACCTCACGTCCCAATACCCTCACAGGCGATACCTACGAGACCAATTTCATCGTCATCCTCGACAACAATGCCCATGCCGTGAGCGGCACCGGCCGTGTCACCATCAGCAACCGTTACCCCGACGGCTCGGCTGGCGGCAACGGCACCGTGAACGGCTGCACCACTGCTGCCGATGGCACGAAGGTTGAGTTTACCAACATATCCGGAACCTTCACCGAGACATCCGGTCCGCTGATGGTGGGCCGTGGCTGTACGGGAACCGTGGGCGAGGTGACGGGTGCTAACACCAATCGCGTAAAAAACATTCGCCTCGAGAGCGGTACCTACTCCTTTGTCCATCCCATGCAGGGATTGGGCGACAATGCCGCCAACCGGGGCAACTTCGTCTTCGGCTGCGACTATGACCGTGCCAACATAACCGATGCACGGCCCTATGGCGACAACACTAAGTTGAGGATTGTCGTTTTCACTTCTTTGAATGGTGCTGGCGGCCATGCTAATGACAACACCGATGATCTCCAAAACATTACCGTCAAGAGCGGCTACTATGGCTTCACATCCGACTTTGCCTCGTGGCAATCAGACAAATCCGATGGCTGGGGATTGGGCATTGGCGGCAATACCGATAACTTTGGCGACAACTATGTCGTCCCCGACGAGACCGGCACAATGAGAACCTACACCTACGGGACAAAGCCTCCCCGGAATACCATGTCGTTCTACGTAGGCCCCACCCGCGGCGGTGGAAAAGGCGGGAAGAACTATCTGCGTATCGAGGGTGGAGAACTATCGTCTATCAACGGTGGAGGTACCACCACTCCCGATGATTTCATCCGGTTCGATTTCCGCATGACTGGCGGCTGGGTGAAAGGAGCCGTCTATGGCGGCGCTTCGGCAACAGACTGCTATGGCAGCAGCAAGATCGTCATCACCGGCGGCGAGGTGAACAGCTGGATAGGCGGCGGCTGCAACGGTACGGATATTCAAGCCGGTGCCGGTGCCACCAACGGCACCATATATATCTATGCCGGCGGCAACGCACAGATACGCTCCCACAACAGCGACGGCGTCTACAACAACGCCTGGGGTCTGGTGAACCATATCGAAGGCGGCCAGATCTATGGCGGCGGCCGCGGTATGGGTGCCGCCGGTTCCTATTCCGGCTCGGCCACAAACGCCTTTGTCGTGGTGGCCGACGAAGCCTTTGTCGAGCAAAACGTCTATGGCGGCTCCTGCCACGGCGTCTCGCAATACGGCTATGTCTATATCCTCGGCGGCACCGTGGGCAAGAAGGTGTTTGGCGGCTCGTTCGAACCGACCTCCACCAATAGCACCTGGCAGGCCAGGAACACCTACGTGCGCATGTATGGCGGCTTGGTGAAGGGCGGCCTCTATGGCGGCAACGATGAAAGCGGCACGGTGACTCAGAACGCCGAGGTGCTTGTCCTCGGCGGACAGGTGGGTGCCGACGCTGACCACCCGGGCTATGTCTTCGGCGGCGGCTACGGCGAAAACACCGCCGTCAACGGCAACATCACCGTCACCCTCGGCCAGGCCGACGCCACCGACAGCGCCACCGTCTACGGCAACGTCTACGGCGGCTCCGCCCTCGGCAGCGTCAACACCAACACCTCCAACACCACCGTCGTCACCATGCACAAGGGCCTCGTCAACGGCAACCTCTTCGGCGGCGCCCTCGGCCAGGCCAGCCCCCTCATAGACGCCCCCGTCAACGGTCTCATCACCGTGAATATCCGCGGTGGCCGCGTCAACGGCAGCGTCTTCGGCGGCGGCGACGTCGCACCCTACGGCCGGAACGGACAGAACTACCCCGTGGTCAACATGACCGGCGGCACTGTCACCGACCTCTTCGGCGGCGGCAAGGGCTCCACGGCGGCCGTCACCGGCAACCCGCAGGTGAACCTCAGCGGCAAGGCCCGCGTGACCCACAACGTCTATGGCGGCGGCGACCAGGCGGCCGTCACCGGCAACCCCAACGTCATACTGCGTTAGCGCCTGCCCGCAACACCCTCGAAATCATACACCTCCCCGCCTGCGGCGCGTCTCTTGCGATCTACGGATTTATAGATTACCGCCGCTGGCGGGGAGACTCTCATGGAGCGCCGGCATCCTGCCGGCATACGTCTCCCTGCGGTGTGTCTACTTTGGACCGCCGGCATCTTGCCGGCATACGTCTCCCTGCGGTGTGTCTACTTTGGACCGCCGGCATCTTGCCGGCATACGTCTCCCTGCGGCTATCTGTTCTCCTGCTCGGCGAAATATCAATTCTCCTGCTCGCACTGCGTGCTTGCGAAATCTTGTAAATCTTGTAAATTATTTTCCGCCTTCGGCGTGTCTACCATGGAGCGCCGGCATCTTGCCGGCATACGTCTCCATGCGGCTATCTGTTCTCCTGCTCGGCGAAATATCAATTCTCCTGCTCGCACTTCGTGCATCACGTGGTATGCCTGCCGAGCTTGACGAGGCAAATCTTGTAAATCTTGTAAATTTTTTTCCGCCTTCGGCGTGATTGACACATCTTTAGAGTTTCGGCTTCGCCGTGTCTGCTATGGAGCGCCGGCATCTTGCCGGCATTGTCTTTTTAACTTTCTGGCATGGTGGGTTTTATATACTGGCAAAAGGGGATGAAGTCCACACCGGAATGGCCCGGTTGCGGACGTTTTTTTAACATAAATCCCACCCCTGATTTAACATAAATTTAACATATTCCCCGGCAGGTATGCTGGCGCTCCAAAATGGGTAGGGGATGACTCCGATACAGGTCCGACCCAAGTCCGACATTTCTCCGACCGTTCTATAGTAGTTCTATAGTAGTTCTATAGTAGTTCTATAGTCAACCACTAAAGAAATACTATGGAAATACTATAGAAGTGGTATGGAAATGAGGGCGTTGGGTCGGGTTTGAATTAGCTGCACATGAGGTGTGTGGCAATCACGCCGCAGGGAGAGGCATGCCGGCAGGATGCCGGCGCTCCATTGGCATCTCCCCATCTGTTGTAATCTATTAATCTATAGATTGTAAGAGACACGGCGAAGCCGAAAAAAATTTACAAGATTTACAAGATTTGCCTCGTCAAGTTCGGCAGGCATACCACGTGAGGCGCAGCCGAGCAGGAGAATTGATATTTCGCGAGGCAGGAGAACAGCAGATAACCGTAGGGAACATGCCGGCAGGATGCCGGCGCTCCAAGGGTGGGGGAGACCCGCCGCGGGGCCAGTGCCAGACTGCATAATTAGGGCTTTTTAACATTGGGGTTTTTGTATGTTCAAAAAAATGTGTATATTTGCAAGTTCCATGTGTACTGCCGACAGGTATATATATGCCTGGTCGACAGTACGTTAAAACTATGAAAAAACGACTATGAAAAAGAGAAATTACTCTAACATGCATTATAAAAACGCTCTTTGTGCCGTCTCGCGGCTCTGTGCCGGTATTTTTGTTGGCGGCATCCTACTTTTTGCAAGCCAGTGTGTCGACGCCCAGGTCGTAGTCAACGGGTCGGTGTTCGGCGGCGGCAACCTTGCCGACGTGACCGGCAGCACCACGGTGACCCTCGAGTCGGGCAACCCCACCGTCGAGACCAGCGTCTATGGCGGCGGCGCCTTGGCCGATGTCAGTGCCAACTCCACGGTCCATATCCTGGCCGGCAATGTGCAGCAGAATGTCTATGGCGGCGGTCTGGGCCGCAAGGCCGACGGCGGTGTCACCGCCGTGGAGGCCCTTGTGGGCGGCGACGCCACGGTGAATATCGGCTCCTCGAGCCAGAACACCCCCATCTTCGACGAGGACGGGCTGACCTACTACAACAACGTCGTCATCGGCGGCTATGTGTTCGGTGCCAACGATATGAACGGCACGCCGCAGGGCCAGGTGACGGTGAATGTGTACCACACCAAGCACACGAGCGCCAACATGGTGCCCTCGGCTGTCACCACTCCCGAGGAGCTCTGGGCCCTGCGTCCCACCACGGGATGGGATGCCACGGGTGCTGCCGACGACTACCAGTTTGCCCTGAAGGGCGTGTATGGCGGTGGCAACCTGGCCCACTATGTGCCCACCCACGGCGATGAGACCGCGAGGGTGCGCATCTACGGCTGCGAGAACACTATCGACTTCGTCTATGGCGGCGGCAAGGCTGCCGACGGTGTGAATACCGATGTGGTTATCGACGGCGGCTTTGTCGACACCGCCTTCGCGGGCGGCGACGGTGCCGCGGCGGGCACCCGTGCCGACCTGAGCGGCGACGTGAGCGTCACCATCCATGGCGGCTATGTGGGTGCGGCCTTCGGCGGCAGCAACACGCGCGGCGACATCGGCGGCACCATGACCGTCGATATCGACAACAACGGCGGCTGCGGCGACCTCATCATGGGCAGCCTCTTCGGCGGCGGCAACCTGGCCGCCACCGCCAGCGCCTCGCTCAGCGTCGCCTGCCCCACCGGCAGCGTGACGGCCCCCATGATTGGCGAGATATACGGCGGCGGCAACAAGGCCGACGTCAACGGCCCCGTCACCCTCACCATCGAAGGCGGCATATACACCAACGTCTTCGGCGGCAACAACCAGTCGGGCACCATCGACGGCGATGTGACGCTCATCCTCAAGGGCGGCACCATGGCCAACGCCTTCGGCGGCAACAACGCCGGTGGCGCCATCAATGGTAACATACTTGTGAGCGTGGTCGATGCCGAGAGCGAGCACTGCCCGCTGCGCATCACCAACGTCTATGGCGGCGGCCAGGATGCAGCCTACGCCCCCACCGACAGCGACGCCGAAAGTCCTGTCGTGAACATACGCCACCTGAGAAACTATGACGGCTCGGCCAACAGCATCCGCGGCGATGTCTTCGGCGGCGGCCTCGGCCTCACAGCCACCGTCACCGCCAACCCCGTGGTGAATATCGGAGCCACGACCGGCGACAGTGTGGCCATTGTCGACAACAACGTCTATGGCGGCGGCTCGCTGGCCTCGGTCGAGGGCAGCACCACCGTCAACGTGCGCAAGAGCAACACCGTTATCAAGAACACCGTCTATGGCGCCGGCAAGGGTGTCTATACCAATCCCAATGCCGCCATCGTCGAGCAGAACGCCACCGTCACCGTCTACGACGGCAACATCTGGCGAAGCATCTACGGCGGCGGCGAGCTGAGCTCGGTGGGTACCTTCTCGTACTACGCTTCGAAAGACACCATCTCCTCGTCCCTGTCGTACGACGGCCACGTGAAGGGCGAACCCGAGAGCGCCACCGCCGGCACGGGCATCACCTCGGTCTACATCAAAGGCGGCGTCATAGGCAAGCCGCTCAACCGTATGCCCAACCCCGCCGACCCCACCATCGAGGACGACTACGGCTACATCTTCTGCGCTGGCAAGGGTATGGCCGACTCCACCTTGCGCGACGCCGAGGGCGTGCCCTACGCCAACCGTCTCGCCGTGGTCGACTCCACCTACCTCGAGATCTCCGGCGGCCTCATCTCCGCCTCCGTCTACGGCGGCTCGGAGAACGGCGAGGTGCTCCGCCACACCCATGTGAAGATTACCGGCGGCCAGATAGGCGAGGGCTTTGACCCGAAGACCACCACGTGGGATGGAGTATATGATGAAGCCGACTGGACCACCGTCATCGCCAAGGTGAAGGACGGCACCTTCACCGATGCCGATGCCGCAGGCTTCCACTTCTGCGACGCCTGGCCCTTCAACGCCGAGGGTACGCGCTACACCTACGACCACTATGCTACATACTATGACAGTGACGACAAACAATACTACTACGACGAAGACCACACACAGCCCTCATACAACGGTGCCAACAAAGCCGGTGACGGCCACAGCTTCTTCGGCCACGTCTTCGGCGGCGGCTCGGGCTACTACCCCTTCAAAGCCGGCGTGTGGCGCCGCTCGGCCGGCCGCGTCCTGGGCAACACCAAGGTCGAAATCACCGGCGGCCACATCCTGACCAACATCTACGGCGGCAACGAGATTACCGACGTCCTCGGCAGCACCAAGGTGGTGATGACCGGCGGCACCCTCGGCGTGCCCC
>JAEEGL011753085.1_pt1 | contig 14585 bp, 17 predicted proteins | sample 9134231 | NCBI WGS metagenome assembly JAEEGL01 (sample SAMN16246548, study PRJNA631951) | gut metagenome | biome: gut microbiome; feature: rumen; material: fiber-attached | host: Bos | place: Iran: Karaj | collected 2018-10
AGCTGAGTTTTTGCTGTATAGTAGAAATGTAGTCCGCTCGTCTAAAGCGAGCAGGTGTCGTCAGACACCTATAGGAAGCACGCGACTTCAGTCGTGTGAGGCTTCACGAATTCGATCAGAGGACCCATGAAGAAAGCCGTGATGATCGTTCCGATACCGACAATGGTGGGTATCTGTGAGATCAGACCGCCCGACATGATGAATAAGACTGATCCGAGGATAACACATACAAGATCGGTGATTATCCTTACGTACTGGAACTTTCCCTTCTTCCATGTATTGCATATGATGAGCGCTATCGCATCATATGTGGAAACACCAAGATCCACAGTCATGTAGAGTGCTGATCCGAAGCAGATGATTACGACTCCGACACCAAGGCATATGATCCTTACTGGCATCGAGGGATCAGGAATGAGCTTTGTGAGCATTTCGTATGTGAACTGAGTTATATATCCTAGCAAAAACAGATTTATAAATGTCGCTATCCCTATGTAGTGTCTGTCAAATACGAGTGCGAAAACAAGTAAAACTGCATTTGTAATGACATAGAGCGTACCAAACCCGATGGGGATGATGGCATCAAGTCCTGCCATAAAGGACTGGAAAGGATCGACACCAAGGGCAGCAATCTTGAAAATCCCTACACTTACTGCACATATGATGACTCCGCACAACGACATTGCTATTCTTCTTTTTAAATTCTTTTTTTCCATTGTATTTCTCCTTAAAGCAATAATTACATTATCAAATACCGGATAAGATCTGCAATATAATTTATCGACATTCTGTTTTGACTTTTGGATTACAGATAAGCCTAGACAAAGATATGTGACCTTAATAAAATAGAATAAGATGATTACAGAATGGAGATTAAAAATGGGATCACTTACTGAACTTATATACGGCAGCAAGAATGCAGACGGAATCCTTCCAAAGTCTTTTTCGCTTCCGGATGATACAGAAGAAGGAAAGCCGAGATTTGCTGACGGCGCGATGGACGGTATCATGATCTATCACATGGGTCATACACCGCTTACAGATGAAGAGAAGAATGAACTTTTAAGTCTGCTTAAGCTTGCCGGAGAAGGAAAGTTTGATGAGGCTGAAGGAGGCTTTACTCTGTTTTGCGCAAAGCACCGCGTTGTTTCCATTATCGATGATTTACAGCGATGCATAGTAGACAATAAGGATGATCTCGATCCAAACAACCTGTACAGATTTGCAGTGAATGTGCTGACAAAATCAGGTGATAAGGAATGTCTTAAAGTAGGACTTAGCATTTTAGAACTGTTTGATGCATATGAAAATGAAAATCTTGCGGATGTTATACGTACAGTTGGACTCAGTGATGAGTTCACGATCTTTAGCGTGTTCAACATGAGAAACTGGCCGAACGCGGAAAAAGAGATACTTGATCTTGCAAAGAAAGTACGAGGCTGGGGCAGGATCCATTGCGTGGATTTTATATCCGCGGATGATGAGGAGACTAGAAAGTGGCTTTTATATAACGGTGTAGACAATGATGTTGTTGCCGCTTATTCAGCTATGCCCGTATATGAAAAATCAGGTATGGAAGAGCTTATCGATAAAGACGGGCTAAGCTACGAAGAAATGCATGCAATACTCGCGATAGCCGAAGCTCTTTTGGATGAGGGACCGGTAAGCGGCATTTCTGCTTTTGACGACCCTGTAGACTTTTTAAACAGGATAATAAAAAAGACACAGGCAGGCTATGACCTTTCAGAGGATGATCTTAGGATCATTGAGGCACTAAAGGAATGGAAGCCTGAGTGATGAATGGGGTAAAGTAAATGGGATATCTTATAAGCGAGACAACTAAAGAAGAACGTGCAAGGATAGTCGAAGAATCCATCGGAAACATCAACGGATCCTGTGACGGATGTATGGCCGGCATAGCTGACATGTATCAGGATTACATCGACGGTATAAAAGAGCTTAAGGACATAAACATGGAATTTAGAGCTCATTACGAGTCGGGAGAAGACAGACCCGAAAGAAACGGATGCGGATTATTCTAAGATATGTTACGGAAAGCGGTATAAAATGAAAAAAGAAGATAAGACAAATGTGATGAGAGTGCTTGAGGGAAAGAAGATCTCATATGAGAGCCATTCATATGAAAGTGATCCTACGCTAAGCGGTGAACAGATCGCAGACATACTCGGTGAAGACAAGCAAAAAGTGTTCAAGACACTGGTCACCCAGGCAAAGAGTGGCGCCTATTATGTATTTGTTGTTCCCGTAGCAGCCGAGCTTGACCTTAAAAAGGCAGCCAAGGCGGCAAATGAAAAGGCCGTCAGTATGATAAAGCAAAAGGAATTGCTCCCGCTTACAGGCTATGTTCACGGAGGGTGTTCTCCTGTCGGGATGAAGAAACAGTTTCCGACATTTATTCATGAGACAGCCCTTGATCATGATAAAGTCTTTGTAAGTGCTGGAAAGGTCGGGTTGCAGATAGAACTTGATCCAAATGATCTTATAGCGGTCGCATCATGCAAGGTGGCAGATATCATCTGCTGATGATTAACAATGATTTACAGGAAAGGAGCAGGATATGACATTTGATGAACTGGTAGCGAAAGTAAGAAAGATGGCTCAAAAGGTTGATGCATCAAATAAGGATTTTCTTGCGGTTCAGATCAATATCGAAGGCAAGGAAAGCGGTGTATTCTATGTGGAGTGCAAGGATCACAGGATAAATGTGGAGCCCTATGATTATCATGACAGAAACTGTGCGATAACGATGAATATGACAAACTTCAATAAGCTTATTGACGGAAAGCTGGATCCCGTACTCGGATATACCACAGGAAAGATAAAGGTAGACGGAGATCTTTCAAAAGCGCTTGAGTTTTCAAAACTGCTCAAATGATTAAAAGAAGGAAGGACGATATGTATTACGTACCTGATGACACAAAACAGTGCGGTTTCTACGAATGTCATGAATGCGGCAATCGATTTCTTGATCTGAGGATAGCTCCGACTCTTGTATGTCCATATTGCGGTGAAGAAGTAAACATAGAGATAGGACCGGATGAGGAAATGCCTAGGGCAAAAGAGAATGCAAAACTTATCCAGATGCTGGAGGGTGAAGATGTTTTAAAGTATGATACTCTTTTGAGTCTGGCAGTGACAGGCGGGGACTATAACTGGATATAAACGGTTTACATAACAAAGATTGACTTATATAGTCAAATCAGCTGAAACATAGCTGGACTTAATATTTCTTCTTTGACAGTTAAGCCGGAAGACAGAAGGAAATACTGAAAACTAAAGGGTTTACACAAACGACACATGTGTCACATAACAAAGAGGCGGATTTGACTGACCATAAGACTGAGTGGGCATCAACTAAAGAAAGACTGGTTAATGAAATAGCTGGGCTTGGCATGCCGGGGGAACTTGGAGAACTCATCGCAAAGCAGCTTGGGAGTCCTAAGGCTATGAATCGAATGATATCGTATCTTAGATATGTGAGGCCGCACAGTGAAGAAGAGATAGCAGACGAGATGCTCGCAATAATGAGCGATGTAGACAGATGGAAGGATAAAAAAGCATCGATCAAAGCCAATGCAAGATACAATGAATGGCGAAACACTAGCTGGGAGCAGATATGAGCAGATTAAAGGAACTAAGAAATTACATAGATGAGCAGTTAAAGAAGATCGAGGATGAAGACGAGCGCAAAAGTGCCATCGTGCATCTGTACGGAGTTTCGCTCGCAGCTACGATGATAGCTAAAAAGCGCGGCCTTGATCCGCAGCTTTCTTCCATGGCCGGGATGTTGCATGATCTTTATGCATACATGAACGCTTCCTACGATGATCATGCTCATAAGGGAGCAGAGCTTGCTCGTAAGATACTGAATGAGCTTAAGCTTACAGATGAAAAGGAAACTGAACTTATCTGTTCAGCCATATATCATCATGATGACAAACTGGTCGTTGATTCTGATTTTGACGAGGTTTTAAAGGATGCGGATGTCATATCACACTGTCTGAACGATCCTTCAAAACCTGTCAAGGAAAAGGAAAAGGCACGCTTTGAAAAGCTGTGTGAAGAATTTCAGATGATATATTGAAAAAAATCTTAAAATTCTATCCGATTAATGATAAAATAAGAGTCACTGATGGGAAAACTAAAGGGCTAAAAGTATATAAGACTGATAAGTGTTTAAGGAGAAGTGATAATGGGACTTGTTAGAACCAACGAAAAGTGCGTGGGCTGTAATCGTTGCATAAGCGCCTGCCCTAGCCTTGGTACGAATGTAGCCATTGAAAGAGACAGAGGAAATGTTATCGAAGTCGATGAGAAAAAATGCATCGCCTGCGGAGCATGTATTGATGCCTGCGAGCATGATGCGCGAGAATACATCGATGATGTTGACAGATTCTTTGCGGATCTTAAGAAGGGAGAAAAAATATCGGTTCTGATAGCTCCGGCATTCAGAGCAAACTATCCAAACGATTACGAAAATCTTTTAGGAATGCTAAAGAAACTCGGTGTCAACCGTTTCATAAGCATATCGTTCGGTGCGGATATAACGACCTGGGGATATATCAAATACATTACAGAGAGAAATTTCTACGGATCAATATCTCAGCCGTGTCCGGCGGTCGTAGGTTATATCGAGCGCCATATCCCGGATCTTATCCCGAAGCTGATGCCCGTTCAGAGCCCTATGATGTGCGGAGCTATATATGTCAAGAAATATATGAATGTTCCCGATAAACTCGCATTTATCAGTCCGTGCATCGCAAAGAAGAATGAGATCGACGATCCTAACAATAACGGATATGTTTCATACAACTTAACTTTCTCTCATCTGGTAAAATATCTAAAGGAAAATCCGGTAAGCGGATATCAGCCTTTTACCGATGAACTTGAGTACGGCCTCGGATCTATCTACCCGATGCCCGGCGGATTAAAGGAAAATGTATACTGGCTGCTCGGTGAGGATGCGCTTGTTCGACAGATGGAAGGCGAGCATCACATGTACGAGTACCTTGAGAGAAACAAGGACAAGATAAAGAGCAGCAAATTCCCTTATCTTTTCATAGATGCCTTAAACTGCACCAACGGATGTCTGTACGGACCCGGTGTTGATGCAAGAAAGACTATGGATGAGGATACTTTTGTAAGCATCCAGAAGATAAAGGCTTCAAGCAAGAACGATTCAAAGAAGAATGCCTGGAGCAGAAAGCTTACTCCCGCAAAGAGACTGGCAGCGCTCAACAAGCAGTTTGAAGGCTTAAATCTCGATGATTTTACAAGAAAGTATACGGATCGCAGCAAGGACTGCATCTACAAGATACCTTCACAGGCACAGATCGATGCTATCTTTGCCGACATGCAGAAGGATGATAGCGAAAAGCAGCATATCAACTGCGGCTGCTGCGGTTATGATACATGCCGTGACATGGCCATCGCGATCTATAACGGCATAAATCATAAGCATAACTGCGTTCACTATATAAAAGACCGTGCCTACGACGAGAAGGACAGAGCGATCGCTCTTACTGAGGAAGTCAAGCAGGCAAGAGACGAGATGCAGAATAAGAAAGCTGAACTCGCCGAAGAGATCAGAGAAAACTTTGAGAATCTCTCAGAATCGATCGGTCAGATCGAAGATACCAGTGCCGACAATGCAAATCAGACAGGCGGTATTTACAGTGCCATGACCGAAGTCGATGAGTTTGCGGAAACTCTAAAGGGAGTTCTCGCTTCCATAGAGGGATATCTTGGAAAACTTGCTGAGAATAACGCACAGGTAATCGCGATATCGGCTCAGACAAATCTGTTGGCATTAAATGCCAGCATCGAAGCGGCACGAGCCGGTGAAGCAGGCAGAGGATTCGCGATTGTTGCCGAAGAGATCAAGAAGCTTGCCGAGGACTCGAAGTCTACCGCTGATGACAGCAATAAGAACAACGAAGATATTAAAGAGACGATCGAAAAACTCGAAGTTGAGGCTGAAAGGCTTACTCAGATCGTTGAAGGCGTTAACCAGAGGGCAGAGAATCTGGTGGCTTCTTCCGAAGAGACAACTGCTTCGATCGGGACGATGAGAGCTGTTACAAAGAGCGTTGAAGAATCTCTTGCACAGATCTTGGAACACACATAAATTTGTAAACTCAGATAGCCGTCCTTTGTGACGGCTATCCTGGTATAAGGGATAGGAGGTTATCTTTATGGCAACAGCAAAAACCACAGCAAAAACCACAGCAAAGACTACAGCGAAAAAGCCCGCAGCAAAAAAGCCTGCGGCCAAGAAACCGGCAACTGGGGAAAAAAAGACAACAAGTGCAAGCCGTATTCAGGTGAGCGCTACCGAAAAGAAACTTGTTGAACTGTACAGAAAGGCTGATTCGGATACAAAGAAGGCAGCCCTTGCTCTATTAAAGGGTGAAAAGAGCCAGACCTCAAATATACTGACATCCATTCTTGAAGACAGCGGACTTTTGAACAATCTTTCGGATATCATACCGGGTTTTAAGAAATAAATTCTTTGGGGGAGATAAAGTGGAGATCATAAAAAGAATCTTTGATGAGGCAGCATTGCTGTCTCTAAGATCCAGGGATGACAGTCGCGGGAACATGACTGTTGTATTCGATGAGAGCATATCTGAAATCTTTCATGATTTTTCAGTAAAGGAAAACAGAACATATTCTATGCCGAAAAAGGGAACATTCTTTGGTATTCACTATCGAAATAAGTCTGATCCGATGGACAGACTCGTTTCGGTCGTAAAAGGATGCGGCAATGATTACATCATCGATCTAAGAAAGGATTCACCTACATATCTTAAATGGGAATCATTTGAGCTGTCCGATAAGAATGCTCATGCGGTTTATATCCCGTCCGGGTTCGGTCATGCATTTTTATCTCTTCAGGATGATACTATCTTGATGTATTCGATGAACAGATGCGCAGATAAAGGCTTTACTAAAAAGCTAAACTACAGGGATAAGCATATCGGACTTAAACTGTCTATCCCTGTACGTGAGATAGCCGATTATGATAAGGATGCACCGTTTTTAGATGACACAAGGGGAAATGAAGATGGAGTATGATATCATATCACAGCCTTTTAAGTTTAGAAAGACAGACGGCACACTGATAAGCGGACGCGTATTCAGACCCGATGATGACAGCAGCACTTTTCCTGCTGTCATATTTTCTCACGGATTCGGATCCAACTACAGGGAGCTCATGCACCACGGCAGCGGCTTTGCAAATAACGGTATCATATGCATATTCTTTGATTTTTGCGGAGGTGGACCGGACAGTGAGAGTGATAAAGATATGCAGGATATGACGCTTGAGACAGAGGCAGATGACCTGATACATGTCATTAATCATACGATCCTTATGCCTTATGTAAATACAAAGTCACTATATCTTATCGGAGAGAGCATGGGCGGACTGGTGTCTGCGATGGTGGCAAGAAGACTGCGCTCAATGATAAAAGGTCTTATTCTTTGGTATCCTGCGTTTGTCATTGTCGATGATGCGAAAAAAAGACTAAAGCAGGGTATAACGGAAGTGATGGGAGTAAGGATATCAAAGGACTTTGATCCTGTAGCTATAAGTCTTGATATTAATGATATCCAGTCAGGTTATCTTAAGCCTGTTCTTATCATACACGGAGATAAGGATGAGATCGTCCCGATCAAATATTCTGAAATGGCAAAGAACACATATCCTGACGCTAAACTAATAACAGTATTAGGTGCAGGACACGGCTTTGACGCAGACGACAGCGATATGGCAAGAAATGAGTCGATAGCGTTTATTTTGCGTAATGAAGGCTAAAATGCAAAATAAACAGTCTTATTGTGGTGATTTTATCGTTTTTATTTATGATAATAGATAGTAGAATAGTATCATAAGGAGGAAGAAAATATGATCATTCTGATAGTTTTGGGCTTTTTAGTTGTATGTCTTATTGGCTGGTTCATTTCTACCAGCAACAATATCAACAGGATCAAATTAAAGATCGATGAATCTCTTTCAGGGGTTGAGATCCAGCTAAGACAAAGATACGATGTCTTGATGCAGGGCAAAAAGGTCGCTGAACAGTATGCACAGCATGAACAGAGAGTCTTTGAGGGATTGAGACATCTGACTCAGGTTCCTTCAAATGCTACTATCGATCAGTTAAACGAAGCATCAAAGACCCAGGAGGAAGCGGTAAGAGGCTTTTTCGCACTCGGTGAAGCTTATCCGGAACTTAAGAGTGCCGAGATATTCAACAACCTCATCAACAAGCTCTCCGATCAGTCTAATCAGTATTCAGCTGCAAGACGCGCAGTAAACGGAAACATCACAAAGCTTAACAACTATACAGTCACATTCCCGTCCTCTATAGTCTGCGGCATGAAGAATGTAACAAAGATGGATTACATCCATGAGGAGAATATTGACCAGATAAAGAACGTAGACCTTAGCATGAACATATGAGGATCTGATATATGGAATTAAGCTCTTTCAGACAGAGAATGCTTTACGGACAGATCGATACGGATAAAAAAGAAGCGGTGCTTAAGGAACTTAAGTACTTCAACTCCATAGCGCCCGCAAGCTTGAGAGAAAGGCTTGGAGGAAAGTTTAACAAGGAAAAGTCGGCTGAGTTTTGCAACAATCACAAGGTCGGTGTCATTATAGGCTTTTTCCTTTTGCTGCCTTTTCTTCTTGTCCTGATGGGATTGGCGCTCCAGTTTAGCGTGTTTTTAATACTGATATGGGTCTTCTTTGGACGAAACAGGGGTACACCTGAGTATAAGGCCTATGACTACAGGAATAAGATCGCGCAGCCAGCTATCAAGGCACTGGATGAAAAACTGGATCTTACCTTCCACTTTAACGGAGCGGATATGGTTGATTCCGGGCAGCGTTTTGATGAAGCCTTAGTCGAAGCTCATCTTGTGAGACCGATAAACAAGCGTACACATACATATACGTATTCGAACTGCTCCTATGACTGGCTCAACAAGGAAAACACAGATGCCTTTGAGTTCTGCGGATACAAGCTGTACCACGAATACGAGGATTCGGACGGCGACAAGCGCGAGGAGATATTCTTTGACGGAGTTATATTTAAATTCCGCACGAGCTTTATGATCAACGGCAGCGTAAATATCATGAGCACCTCGACAAAAAAGACGCTGATCGGTGAAAGAGAAAAGAACCGCTTTAAAAAGATAAAGGACAAGGATGTCATGGTAATCGATACGGAGAACAATGAGTTTGCAGAAAACTTCGATACCATAGCGACCTATGATAACGAAGCGTACAGATTCCTTACTCCCACCATGATAGAGACTCTTTTAAAGCTTCGTAAGGAATACTATATCTGCATCTGCATGAAGGGAAATGTGATGACGGTAACCATCAACGACAGAGCCTACAAGAATGCAGGCAGATACTGCTTTGATGAAAAGAAGCCGACTTCGCGCTGGCCTGATTCGGATCAACAGCTCGATAAAAAGATCAGCGAATACAGAGAAGCAATCCTTTCTATCTACGAGCTAAAGGATATTTTGGACCCTGAAGGAAAATATATGATATAATGCGTGTGTGATAACGACAGACAACATACGCATCGAAGGCTTTGATGTGATGCCGGTCTGGCATATATCAAAGCTTTCCTGTTTTAAGGGAATTATAAATAATTGACGTGAGGTATTATGATAGCAGTAAGAAAAACAGGTATCAGACTTATAGTGCTGATGCTTCTTATCATGACAATATCAGCCTGTTCCAAAAAGGCTAAAGACGACAGACAGATACTGGATGATTATCTGGCAAATAAGGAGGCCGAGTATACTGACGAGGAAAAGACAAAGATAGTCACAGCCTATAAGAATCTTCTTGAGACTGAAGGCGAGGATTATGTAGATGCATTCATGAGCAGGGATGATCAGAATCTGATCACTCTAATGGGGATGAGCGTCAATGTATACGTATTCAGGGACTTTAAAAACTACGGTTATCTGAATGCCGATGATTCATTCATGGATGTAACAGACTTTGACAGGATAGCAGGATTTGATGTGGATGCGCCGCTTGGTACGGACGGACTTGCCGATATAGCTCATGTGGATATAAATATAGACGGGGTAAGCTATGCGACAGCCGATCTGACAGATGAGATGGCATCTTTCCTTGAACGGTTTAAAAAAGCTAATGAAACAGAAGAGACAAAGACCATATACGGCGTCGATACGGTCGATGTAGATGAAAAGACAAGACTGTATATCACATATATGGATGTTCAGTATGATGACAGTTATAATGTCACGTCATTAAGAGTATCAGGCCATCTTGCGATAAAAGACTGACATCATCTTTTGCTGAAGATGCAGCCGCAGTAGTTTTGCCTGTAAAGATCATAATCATTTGATAACTGGATGGATCGTTTGTATCCATCCTTTTTTTTGAAATCTGACGGCAGAAATTTAACGTTTAGCTCAGATGAGAGTCTTTGACCTATCTCGTTTAGCTTGTCGCAGTTTTTAAGCGGAGACAAGGTGAGTGTAGTGGTAAAATAATCAAAGCCGTGAGACTTGGCTGCAAGTGCAGCTTCTCTTAATCTCATCTCATAGCATATAAAGCATCTGTCGCCGCCTTCGGGGCAATCTTCATATCCCTTTATAGCTTCAAAGAATTCAGACGGTTCATATCTGGCATCTATAATCGAAATGGTATGAAAATCATTGCCGTTACCAAATCCGTTATTCATATTTAACGTCTCTATGAAGCGCTTCTCCTCATTAAGACGGTGATCGTATTCCAAAGCATCTGTGATATTTGGATTATAGTAGAGTATCGTTACGTTAAAGTGAGGCGTAAGCACTTCAAGACATGCACTTGAACAGGGCGCACAGCAGCTGTGAAGCAGCAGGTCTGGTACGCGGCCGTCAAGAGAAGATATGATGCTTTCCATTTCATTGTTGTAGTTGATCTTGTTCATAGGGCATATTATAGCAAAATTATGACAAAAAGACACGATTATGCTAAAATAATTAGTTGGAAATAAAGGAGAAAAACAATGGCACTGTTCATAGTACTGTGGGTTTTGAGTCCTCTGGTGCTCATCCCGATGCTTATAATATATATACGGGCTTCAAAGAATCAGGAGAAGATCATACGAGCCAAGAATATCGAGATATCTAACTATCTTGATCAGATAAAGGAACTTAAGGGCGAAAAGAGATCATCTCAAGTTATGTCAACCGCCCAAAGTGATGACAAACCTGTAAGTCTTGAGACTGTTGAGCCTGTAATAAAACCTGAGTCTGAACCTGAACCGGTCATGGCACAGATTATGCCTGAAGCGGTGACAACGGATACTAAGGCTGAAGATAGGATCGTTTCTGAAGAAGAGGTTTATGCTACTGAGCCTGTGCATAACGAGGATACTGATAAAAAGCCTGAATACACCAGAACAAGCGGTGTCTACATGTTTGGCATAGGAGTTATTCTTGTTCTAATAGCAGGTACGATATTTGCCACAACGACATGGAATCATCTTGGACCACTGGCAAAGATCGCAGTTTTGCTCGGTGCTGTTGCGATATTCTTTGCAAGTGCATGGTTTGCCGAGAAAAAGCTAAGATTAAGAGAGACCAGCATCACATTCTTCATACTGGGAAGCGGAGCTTTGGCATTTATAAACCTTGCGGCAGGATATTTTGGATGGTACGGCGGCTATTACAAGGATTTTGAGAACGGTGCCGCACTCATCTGGGGAATAACCACTGCCATAATCGCGCTGTGTCTTTTAGCGGGAAGATGGATATATGACATGGTGCTTCTAAGCAGTATAAGCTTTGGATTTGCACTGCTTACAGTCGAGATACTGACTGTTCATGTAACTGATGATATAAAGGCTCAGCTTATAAGCTGCGGCGTATTTCTGATAGGATCCATGATAGGGGCATCTCTTTATGAAAAACGCTTTGATTGCAAAGTATCGATCACAAAGATTGCACGTATCGCATCATTTATCCTTATATGCCTGGCAACGCTTGAAACAGTCTTTGACTTTGACAGGCATATCGAGACCGAACTTAGTGATGCACTGGCTTTTTATGCAGTGGGCATAGCGGTCATCATTTTAGGTAATCTGTTTATCAAAGACAGATTTAATTCTGATACGGGGATAGGAGCAATAGCAAGAGGTCTCAGCATCATATGCCTTTGCATGTCTGACAGGATGCTCCCTGACAGGACATACGATCTTATACTTACCTGGACGGTACTCATTTTAGTTTACGCATATGACCTGTTTAAAAAGAGACAGGTTTATGTATCGACCGCATTCATGCAGATCTTTGCGGTGATCACTTCTATATCCGCATTCTCAGGCTCGGAAGAAATATTCTTATATATCCTGATATCTGTAGCAGTGATCGAATACATCCTTCAAAGAAAGGACAGACAGAACTTTACGGGCATCATACCGGCATGCATTATATATTATTCCCTAATCATGCTCTTAAGCGATATCATTTCTGAGCATATGTCTGACATATCAGAAGGCCGCATCATAGGATTCATTCTGATGTATGCGATCGTTGCGATCACTGTCATCGGTACAAGATTTGTTCAAAAGAATATCTTTGAAAGAAATGAGGACAGATCAAGGATCGAGTGGCTCTCTATAGCTGCCGTGATACCTGCCGTATGCGCGATAATCGTTATCTCAAACGAAGGCGAAAAATGGGTATTTTTTGCATTCATTCTTCTGTCGCTATATTTTGTCAGCTTTTACAAGAGAACGAATATATATGTTCAAAACATACTGTTAACCTTTGCGGCAGTCATATTTACGATAGATCTTGCGATGCAGCCGTTCTTTTATATTAAAGATGAATTCATATCCGAGTGGGCAATCCTCATGTTCATGTTAGGAACCTCTCTGATCTCACTCATATACAGAAAGTACAAGGAAGGTCTTGGCTATCTCTGGACAATAATACTTGCCGTTTGCTTTACGATAGAGTTTGCATCCATAAGTGCATTTTCATATGAGGATGAGAGGATATTCTTTTACAAGATAGCCGTATATCTGGCAGGTGTGATAGGCATGTTTGTATATGCCTACATGAAAAAGAGCAAGAAGCTTCTTATCGAGACCGGATTTGTACTTGCCGCATTTTCATTCCTTGCATCGAGTGTTGATGCAAAGGGTATATTCATTCTTGCGGCGCTTATCGGTGCGGCATATATGGTCTATCAGCATTTTGCCGGACTGTCTAAATGGTCATTTTTGCCAGTCATACAGATCTATGTACTGATGTTTGAGTATGATCCGCCGATCTGGGCATTCGTGTGTGCATTTATCGTTTCAACCATCCTTGGATTTGTGCTTCACAGATTTCTTGAAGGAACCAGTGCAAACAGGACATGGGTGGATGACTGGATCAATATCTCGGGTATTATCCCGCTGATCGAGATCATAAACAAAAGAGATGACGGTGTTCGCTGTATGGGAATACTCCTGCTTGCAGTATTTGTACTAAGCTTTTACAGAAGATATGATGACAACAGGGATTCAAATAAAAACAGGGCAGTACTTACAGCTTCGTCTCTTATCGTTTTATTTGCGTGGTTCACACAGCCCTGGCTTTACATATCAAGCGAGTGGGAGATCGAATGGCGTATAACGGGCATCATGCTTGCTGCCGTGTTTAACATGATCGTTGTATACCGTTCTGGCACTGATGAAAGACCGGGCTGGGTCACATTCATCATTGCGTGTATCTGCAGCCTTGTCCAGCTTATATCTGCGATAGAAACATATGAGCTAAGGGATGCACTGTTTTTAGGAATAATCATGGTAGGCGTCATTATTTGGTCATATCTTGCAAGAAAGAAGCAGTGGTTTATCATGGCGGTCGTTACGCTTGCTCTTCTACTCATAAGCTCGACGAGAGAGCTCTGGCTTTCGATCGCATGGTGGGTATATCTGCTCATTGCTGGATCAATTCTTATCGGTATAGCTACCGCAAACGAATACAACAAGCGTCACGGCAGGATAAAGGAGAAACGCATCTTCTTTGAGGACTGGACGTATTGATTGTATTTATAATGAAAAACGAGTATAATGTTAGGGATTTTTTTACATATAGATAAGGAATTTTAAGATGAAAAAGATATTGGATTTGATAGGAAACGAAATAGCACAGGCTTTTGAGGCGGCTGGTTATGATGCGACGCTTGGAAAGGTCACATGGTCGAACAGACCCGATCTTTGCGAGGTGCAGTGCAACGGTGCCATGGCAGGCGCAAAGCTCTATAAAAAGGCTCCGGCCATGATAGCTGATGATGTTGCAAATAAGCTGGCTGAATGCAAGGCAGTCAAGGATGTTGAAGTGATAAATCCCGGATTCATAAATATGAACATCTCAGATGACTTTCTGATCGATTATGTCAGCAAGATGAGTACATCCGACAAGTTCGGACTTGAAGCTGTTAGCTCAAAAAAGATGATCATAGATTACGGCGGACCGAATGTGGCAAAGCCTCTTCATGTAGGTCACTTAAGGAGTGC
>JAEEGL012381721.1_pt1 | contig 14585 bp, 12 predicted proteins | sample 9134231 | NCBI WGS metagenome assembly JAEEGL01 (sample SAMN16246548, study PRJNA631951) | gut metagenome | biome: gut microbiome; feature: rumen; material: fiber-attached | host: Bos | place: Iran: Karaj | collected 2018-10
GGAAAATGCGCCTTCTCCTGTCCTCTGGCGCGCAGTCCGTGCACCTTTCAGCGCGCTCATGCACGCGTCCGGCGAAGTGCAGAACTTCAGGATCACGCTTCTCACGCCGGAAGGATCTACCCGGTTCATTCAGGAACAGTCCGGTTTCCGTGACTGTCCGATCAGCTCATTTTCCATGAATTTTACAAAGAAAGAAGACGGAACGGTCACAGTATCGGCCGGCGTCTCCTATCATGGCTTTTCACTCGATAAATCCGCCGAACGCTACTGGGACAGCCAGGTCGAAAGCTTTCTCAGGAACCGCGGCATCGCTTTCGCGGCCCCTGAGAAGGACTGAAGGGCTCAGTCGTCGACTTTCTCCTCCCGGCATTTCAGGAAATTCAGGATCATGTTCACGCTGCCCTGGATACCGAGCCGGGATTTATTGATGCAGAGATCGTAATTCTTCGCATCTCCCCATTTACGTCCGGTATAATAGTTGTAATAGTTCGCGCGCTTCTTGTTCTTCTTGCGGACAAAGTCGCGCGCCTTGTCCAGCGTCAGGTTGTAAGAGACCTTGACGTGTTCTACCGCGTCGTCTTCATCGCAGAAAATGAAGATCTTGGTCACGCCTTCATAGTTCTCCAGCGCATAGTCCGAGCAGCGGCCGATGAAAATGCCGCTTCCCTGGTTGGCCAGTTCCTTGATCGTGTTGTACTGGGCCAGGAAGACCTTCTGTTCCAGAGGAAGGCTTACGGAACCCTGCTGAAGCGGGGAGCGTGCGCCCATGGCGATGGAATACAGGAAGGAACTTGCCTGCTTCTCGTCATGGCGCTCGATAAACTCTTCGGCATAACCGTGCGTCTTGGCCGCTTCCGAAATGATCTCTCTGTCATAGCAGGGGATCCCCAGCGCTTCTCCGACGGCAAAACCGATGCGGCGTCCTGCGGATCCGGACGTGCGTCCGATCGTGATCAGGATCTTCTTTTCATTTTCCATGGTATTCCGCCTTTCTCAGATCAACCCTGGGCCTGTACGGCAGTGATGGCGATCACGCCGACGATGTCAGACGCGGAGCAGCCGCGGGACAGATCGTTGACGGGTGCGGCGATGCCCTGGCAGACCGGGCCGTAGGCCTCAGCTTTGGCAAGGCGCTGCACAAGCTTGTAACCGATGTTGCCGGCATCCAGATCCGGGAAGATCAGGACGTTTGCATGTCCGGCGACCGGCGAATCGGGCGCTTTGCTCTTGCCGACCTTCGGAACGATGGCGGCGTCGAGCTGGAGCTCGCCGTCGATCAGGTATTCCGGATACTGCTCCTTCGCGATGCGGACCGCTTCCTGTACCTTCGCAACGTCATCGTTCTTGGCGCTGCCGTATGAGGAATGCGAAAGCAGGGCCACGACCGGCTTCTCGCCGACCATTTTCTCAAAGCTCTGTGCGCTTTCCGCGGCGATGGCGGCCAGCTTTTCAGGATCCGGATTGGGCTCAAGACCGCAGTCTGCGAAGACGAAGGTGCCGTTAAAGCCGAATTCGCAGTTGGGAACTTCCATCAGGAAGAACGAGGAAACGAGCTTGACGCCGGGCTTCGTCTTGATGATCTGAAGCGCCGGGCGAAGCGTGTTCGCCGTAGAGTGGCAGGCGCCGGACACCAGACCGTCCGCGTTGCCGCATTTGATCATCATCGTGCCGAAATAGGTGTAATCGTTGAGGCAGAGCTTCTCAGCCTCCTCGCGGGTCAGCCCTTTCTTCTTGCGGAGTTCGACAAGAAGGTCGATGTAAGCGTCCTTCTTATCCGAAGTCTTCGGGTCGATGACAGTGATGCCTGTGAGATCCAGCCCTTCAGAATTCGCGGTCTTCTCTTCCTCGCTCGCGAGTACGACGACTTTGGCCAGGCCTTCCCTGACCGCCTGAGAAGCAGCCTCCCAGGTCCTTCTGTCCATGCCTTCCGGCAGAACGATCGTCTTGAGATCTTTTGCAGCCTTTTCCTTGATAACGTCTATGAATGCCATATGAGCGGCTCCTTTCCAAATATATGCAAAATTATAGCGCAAACCATTATCGAACGCAAGAAAAAAGTGCGCTTTTGAGACATCTCGGATGCCTGCTCCCCATTCCGTTGCATGATCGGCTTTTATATGTTATTTTATAGGCAAATGAACAGGGCAGGCGCTGCCGCAGCAAAAAGAGGAGGTACGTCCGATGAAAGTCGCGGGACTGGTCGCGGAATATAATCCGTTCCATAATGGGCATGTGCACCATCTTTCTGAAACGCGCCGTCTCTCAGGCGCGGATTACGTCATTGCCGTGATGAGCGGCAACTATGTGCAGCGCGGAACGCCTGCCGTCATTGACAAATACGAGCGCGCCCGCATGGCCCTTCAGGGCGGTGCGGACATGGTGCTGGAACTGCCCTCTCTTTTCGCCACTGCCAGCGCCGAAGTGTTTGCGACGGCGGCCGTTTCCCTTCTTTACCAGCTCGGCGTGGTGGATACCGTCACTTTCGGCGCGGAATACACCGATCTGAACACGCTGAACCGGATCGCAAACGTCCTGAACCATGAGCCGGAAACGGTCTCCCGGGATCTCAGGGACGCACTCCGCTCCGGCGTGAACTATCCCTCCGCGCGCGCTCAGGCCCTCTCGAACTATTTCGGAGATGAGATCGAGAATCTGGACGAGATACTCGACAAACCCAACAACATCCTGGCCATCGAGTATCTGAGAGCCATCGACCGTCTGGGCACCAGCCTGAAGCCGATCGCCGTGAAGCGCTGGCATACCGATCATAATTCCGACAAAGTCTATGAAAATGTGGCGTCGGCTACCGCGCTGCGCGCCATGATCTACGAGGAGGAAGGCGGCATTGAACGCATCACGCCTTTCGTCCCGGCCTATACTGCCCGTGAATTTGCCTTAAAGCTCAATATCTGCACCCCGGTGCGCTCAGGCGATTATTCAGAACTCCTGCAATACCGCCTCTTTGCAGAGAAGGATCATCTCCACGAATACATGGACTTCTCTCCGGAACTCGGCGACCGCGTCAACAATATCCTGCCCTGCTGCTATAAGTTCAGGGAATGGGCGGAAGCGCTCAAGTCCAAGACCTACACGCATACCCGCGTGAACCGTGCGCTCATGCACCTCATCCTGGGCATGAAGGAGGAAGACCTGAAGTCCTATCAGGAAGATGATTACTGCCTTTATGCCAGAGTGCTGGGCTTCAGGAAAGAAGCCGTGCCGCTCCTTTCGGAGATCACGAAAAACACGGCGCTTCCGATCATCACGAAGATGTCAGATGCGCCGAAACAGCTGGATCAGAAAGCCATGAAGCTGCTGAATTTTGATATTTACGGATCGGACATTTACCGGACCGTCGTCTACAACAAGTTCGGTACGAGCTTAAAGGACGATTTCCGCGCAGGCATCATCAAAGTGTGAACATCGGGGTCTTTACGCCCCTCTCCGCCACAAAGAGGGAAATCTGGTCCAGGACACCCATTTCCCTCAGACAGTTTTCCATGGTTACCCGGACGATGTCCGGGTAATTATTGTTTTCGGAAATGTGTCCGAGCATAAGCATCCTGAGACGCGGGCTGTAGATCCGGCGCACGAGTTCTGCGCAGGCATCATTCGACAGATGGCCCATACCGCTCAGGATCCGGCGCTTCAGTTCATAGGGATACGGCCCGACTTCAAGCATCCGGACGTCATGGTTGGACTCCAGGAGCGCGCCGTCCAGATCTGAGAGCATCTCTACCGTTTCATCTGTGTACGAGCCGGAATCCGTGAACACCGCGAAAGCCCGGTCTGCCGTTTCAAAGCGGTAGGCAAGGGGCTCCACCGCGTCGTGAAAAGTGCGGAAAGGGGTCACCGTAAAAGACCGGACTGTGACACGCTCTCCTGCTTTGACGGGCCGGAAAAGCGTCTTCAAAAGGCCGTCAGGATCTTTCGCGGAACGCTCGATCCTTAGGAAAGTGCCTTCACTCGCATAGACAGGGATCTGGAATTTCACGGCAAGAAGCGGAAGCCCTGCAACGTGGTCGATATGCTCGTGGGTGACGAAAATGCCCTGGACATCCCGGGGATCGGTCCCGAGCGCCCTGAGTTCGTCCGTGATCTTCTTACAGGAAATGCCTGCGTCCGCAAGAACGCAGGTCTCTTCATCTCTTATCAGGATGCAATTGCCGCTGGATCCGCTCTGGATCGCTTCAAACTGGATCATTTTCTGGCCGGTACTTTCAGTTCAGTCATAAGCTTTCGGACGTTTTCACAGGTCTCTTCAAGCGTGCCGCCGGTATTGATGACATGGTCCGCGAGTTTCCGGAATTCTTCGTCCGGAAGCTGCCTCGCCATGACTGCGCGGGCCTTCTCTTCCGAATAGCCCCTGGACGCTCTGAGGCGTTCGACACGGACTTCCGGATCAGCTGCCGCCACGATGACCTTTTTGCAGAGGGGAATGAGTTGTCCTTCCGAAAGGAGCGCGGCTTCGAGAAAGACGTGCCGGCATTTCGTATGGGAGATCCGCATTTTTATAGACCTCTTTATGAGAGGATGTTCCACCGCATTGGCCTTTCTGAGCGCTTCCGGATCAGAAAACAGAAGCTCCGCGAACGAGGCCCGGTCGATCTCCCCGTCCGGGCCCAGGATGCCTGGACCAAAGGCTTCCACGAGGGCACGGTACACGAATCGGCCTTGTTTCATGAGTTCCCATCCGACTTCGTCCGCCTTGATGACTCGGCATACATAATGCTTCGAGACATAGTTCAGGATCTCGCTCTTGCCAGAGCCGACGCCGCCGGTCAGACCGTATACGATGTGCGGATCATTTGGTCTCATACCAGGAACGTCCTCTCTTTGCTTCCACTTCCAGACGGACACGGAGGTCCGAGGCATTTTCCATCTCACGGACCAGGATCTCCTCCACGCGGTCCGCTTCTTCCTCATAGGCTTCAACAAGAAGTTCGTCGTGTACCTGAAGGACGATCCGGGACCGGAGCCCGGCTTCTTTCATCTTCTCTGAAACACGGATCATCGCGATCTTCATGATGTCCGCGGCCGTGCCCTGGATAGGCGAATTCATGGCGACGCGTTCCGCGAACATACGCTCGTGGAAGCTCTGGGAATTGAGCTCCGGGATGGGACGGATGCGCCCGTAAAGTGTCTTCACGAAACCATGTTCCCTCGCATAGGCGATGGACTCCTTCTGGAAGCGCTCGATGCCGGGGAAAGCCTTGAAATAGCCGGAGATATAGCGCTCGGCCTCGGTCCGGGAGATCGACAGGTTATCTGCGAGCCCGAAGGCGGAGATCCCGTAGATGATGCCGAAGTTTACGGCCTTGGCGTTGGAGCGCATTTCCCGCGTGACCTCGGAAAGCGGCACGTGAAAGACCTGTGACGCGGTCAGCGCGTGGACGTCCGCGGCATGGTTGTAGGCATCGATCAGGTTCTCGTCGCCTGACATATGCGCCATGATGCGCAGCTCGATCTGGGAATAGTCCGCATCAATGAAAACGCAGCCTTCCTTTGGCACGAAAAGCTTCCGGATCTCCCGCCCCAGCGCGATCCGTACAGGAATGTTCTGGAGGTTCGGATTGGCGCTGGAGAGCCTGCCTGTGGCTGTGACCGTCTGATAGAAGGTCCCGTAAATGCGCCCGTCTTCGTGTATAAATGCCTTCAGGCCTTCCGCATAGGTGGAGCGCAGTTTGGCATAGGTACGGTATTCGAGCACTTTATCCACGATGGGATAGTCCGGCGCCAGTTTTTCCAGAATGTCCGCATTCGTGGAATAATGCCCCTTAGCGTTCTTCTTGGGGTAAGGGATCTTTAACTTATCGAAAAGCACCTCGGAAAGCTGCTTCGGAGAATTGATGTTAAAAGCTTCTCCTGCCATCGCGTGGATCTCGCCTTCGATCCGCTCCACTTCAGCCCGGAGTTTTTCGGAAAATTCCGCCAGCGCTTCCTTACGGATGAGAATGCCGGCGCTCTCCATTTCCGCAAGGCAGGCCATGGTATGAAGCTCCATGCCTGTATAAAGCCTGAGCATACCGGCTTCTTCCAGCGCTTTCATCAGGCGGACGCCGGAAAGAAGCGGAATCAGCGAAAGCCGGAAAGGATCCACGTCGGCATTTTCCTTCGGCGCGAGGCTGAGATCTGTATAGTTAGCCGCAAGATACGGGAGTGTGTATGCGCTTGCGAGCGGATTCATGAGATACGCCGCGATCGACACGTCCCGTAAAATGATCCCGAACTCTTTATAGAAGGCTTTGCCGTCCAGCACATAGACCGGTATGCCGGCTTTCTGAAGTCTTCTGAGGAAGTCTGAAAAGCCGTTTTTCGTGATGAAGAACTGCTCCCTGAGGCAGGTGACGCTCATGTCGCCGCGTGCCACGAACAGGCCTTCCCGGGGCGCATAATACACGCCTACGGCCGTGTCGCCCATACAGGCCGACTCAAACCGCATCAGGGCGTCGAAATCATCGATCACCGTGACTTTTTCTTCCAGGACAGGCTTTTCGGAAGTCTCCAGAAAATCAGCCGACAGCGATCCGATCTCCAGCTCCGTGAGCACTTTTTCCACTTCGGCACGGTCCAGCGAGATCTCGAGGTCCTTTAGCGCCACGTCGCCCAGCGGCACGTCGCGGACGATCCTGGCAAGCTCTTCTGAAAGCTTCAGAGAAGCCTTCGCTGAAAGTCCAAGACCGCCGTTCTCGGGCGTGACGGCTTCCTCTCCCTCCTTGAGCAGATAACTCAGAGGGCTTCTGGTCAGGCCGTAATTTTCTTTCCATTCTGCTTTGAGGGCTTTCTCTTTCTCAGGCGTCATATCCTGAATAAGCGAAAGAAGGCGGTCCGAGGTGCCCGTTGCCTTGACGAGCGCGACGGCTGTCTTCGGACCGATGCCGGCGACACCGGGGATATTATCGGAACTGTCGCCCTGAAGGCCTTTCAGGTAAGGCACCTCGGAGGGGCGGATCTCAAATTCCTGAAGGACACGGGCTTCATCAAATTCGAAACATTTTTCAGGCCACTGGCCTTCATTTTTCACATTGTACTTTTTGAAAAGCTCGTCGGCCTTCTCCTTCGTGGTCTCCATGAGCCAGAGGTGTGTGCCCGGACTGACGAGCTGCAGATAATCGTGGTCTTTCGTGAGGATGCGGACCGGAAGATCCTGCTCGAAAATGCGGGCAAGAGATCCGGAAAAATCGTCCGCCTCGTACTGCTCGCTCATAAACTCGCGGACGCCGATGCGCCGGAGAATATCGATCATCAGATCAAACTGCTCGATGAGCGGGACCGGAACGTCGGTGCGGTTCGCCTTATAGAGGGGATAGAGGGAGCGCCGGAAGGTGTCGCGGGTCAGGTCCCAGGTGACGGCGAGGTAGCGTGGTTTCTGCTCTTTCAGAATCTTGAAAAGCGTCTTCAAGAAGCCGTAGACCGCGTTGGTATAGACGCCCGAAGACGTCTTCATGAGCTTATAGTAGTACTTCTCCTTCTCCTCGCTTGTCTTCGCGTAGAGGATCTCGCGTGGAAGGTTCCCGAAATACTGGGTGCTTAAGAGGCTGGAGCCGTCGATGATCAGAAGGTAGTCGGAATTCATTTGAAATACCCCGAGAAGAAGAAAAGCCAGACTAGGACGCCGACGGCGGCAAGAAGGAGCACGATGCTCAGGAGCCGGAAGAATGAGATCATATGAAGCGTATGCTTCTTCGCGGCAAGCTCCCGTGAAAATGCGCCCTTGAAATCATAGTTCGCCTTGGCCGGATCCTGATCCAGAGAGAGGCGCACCCGGTCCAGAAGGAAATAGGTCTCTGCCTCCGAACGGCAGGCTTCGCAGCCGTCGATGTGACGGAGATACTTCCGCACATCGGCGGGTTTCAGACGGTCTTCCACGAAATCACCGGTCATCCGGGAGGCTTCTTTGCAGTTCATCCGAACCCCCTTATTTTGAAAAAGGACCGCCGCGAGGCAGTCCTTTGAAGTCCGTTCGAAACGTCAGTCCTTGCCGACTTTGACGATCTCTTTCTTGTTGTAGTATCCGCAGGCTTTGCAGACGCAATGCGGCTTCATCAGCGCACCGCACTGTGAGCACTTCACAAGCGTCGTGCTTCCCATCTTCCAATTCGCGCGGCGTGCGTCACGATGAGCGCGGCTGGTTCTGTTCTTCGGGCAGATAGACATCGGCTTTAACCTCCTTCAAAATCATTTTCGGCGGGTTTCAGCGCTTTCCTGAAGCGCTTTTGCGATCGCGTCCGCGAAACGCGTGGGTGCGGACCGCTCCCCGCACATACAGTTTCCTTCGTTCAGATCCTTCCCGCAGAGCGGGCAGACCCCTTTGCAGTCTTCCCTGCAGAGGACCCGCATCGGCATGGCCTGAGTAAGCTCAGACGAAATGAGAAGGTCCGTGTCGATGGTCTCTTCATCCAGAAGGAAAGGAAGCTGCTCTCCGTCCTCGTCGGTCCCGTTCTCACGGCTGCACTCGTAGGAAAACTCGAACGGTACATCCGTGCTGACGGGCGACAGGCAGCGCGCACAGGGGATGAGGAGCGTGACTGTTCCGGATCCTGTAAGCCGGTATCCGGTTCTGCCAATGGCTTCCCATGAAAGTCTGGTCATTCCGCCGTCTTCGACCTGAAAGCCGTTCACTTCATCTTTCCCGAAGGGAAGTTCAAGTGTCTTTTCAGTATCCGGCTTGTCAAATAAAGTCTTCAGCTCGATCTTCATGACAGAATAAAGCCCGCAAATGCGCGCACCTGACGATATTACACGAAGGAACGCAACTTGTCAAGAATTATTTAAAGGATTTCTGATTACTCTTCCGGCGGGATCGCGCCCATCAGGAGATACTCGTAAACAGAATGATCCGCGCTGACATAACCGTCGAAACGGTCTGCGTAAACGATGTGGTAGAATCCGTCCTCTTCGCCTTCGTAAAGCATGATCGCACCGTTCGGAACAGTGGCGAGGACTTCGCCGTTCGTGGAAGGCATGCTGCGGATGCGGAGACCGTTCTCGGCAGTGGCACGGACATGCTTGTCTGCATGCTCGAGCGCGATCTGCTCGGCTTCTTCGCCCATTGCGATGAATTCCTTCTTGACGTAGCCCGTGTATCCGCCAGAGGAGATCTTGACCCACTCTTCGCCTTCCTCCAGCACTTCGCCGCCGCCGTAGCGGGCGATCCGCGCAATGACACGCGCGTCAGTCGAAGCCTGTCCGCGGATGTTCAGCAGGTTGACTTCCTGATCACCGACCTTGTCGCGCACGACAAAGAGCTTTTGGTAATGATCCAGGACTTCCCGCACCTCTTCAGGCACTTCGGTGGTCGTGGGTTCCGGTTCGGTCGTTGTCTCGGGAACAGCCGTCGTGGTCTCAGGCGCGATCGTTTCGGTAGGCTTCGTGGGCTCCGTCGTCTGGATTGTCGGCGCGGCAGTCGTGACGTCGTCGCCGCCGTGGAAAATGATTCCGCGCTTCCAGAGGATGAACAGTACGGCCGCGATCACGAGGAGCGCGACGATGGCCGTGAAGATCCAGAAACGAAGATTCTCGGAAGACATGCCCTTCTTCTGGCCGCCGTCTTCATACGGGGGCTTCTTCACAGGCCTCTTCCGGGGTTCTTCGTCCCGCTCGTATTCATCCGCTTCGTCGGATTCGTAGCGGTCTTCGTCCTCCATGTTGAGTTCATCCAGAAGAGACTTCGGATCTTCGCGCACGAAAGCCCTGCGGTTCTTCGGTTCGGTGGCTTCCTCAAAAGCATCCTCTGCTTCTTCGGCTTTCTTTACAGCAGAAGCTCCGAGCTCCGTGGTCTTCTCTTCGGTATCCGCCAAAGCCTTTTCCACGTCCTTGAAAATCGATTCCGTGTCGTCGGAGGCCTCTTCCGTAAACGCGCCGGCATCCTCCGCTTTCTCCGAAACGGCTTCTTTCACGTCTTCCGCCGTATCTTTGACAGCTTCTTCTGTCCTGGCTTCCAGTTCTTTGGCTTCATCGCCGAGATCGTCCGTAATATCATCAAACAGGATATTGAACTGATCTGTCAGTTTCTTCTCATCATCTGCCATAGGGAATCCTCCTTATTTTACCAGATCGGGCTTGCCGTCGCGCTTTTTCAGTTTCAGTTTTCCGAGATCCACGGCCTTCTTGCCGATTCTAACGACGTACTTTTCGCTCGGATCAAAATCATAAACATCCGTGATCTCATCCCTTGGCTCTAACCTGAGTCCCCGGACGCCCACAGACGTTTTCTTGTAAAGTGAGATGTCGGAAGTCCTGAAACGAAGTACGTAATGATCTTTCGTCACCAGGACTGTCTCCGGACCGCGCATGATGCGGACGGCGACCAGCCGGTCATTGTCCGCAAACTTGGTGGATGCAACGGTCTTCTTGATGGAATCGAATTCCGACGCCTGCACTTGCTTAATCATAGCATGGGCAGTCGCAAATAGCAAGATTCTGTCTTTCAGGTTCTCATAGGAATCCATCAGAAGAATGCGTTCTGTCAGAGAGTCGTAATTCGTGACGTTGTCCAGCGGCACGCCCTTGTCCTTCATCTTGGCGTTCGGCACATCCTGCATTCTGAGATAATGGCACATACCGGTATCCGTAAAGATCAGCACCCTGGAATCAGACATCAGGAAGATCATGCGGTCAGATTCTTCATCGATCGCTTCACGGTTCTTCTCGTAGAGCGGCATGTCGTAGGCCTTGGCGTATCCGAAGCGGGAAATGGACAGGACCACCGGACGCGCCTCTTCCTTCGGCGCTTCGAACACGGTCTCTTCTTCGTCCAGAAGGACGGTCTTCCTCGGAAGGCCGAATTCTTCACGGATCTTCTGAAGATCCTCACGGATCGCCGTCTTCATTTCCGCGTCCGAGGACAGAAGGCGCTCATAGAGCCGGATCTTGTCGATGGTCTCTCTGTGAAGCTTCTTGAGGGCCAGGATCTCCAGTCCGATGAGTTTCGCAAGACGGAGGTCCAGGATCGCCTGTGCCTGGATCTCTGTAAAATGCAGTTTCGAAGCGTCCTGCTTCGACTCCTCGGATTTAAAGCGGATGCCTTCGGTCCTGCCTTCCATGAGACAGGCCTTCGCCATCTCCAGTTTCTGGGAGCCGCGAATGATCTCGATGATGAGATCGATGACGTCGACCGCCTTGATCAGGCCTTCCTGGATCTCGCGGTTCTTCTTCTCTTTCTCAAGGAGCGTCGTGTATTTCCGGCGGTTGACGTCCAGCTGGAAACTGAGGCTCTCGGAAAGGATCCTCTTCAGATTGAGGACTTCCGGACGCTTGTCCACGATGGCCAGCATGTTGACCCCGAAGGTGTCCTCGAGTTTGGTTTTCTTGTAGAGGCCATTCAGGATCTTCTCTCCGTCCGCGCCGTTCCGGAGCTCGATGACGATCCGGATGCCGTCCTTGTCGGAATGGTTGGAGATGTCGATGATGTCCGGAAAGACTTTCTTCTCCGCCAGATCCGCGACGCTCTGCAGGAATTTGCCGATATCCGCGCCGATCATGGTATAGGGGATCTCCGTGATCTCGATCCGGTCGCGCTCGCTTTTTTTCTGGGCCTTTTTGAATTCAGCCCTGCCGCGCACACGGATCTTGCCCTTACCGGTCTCATAGATGGCAAGAAGGTCTTTCTTATTGGCGATGATGCCGCCGGTCGGGAAATCCGGACCGGGCATCTTCTCCATGAGCTCTTCCGTCGTTGCCTCCGGATTCTCCATATAGAGCTCGAGGGCGTCAATGACTTCCGCAAGGTTATGGGTAGGCGTGGAGGTGGTCATGCCGACCGCGATGCCTTCCGAGCCGTTTACGAGGAAATTCGGGATACGGACGGGAAGCACGGCCGGTTCGGTGTCGGTCTCATCATAGTTCGGAATGAAATCCACGACGTTTTTGTCCAGGTCCTTCAGATAGACCTCCTGCGTGAACTTCTTGAGGCGCGCCTCCGTGTAGCGCATGGCGGCTGCGCCGTCGCCTTCGATGGATCCGAAGTTGCCGTGGCCGTCGATGAGTGCCATGCCCTTCTTGAAGTCCTGGGACATGACGACCAGCGCGTCATAGATCGAGGAATCGCCGTGGGGATGATACTTACCCATGGCATCGCCGACGATACGCGCGGATTTCTTGTGGGGTTTGTCCGAATTGAGTCCGAGCTGGTTCATGGCGTAGAGAACGCGCCTCTGGACCGGTTTCAGGCCGTCCCGGATATCAGGCACGGCGCGGGCGGTGATGACGGACATCGAATAATTGATGTAGGACGTCCGCATCTCATCGGAATATTCAGCTTCCAGAATGGTTTCAGGCATTGGTCATCTTCCTTATCGTGGTCATCAGACGTCCAGAAGGGCTTCGTCTGCATGGTTGTGAATGAATTCTCTTCTCGGCTCGACGTCCGAGCTCATGAGGAGCGTCGTGACACGGTCCGCCATCATCGCATCGTCGATCGTGACGCGCTTCATCATGCGCCGTTCCGGGTCCAGCGTCGTCTCCCAAAGCTGGGACGCATCCATTTCTCCGAGGCCTTTGTAACGCTGCAGCGTGAAATTCTTGTGCGTTTTGCGGTACTTTGCGAGCGCCTCGTCGTTATAAATGTATTCTTCCTGGCCCCTGCCCTGCGGTACGGCTTTGTAGAGCGGCGGCATGGCAATGTAGACGTGGCCTTCGGTGATGAGCTCCGGCATGAACCGGTAGAAGAACGTCAGAAGGAGCGTGGAAATGTGTTCGCCGTCAACGTCGGCATCGGCCATGATGACGATCTTGTCGTAACGCAGTTTCGAAATGTCAAAGTCATTGCCGTAGCCTTCCGAGAAGCCGCAGCCGAAGGCCATGACCATGGTCTTGATCTCTTCGTTGGCAAGCACCTTGTCGATGGAGGCTTTTTCCACGTTCAGGATCTTGCCCCGGATGGGCATGATGGCCTGGTACTTCCGGTCGCGCGCGGTTTTCGCGCTTCCGCCGGCAGAGTCGCCCTCCACGATGAAGATCTCGCATTTACTGGCGTCGCGGCTCTCGCAGTTCGCAAGCTTGCCGTTGGAATCGAAGGAGAACTTCTTCTTCGTGATGAGATTCTGCTTGGCCTTCTCTTCCGCCTTACGGATCTTCGCGGACTTTTCCGCGCACGAAATGCAGGTTTTCAGGGTCTCCAGGTTCCGGTCGAAAAACAGCTGCAGCTGCTCTCCGACGACCGTCTGAACGGCCTTCTGCGCGTCCATGGAGCCCAGTTTGGTCTTTGTCTGCCCTTCAAACATCGGGTTGGGATGCTTCAGGACGACGACGGCGGTCATGCCGCAGCGCGTGTCGGTGCCCGTGAATTTGTTCGGATCCTTCAGGATGCCCAGATCCCTGGCGTAAGTATTGATGGTCTGGGTGTAGCGGGACTTGAAGCCGGCGATGTGCGTGCCGCCTTCAGAGTTGAAAATGTTGTTGCAGAAGCCGTAGACCTGCTCTTCGAAGGTGTCGACGAACTGGAAAGCGACTTCGCATTCGATATTGTCGGAAGTGCCCTTGAAATTAATGATGGGCGTGAGTACGGCCTTGCCGGCGTTCAGCGCGTTGATATAGGCTCTGAGTCCGTCCGGCTCATGATAGGTGACGGTCTCCTGCGCGCCTTTCTTATGGCTCCGGAAGACGAGCGTCAGGCCCTGGTTCAGGTAGGCGGTCTCATGCAGACGGTCTTTCAGACGGTCGAGGTTGTATTTGGAATCGCCGAACACGTCGGTGTCGGGTTTGAAAGTAATGGTCGTGCCGGTGCCGCGGGCCTTGCCGATGACGGGCAGCAGACCGTCTTCGAGTTCGACGGTCGGAACGCCTCTTTCATAGGCATCATAATAGATCTTGCCGTTCCGGAGGATCTTGATCTCAAAATACTCGGACAGGGCGTTTACGACGGAAGAACCGACGCCGTGAAGGCCGCCGGAAGTCTTGTACGTCTTGTCGTCGAATTTGCCGCCTGCGTGCAGTGTCGTCAGGATGACGCGTTCCGCGGAGACGCCTTTCTCATGCATGTCGACGGGGATGCCGCGTCCGTTGTCTGTCACGATGACGGAATCGTCGTCCTCCACCGTCACTTCGATCCTGGTGCAGTAACCGGCCAGGTATTCGTCGACCGCGTTGTCCACGATCTCAAAGACCAGGTGGTTCATGCCCGACGAACCCGTCGAACCGATATACATGCCCGGCAGCTTGCGTACGGCCTCAAGGCCTTCCAGGACCTTGATCGAATCTGCGCCGTAAGAGTTGTCCAGTTTGTTTGCCACGTTTATCTCCTTCAGATGGGCAGGGCCTCAAAAGAGCCTCTGCCACTACATATTGTGTCATGATCCATAGTAAGATAGCACATCTTCTCCTTCATTGCAAGCGATCGAAGGCTGCGGCGTTTATATGAAAAGCGGCGTGCCCTCAGCACGCCGCCTATTGTCCTGTTTTGTTTCAGTCCTTTCTACTAACGGACTTTTTTCTCTTCGCGCTCATTGTCACGCTCAGAAGCCTTCTGCTTCAGCGTCTCGCGCTTGTCGTAGAGCTTCTTGCCTCGGGCAAGGGCAATCTCTACCTTCACGCGTCCTTTCAGAAAATACACTTCCAGGGGAACGAGGGCAAATCCCTTCTCCTGA
>JAEEGL015699567.1_pt1 | contig 14585 bp, 20 predicted proteins | sample 9134231 | NCBI WGS metagenome assembly JAEEGL01 (sample SAMN16246548, study PRJNA631951) | gut metagenome | biome: gut microbiome; feature: rumen; material: fiber-attached | host: Bos | place: Iran: Karaj | collected 2018-10
AGCGCCAATTTACACACAAGGAGATTTTGATGGGCCGTATGATCGAAGCGACGGAGGACTTCGCCCTGTTGGAAGGGCTGAAAGCGCTCGCGACGCAGCTTGCGCACGAAATCGACACGTGCAATGACCAGAAGCTCGTGGCTGGTCTCGCCCGCCAGTACCGGGAGACCATGACGCAAATCGACACCATAGAAGGGGGCGCAGATGATGACGACCAGATCGCTACCATCATCCTACGCAACCGGAAATCAGGTGCCGACTAGTTTCGTCATCCCAGACTGGGACACCAACGACGTGTTGGACACGCTCGACCTGCTGTCAGAGGCTGGGTTCGAGTGCATGGACTGGCAGGGGTTCTTGCTTGAGGCATGGATGGGCGTCGCGCCTAACGGCAGGTGGTCCGCTCCCGTCGTGGGCAACGAGACGAGCCGACAGCAGGGCAAGACACGGTGCATCCAAGGCCGCTCGGCGTCCGAGATGCTGTTCTACGACGGAACCGTGATATACACGGCGCAGCTGCAGAAGACCTCGACGGAGACGTTCGAGGAGATGGCGCAGCTCATGGACACCAAGGCACTGCGCAAGTTCCTCGCGCCGAAGGGCATCCGCACAGCGCTGGGCCGCGAGGAAATCAGGCTCAAGAGCGGCGCGAAGATGAAGTTCCTCGCCCGCACGCGAAACGGCGGCAACGGACAGCATGGCTCGCTGCTGATCTTCGACGAGGCACAATACCTGGAACCGCAGTCGCAGGGCTCGTTTCTCGGCGCGATATCGGCGTGCCGCACACGTCGCGGTCCGCAGACCATCTACAACGGAAACGCGCCCGAGGAAGGCGACTACGCGCTGGTGTTCGAGCGCATACGCAACGACGCGCTGTCTGGCAACACGAAGCGCACCGCATGGACGGAGTGGAGCTGCGGCTGCACGAAGGAACCTCCGAAGGACATCGACGATCGCGCTTTGTGGGTGCGCACAAACCCGTCATGGGGAATCCTGCTGCAACCAGACACGGCGGAATCGGAGTTTGAGAGCCTGGAAGCGGTACAGTTCGCCCATCAGCGGCTCGGATGGTTCCAAGAGCGCACGGGTGCCGACAAGCTGTTCAGCGCCGAGGAATGGGACGCGCTTGAAGTCGAGGACGCGCCCGAGTCGTGGCAGCGGCTGACCTACGGCGTGCGGTTCCGTCCAGACGGTCGCAGCGTCGCGTTGTCCGTGTGCGTCATAAACGGCGATACGGCGCACGTCGAGCTGATTCGCGAGGAGCCGATGACCATCGGCATCGAATGGCTGGAAGAATGGCTGTCTCTGCGAGTCAGAGAGACGGCGGCAATTGCCATCGACGGCAAGTCCGACGTGGAAGACCTGAAACAACGGCTTTTGAAGCGCAAGGTGCCGAAGTGGTGCATCGTCACGGCTTCGCCCGCGAGCGCGGCTTCTGCGGCTGGCATGTTCCTGAACGCGGTGCGCGAGGGGACGGTCACTCATATCGATGACAAGGTGCTCAAGGATTCCGTACTTGAGGTGTCAAAGCGAAAGATCGGCGAGGGATTCGGATTCGCTGGCGAGTACGCGGAACGAATCGACTCGTGTGCGCTGGCGCTGTGGGCTGCGAAGACTACCAAACGTGACCCATCGAGAAAGGGGCGAGCCGGATGCTGAACTACTACGACGACCACACGTGGCATCCCGTGGACGCACAGGCCGACTTGCGAGGCATGTCGAACGCCGCAGGCATCACCGACGAGGCACGATACGCCGTCGAGCTACTGGTGGCAGAGTACGAGCGCCACGCGGAGCATAACGAGATGCTGCGCAGGTACTACGACGGGAACGTGACCGTGGGCGATTACGGCGTCACGGCGAACATCCCCAACGACCAGACGTGCCACTGGCCCGAGAAGGCCGTCAACGACTGGGCCGAACGCATCAATCTGGAGTATTTCACGCTACCCGAGGGAGTGGACGATTCGGTCGTGCGTCAGGTCGTGGAGCGCAACAACCTGGTCGACAACTACAACCAGCACGTTCCCGTGAAGGGTCTGTACGGCTGCATGGCCGCGACGGTCAACCGAGGGCGCGACGGTCACGCGCTGGTTCGGTTCCACGGCGCGGACACGTTCACGGCCATTCCGAGCCCCGACTTCACGGACGGTGTGGTGGCGTCTGGTCTCGCAATCGCCCGCCGCGAGTTCACGCCATGGTCGAATCAGTGCATGGTTCCGACCATCGTGAATCTGCACCTGCCGCACGACGTGGGCGAGTTCCGACAGGTCGCGGACGGCGAGTGGACGTACTCGGACGGTCGCATGGCCGAGCCGCTGCCCACGCTGTACGTGTTCGCGCACCGTCGCGTCGGCACGGTCGCGCCGTTCGGGCGCACGCGCATCACGAAGTTCGTGCGCACGCTGACGCAGGACGCGATTCGGTGCATGTTCCACATGCAGGTGTCGGGCGCGTTCTACTCCATGCCGAAGCTGTGGGCGACTGGTCTCACTGACGAGCAGTTCGACGCGATGATGGCCGACAAGGACAAGTTCCAGCTCGCGCGGATGCTGCTGATGACGGCGAACGAGCAGACCGACCGTGACCCGCAGGTGGGGCAGCTCAGCGGTAACAGTCCGCAGCCGTTCATCGACGAGCTGAGAAGTCTCGCGATGCAGTTCAGCGGCGCGACGGGCGTTCCAGTCTCGTCGCTCGGCATCATCCAGGACAACCCGAGCAGCGCCGAGGCCATCCAGTCGGGGCGCGAGGACATCTGCCTGATCGCGCAGCGCGACATCGCGGCTGACAAGGCCACTTTGCGTCGTGTGATGCGCGCGGCCATGGCAATCGAGACGAACGCCACAACCGACACGCTGGACGAGGGCCTGCGCGGCATCGAAGCGAAGTTCTCCGACCCGATTCTGCACACGCTCAGCGAGCGCGCGGACTGGGCCACGAAGGTCAACAGCGTTCGAAGCGGCTTCGGGCAGACCGACGTCGCCGCACGAGCCATGGGCATCGACGACGCCGACCTGGCCAGCGTCAAGGCCGACGAGCAGCAGGCGAACGCGGCGGCGATGATGGCGGCTCTGTTCTCCGCACCGATAGAGCCGCAACAGGACATATCCGATGATTCCGCGTAGCTACATCGAGAACTTCACGCGCGGAATCAACGCGATATCCGAACAGGCGAGAGCGGCGCTGGATTCGGCGCTGGAAGACATCGACCTGAGCGGGGACGTGGCCGACGTGCGGCGTCAGGTGGTCGCAATCATGCAAGGCATCTGCGGCACGTCCACGGATGCGGTGGCACAGCTAAGTGCGCAGTTCTACGATGGACTGCGCTACTACGAGCTGGGCGAGACCATGGGCGCACAGCCGACCAGCGGACGCGAGGCCGATGCCACGGACGGTGCCGTGCGTGCGTTCGCCGACAAGCTGGCGAAGGGCAAGACAGATGCGTTCGTGAACTTGCTGCGAGACCGCGTGGACTACGAAATCAAGATGGCCGCGTCGCAGACGTGTCTTGAGAACGCGAAGCGCGACCGACGAAAGCCACGGTTCGCCCGCGTTCCCACGGGCATCGAGACGTGTGATTTCTGCCTGATGCTGGCGAGCCGTGGATTCGTGTACCACACGGAGGCGGCGGCAAGCCATGCTCACGGCGGCTGTGACTGCCGAATCGTCCCGTCGTGGAAGTCGCAAGAAGTCGAGGGATACGACACCCGCGAGCTGAAGCGCCAATGGCAGGACGCAATCAACGCCAAGGCCGCAGAGCGAGCCGAGAGAAACGGCACCTCGGAGGCCGACGAGCTGAGACACATCATGAGCCAATACGGAGAAGCGGCACGACGCGCAAAGCGCAACCGCAAGAACCGCTGAATCAAGCCCTTCGGGGTTTTTTTCATATCGGCAGACCGCGAGCTCGAAATCGCGGGACAAGGGCGCGGAAAGCGCCTTTTTTCATCGCCCGGAAAGGGCAGGAGGGAGCGTCACATGGCTGACGAACCGACGCAGGTGGACGAGACCACCACGAACGAACCGGACTGGAAGGCCAAGTACGAGGAGATGCGCCAGCACTCCCGCGAGTGGGAGAAGAAGGCGCGAGCCAACCAGTCTGCGGCGGACGAGCTGGAAAAGCAACGCGCCGACAGCCAGACGGAGCAGGAAAAGGCGATTGCACGTGCGCAGAAGGCCGAGGCCGAGCTGGAAAAGCTGAAAGCCGACGCAGAGCGCGCCAAGACCGTCTCTCAGGTCGCGACCGATACGGGCATCTCGTCCGAAATCGTCTCGATGCTGAACGGCAAGGACGCTGACGAGTTGCAGGCGCAGGTCGAGGCCATCAAGAAGTCGCTGCTACAAGCTCCCACGAGAACCGATGACGGCGGCGGCAACACCGTCGCCAAGAAATCCAACGCAGACCGATTCGCCGAATCGCTAGGACTTTAAGGAGGGCGAAAATGCCTACCACCTATCACGACCATTCCCGCAAGACCACCAACGTCATCTTCGACCCCGAGGTCTCCAACGAGATCATCTCCAAGGCTCAGGAGCAGTCCGCCATCATGCAGCTCGCGCAGCGCATGAGCATCGCTCCAGAGGGTAAGAAGTTCCAGACCATCACCGGCGACCCCGCGCCCGAGTGGGTGGCCGAGACCAACGACAAGCCCGTCGACTTCTTCTCCTTCGGCACCAAGACCGTCATCCCGTACAAGATGGCGCTCATCGTGCCGTTCTCCATGGAGTTCCGCCGCGACAAGACCGCGCTGTACAACGAGTGCATCCGCCGCGTCCCCGCGCTGTTCGGCCAGAAGTTCGACGCGACCGCCATGAGCACCACCGCGCCAGGCACGGGCTTCGACGTGTTCGGCAGCGCTACCAAGGCGTCCATCCTGCCCGACTCCACCAACAACATCGACGTGTACGACCGCTTCCTCGCGGTGGACTCCACCATCGGCGCGGCTGACGGCATCATGAACGGCATCGCGCTCGCGCCGCAGGGCCGCTCCGTCGTACTCGGCGCGAAGGACGGCCAGGGCTATCCCATCTTCACCCCGGGCGTGCAGTCTGGCCAGCTCGGCAACATCCTCGGTGCTGCCGTTTCCGTCAAGAAGGGCGTTTACGTCGCGGGCACCGCAGCAACGCAGTCCGCAGCGGGCGTTCCCGCCGTCGTCGGCATCGCTGGCGACTGGGACAACGCCGCATACGGCGTCATCGGACAGCTCACGGGCTCCATCTCCGAAGAGGCCACGCTGACCTACACGGACGCCAACAGCCAGACCGTCACGCTCGCGCTGTGGCAGAAGAACATGTTCGCCGTGCGCTTCGAGATCGAGCTGGCGTTGATGATCCGCGACATCAACAAGTTCGTCCTGCTTACGGGCGCGACCCCTACGGCCTAAGCGATGGTCGAGCTGAAAGCGCTCAACGGGTGCGTCGTTCAGGCGAGTGAGGACGCGGTTCCACGGCTTCTTGCGGCTGGTTTCGTCCATGTGGACGAGACCGCGCCGCTTGAGCAGCCATCCAAGGCACCAAAGAAGCGCACAACCAAGAAGACAACGGCATCGAAGTAGGTGACGCGCATGGCATCCTTCGCATCAGCCGAGCAGTACGTGGCGCGATACGGCACCGTGCCGCACGAGCGGCGCGAGATGCTGGACGAGTGCCTTGCCGACGTTTCCGCGTACATACGTCAGGAGCTTGCCAAGTATGGCGTGGCGCTTGACGATATCGACGCGGAATACGCCGACGTGCTCATGCGCGTCACCCGCTCGGTGACGAACCGCATCATGCCGCGCGAGACCAGCGCCGCGACCGAGATTCCCATCGGCGCGTCGCAGTTGTCCATGACCGCTGGCAGCTACAACAAGCAAGTCACGTTCTCAGCGCCCTATGGAACGCCGAAGCTGCTGGACTCCGAACGCAGGATGCTCGGCATCGGTGCGTCACGCGCTGGATGGTCGGACTTGGCGGGTGGCGTGGATGTTTAGCACCATCACCGCCACCGTCCAGCGACGCGAAGAGGGCTCGACAGACCGATTCAACAACGAGACCAGCACGCTAGCCGAGCCCGAGAGCGTGGGCGGCGTGCTGGTCGACGCACCGACCACCGAAGACCTAGAGGCGGCGCGAATCAACGGCTACGGCGCGTCTCTCGTGCTGCACTGGCCGACCTCGCAGGCATATCGGCTCAGGGGCGCGGAGATAACGCTTCCCGAGCCGTGGGGAGGGCCGTACCGCGTCATCGGCAACCCGCTCCCGCTGATGCCCGAGAACAACCCGCTCCCGTGGACGCGCGTGCTCGTGGAGGACAGCCGTGGGTAACGTCAGATTCGAGATTGACGAAGACGCGCTGTACGACTTCATTGGCGAGCATGACGAATCAATCGTGCGCGATGCAACCGAGCAGATACACGACCGAGCGTCATCCATGAGCGCTGGGTTCAAGAGTGGCATACGGCACGACCCGAAGACGCGCCAACGTCAGGGCGGCACCCCAGCGAAGTACGACAGCAACGTGGAGAAGCACAAGGGCACCCACGTCGGCATCGTCCACACGGGCAACTACGCCGCGATGAAGGACAACCACCAGAACAACACGCTACTCAAGGCATTGGGGTGATGCGCATGTACAGCGTCACCGAGCAGATGGTCGCGTGGCTGCTGGCGCACGGCTACGACGCATACACGCGCCCGCCGAAGGACGCGCCGCATTCGCCAACGCATTTCGTGACCGTCGAGCGCACGGGCGGTTTCGTGGCCGACATGGTTGACCACCCGACCATAGCCGTGCAGACGTGGGCTCCGACCGAGGATGCCGCAGAGCGCATGGCGAACGAGGTCCGATTACTAGCGTTGACCAAAGCGCCGCCGATCGGCGTGCATAACATCGGCGTCAACGCGGGACCGTACGAATTCTTTGACGAGGACACGCGCTGTCCGCGCTACCAAATCGTATTCGACATCACGTCACAACTGACAGACTAGAAAAGATTGGAGGTAGCACATGGCTACCATGGACACCTCTCAGGTGACCGTAGGCGCTGGCAAGGTCACGGGCGCGATTTTCGTCGCTGCGACCACCGTTGCGCTGCCGACCGACGCCACGACCGCGCTAGCGAGCGGTTTCGCGCTGCTTGGATACACCAGCGACGCGGGTGTGCAGATTTCCGAGGAATCCGAGCGCACGTCAATCCGTGCGTGGGAGGGTCGCACGGAGGTCTACAACGCCGTCAACGAGTACACCGAGAAAATCAGCTTCACGCCCATCCAGTGCAACGGCGACGTGGCGAAGCTGACGTGGGGCAACGACGCGGTGACCGTTTCCAGCGGTGCTTTGGTGGCGCATCACCACGGCAACCCGCTCGATCCGGTTCACATCGTCATCGAGACCACGCCGCGCACGGGCATCGTCAAGCGCTACTGCGGCAAGTTCCAGCTGACCGAGCGCGGCGAGCAGAACCTGAACGGCACCGACCCCGACGGCCGACCGCTGACGTTCAACGCCATCGGCGACGCGAACGGCTACACCATGCACGAGTACACCGCGTTCACGACGGGCGGTAACTAGCGATGGGCGAGCGAACCATCGAAGTGCGCGGGCTGACCATCCACATTGACACGGCTGCGTTCGAGGACTGGTCGGCCATGGGTGCGCTCATGGCGCTGACCGACGAGGGCGCGAACCCGATGCAGAAGCTACAGGCGTCGTTCGACTTCATCGAAGCCGTGACCGACGTGTCGCAAGAGGACATCATCGAGGCGTGCGGCGGCAAGTCTGCGAAGACTTGCGACGTGATCTCGATGGTGGCCGAAATCATCCAGAAGTCGGCCCCAAAAAACTGATGGTGCTCGCAGTTGCGGCGAACACGTGCGAACCGCAACTGCGAGCCGACCTACAGATGTACTACGGCATCGACTACGACCATGCGCGGGCTGGAAAGCACACGCCATGGCACGTCGCCGCGCTGGTTTCGTGCCTGCCACGCGACTGCGCGATGAACCGATTCCGCGACAAGGACGCGGCATGGACGCTTGAGGACGTGCTGCTCGCGACGCTGGTGAACATGCTCAGCACGAAGGACTCGCCCAAGGTGGGACCGATGTGGATGACGCACACGAACATGCTGGCTTCGCGCGCCATGTCGGTCGCGGAGCTGCAAGAAGAGCTGAGCAAGCCGAGACAGGCTGGGAGGTGATGACATGGCGAAGGGCGGCAGCAAGGAAATCGGGACCGCGTACATCAAGGTCAAGCCCAATGTTGACGGCTTCGAGTCCGAGATGAAGGGCGCGGGCCAGAGCGGCGGCGCGTCGTTCGGCGGCACGTTCGCGATGGCCGCTGGCTCGCTGATTGCCAAGGGCGTCGAGATGGCCGTGGGTGCTGCCGTGGACGTGGCGAAGAACGTCATCGGCGGCGCGTTCGAGAACTCGGGCGCGTACGAACAGCTCGCGGGCGGAGCCCAGAAGATTTTCGACGAGATGGACTTCTCGAAGATATCCGAGGACGCGCAGCGCGCCTACAAAGAGCTGAACATGTCGGCCAACGAATACCTGGAGTCCATCAACCTCGCGGGCGCGACGTTCGCGCAGACCATGGGTGACGAGAAGGGATACGACACCGCGCGTCGTGGCATGATGGCGATATCGGACTACGCCAGCGGCACGGGCAAGAACATCGACGAGCTGAACCAGAAGTATCAGATGATTACGCGTGCGGCAAGCTCGTACCAGAGCATCGCCGACCAGTTCGCGGGCATCCTGCCAGCGACCAGCGCGGACTTCCTAGAGCAAGCAAAGGCCGCAGGTCTTTTGGGTGAGCAATACTCCAAATTGACCGACGTCCCCGTGGCCGAGTACCAGCAGGCGGTCACCGCCATGCTTGAGAAGGGCGTTGCCGACCTGGGGCTGACGAACAACACCGCGTCAGAGTCCATGAACACGCTCACGGGCTCAATCGCCATGGCCCAGAGCGCGTGGCAGAACTGGCTGACCGAGCTGGGCAAGGACGAAGCCGACATGCCAGCGCGGACGAACGAGCTGGTGGAGGCCATATCCGCAGCCGCGCGAAACATCGTGCCGCGAATCATCCAAATCGGCGGCGAGCTGATCGCGAACGTGCCGACGCTCATCGGGCAGATTGTCGGTGCAGTCAAAGAGGCACTACTGCCGCAGCTCGACGAGATGACGGGCGGCGCAGCAAGCGGAATATGGAACGCATTCGAGGAGATGGGAAAGCATCTCGTCGATATGTTCGGCAAGATTATGGAGCACTTGGGACCGCTCATCGAGAAGCTGGGACCTGTGCTCACCGACGTGATACTGCCCGCGCTCGGCGTGGCGTTCGACGTGCTGGGCGAGGCCATCGGCGTTGCGTGCGACATCATAGGCGGACTGCTGGACATCCTCAACGCAATCATCGACGCGGCTAAGAATGCGGCGAAGGCCGTTGGCGACTTCTTCTCCAACAACAACGGCGTGAACGGGCAGGGGCTACCGAGCAGCGTCCCAAGCGCCAAGCCGTTCGCTTCTGGCGGCATCGTCACGGGGCCGACGCTGGGACTCATCGGCGAGGCTGGCTACGACGAGGCCGTGATACCGCTGACGAAATCGGGCATCGAGCCGTTCATCAGCGCGCTCGGCGGCGCTGGCGTCGGCGGTCCGACCGTCCATGTCCACGTGACCTCGCGCACCGATGACCCGTATGCGCTCGGTTCGCTCGTCGGTGACCGTGCTGCGTATCAGATGAAGCTCAGGGGGGTGAGCGCGTGACCATCGTGATGTTCAACGGCACGAATCTGAGCAACCGATTCATCGTCGGCGACCAGAAGCGCCCGCTGCCCGAGTTTCGCGTGTCAACCATGCAGGTGGATGGCGCAGACGGCGAGGTGTACGGCGGCTCGACCATCGGGCCGCGCTTCCTTTCGTTCCGCGTCACGTCAATCGGCAGGACGCCGCGCCAGATACAGGACGACGCGAAGTTCCTGATGGCGCTGCTCGCCGTGCGCCAGCCGACCGAGCTGACCATCAGCGACGAGCGTTCTCCGGGAGACATCCAGCTCGTGCGCTACGCGGTGCCCACGGGCAGCTTCGACGCAGACGAGTACGTTCGCGCCGGCTCGTGGGTGCTGCAATTCGTCCAGCCGGACCCGTATCTGTACGGCCACGAGCGAACTCAGACGGTGGTGGCGAACACGGTCACGGAGATTTTCGTGGACGGCAACGCGCCCGCCGAATGGGAGATGCACGTTGTTCCGTCCAGCGGCGCAACGTCGCATACGTTCAGCTACGGCTCGCGCAGGGTCGTGTTCAGCGGCGACTTCGACGGCTCGATGGCGCTCGACGTGGACAGCAGGACGGGTGTGGTCGAGACGGGCGTTTCTGGCGTCGGTCTGACCTCCGGCACGACGATTGTTCCCGTCGAGACTGGCACCGTCGAGCTGTTGTCAAGCAGCGGCGACGCGACGTTCACATGGCGCGAGAGGTGGTTGTAATGTCAGTGATCATTCGCAGGTGCGACAACTGGGGCGAGCCCATCGGCGTGCTCCCGTATCTCACGTTCGTCCACGAGGAAGACTTGGACGGCACTGACATGCTGACCGTCACAACGACGGGATGGGCGAACAAGCGCGACCGCCTGCTATGGATGGACGTGAACCACGTGTGGCACGAGCACATCGTGGACGCAGCCGTGACCGAGCGGCAGAACGGCGTGCTGGTGACCACGCTCACGTGCTCGAACAGCATATCGGAGCTGTTCGGCATGGTCTACGCCAGCACCAACTACAGCGGGAGCTATTTCGCTGGTGTGGACGGTCACCTGAGCACATTCGTGCTAGGTACGCAGTGGAAGGTCAGGGGTAGCGACATATTCAATGCGGTCGACATGGAGCTGTGGTCAAAGTCCAAGCGCCAGTGCATATCAGAGGTGTGCGATTTGCTGGGCGGCGAGTTGGTGACGGACGTTCGCGTGGCAGACGGACGTGTCGTGGCACGGAACGTCGGTATCGTCCACAAGCGCGGAGACCAGACGGCGAAGCGCTATTTCTCATGGGGCAAGAACGCCAGCAGCCTGCGGCGCGAGATTGCCGCCGACGAGGTGTACACCCAGATTTATGGCGTCGGTGCTCCCATAGAGGTCGACAGCAGCAACTACCCCGTGCGCTACGAGAGCGTTGTCAGTAACACGTCAACGATGGCGGACTACGGCATGGTCCACCGCATCCCCGACCAGGGGCACGAGGACGAGATGGGCGAGGATGGCAACTACGCCTATTATCACGACGAGCGCGGGCACTTCACGATGATCTACGTGGACGACTCGCTCGACTCCACCGAGAAGCTGCAAGCCGCGTGCGAGCGGCAGTTGAACGTCGTGGGACAGCCGCTCGTGAACTACACGTTCGAGTTTACGGACATGGAGGGCGACGGCATGGCTGGACTGTCTCTCGGCGATGCCGTGATGGTTCGCGACGAGCAGATGGGGCTGACCGCGACGAAGCGCATCACCCACGTCACGCGCACGTACTACGGCAGGGCTGACACGGGGCGCGAGTGCTCCGCGTCGATGCGAGTTGTCGTTGGCGAGCGCAAGAACGCGATGTTCGAGCAGATCGAAGCGCAGGAGAAGGTCGGCCAGTGGGTCACGGGCAACCACGTTGACGTGAACGCACGCGACTCGTTGTCTACCAAGGGCAAGTACGACCGTGGCGGCAGCGGCAGCGGCGGCGGTGGCGGCGGAGACGGCGTGGCGCACACGCTGGACGGCGTTGCGATCACTGGCACCGTGGCGTTCACGTCGGCTTCTGGGAGCTAATATGGCTATCACGATGAACGGGCGCACGTTTCGGACGCTCAGCGACACGCTGTATCTTGACGGCAAGCGAATCATCGGAGCGTATGCCGAGGACACACTGGTATACCCCGACAACACGCACGACGTTATCAAGTTCGCGTCGGCGCACACGTGTGACACGTTGGCACGGTGGGACAATGACAGCGGTTCGGACTACAACAGGTATTGCTATTCATTTAGCGGAAAGCTGCTTGTCGCATCTCTGTTCCCACCATCGTCAGTCACGAACCTGAGACCGTACATATGCATCAACAAGGGTACGAATACGGCGCATGCGCGATACGCGCCCATGTCGAACTCGCCGTATGCGTCCCAGGACTTCGCGTCGTTCGAGGGCGGCAACCACATCGATGATTATGCGACGTGTCTCTCGACGCACTCTGAGGTAGCGATGCAGGTCACGGCGAACTTTCGTGGTAACAACATCTATCAATACGAACGCTACAAAAACTCGATTCAGGCAATAACGGGACTTCTGGCGAACGGCATCACGCTGCACTTTGACTACCACGAAGGGTTCGCTGACCCGGTAACGCCGCAACCGAGAAGCGACGTGATAGTGCTTGACCCGCGTGAGGCCACACTTGGGTCATGCACTGAAACGTATGGTTCAAGCACATATGAGAGCACATACGGCATCAGAGTGTTCGCAGGATACAGCTATCTTGGCCCAAGCGTAAGCACGAGGACTGATAAAGCCTATTTTTACGCAGCTCCGTGGTTTGTCGTACAAGTCGTGCTGAGGACCTCTACGAACAGAGAAGCAATTGCGTCGATCGGTACGCTCTTTGTCGATACGGTCATATATCCAAATGTCAGATACATAAGGGCGTCTTCGAGATGGAGCGAAGGCATCGATATGGGATATACGCTATGGTCTCCACGCCGATACTACACGGACAAATACGGCGTATACGAATTCACGCGATGGCCGATCGCGACCGACGCAGACCGTCACGCGACAATCGCCGAACTTGGTTCACTCACATGACAACTTAGGAGGTGTCGCAACATGCGCAGATACACCACGCCGACGCTGACGCTGCTCGCTCAGGTGTACGACGAGCAGACGGACACATACGGCCCCATCGACCTGACCACGTACCGCGTGTGGGTGAGCATCGAGCAGCCGCACTCACAGCTGGAGTTCGCCGACCCGACCATGGAGCTGACCGAGGACGGCACGCTGGTCACGCTGCGCCTGACACAGGAGCAGACCGCGCGGCTGTGCATCGGCACCGCCGAGGTGCAAATTAACTGGATGATGTCGGACGGCACGCGCGGTGCCACGGACATCGGCAGGCTGGTCATCGACCGCAACCTGCTTGGGGAGGTGCGCGAGTATGGGGCCTGACGTGCGACTGCGTGTCATGGAGCCGTCACCCGTCCGTCTGCGGGTCACTGACGGGCTGATGGTGACGTCGAACACGGACTACGAAGTGCTCGACAACAAACCGTCCATCGAGGAAGTCACGCTCGTCGGCAACAAGGAGCTCAGCGACTTCGGGATGGGCCTTGCGAGTAGGTACGATATATCGCTTCTCTTCGTCTAAGGAGGACGAAAAATGACCATTGCATACGACAAGCTGATTGACCTAGACGGACTGTCCACGTTCAAGGACAAGTGCGATTTGCTGTACGCCAAGGACGCTGACCTGACCGAGCTTGAGAGGACGGTGGCTGGCATCGTCTCCGAGGGCGGCGAACCAAACAAGATCGATACCGTGAAGGTCAACGGCACGGCACTCACGCCCGACGCGAACAAGGCGGTCGACGTGAAGGTGGAGGAGTCAACCAACAACGGCAAAATCAAGGTGAACGGCTCCGACGTGGCCGTTCATGGTCTTGGCACTGCCGCATACACCGCCACCACCGCCTACGACGCGAACGGCGCGGCTGCTGCTGTCCTGGGCAGCTCCACGGACGCGGCGACAGCCAAGACGGTGTACGGCGCAATCGCGCTGGCGAACACAAAGACCGACAACGCGGGCACCGTGACGAACGTGAGCGGTACGGCCCCCATCTCCGTGAGCAGCCAGTCGACGACTCCGGTAATCTCTATCAGCGCGGCCAGCGGCTCCGCGGCAGGCTCCATGTCCTCGGCGCACTACACGAAGCTGGAGGGGATAGCTGCCAACGCCACGGCGAACGCGGCCACCACCACGACGCCGAAGATGGACGGCACGGCTGCGGTCGGTTCTGAGACGGCCTACGCCAAGGGCGACCACGTGCACCCGACTGACACGACCCGTGCACCGCTGGCAAGCCCGACGTTCACTGGCACGCCTGCGGCACCCACGGCGAACACGGGCACCAACACGACGCAGATAGCCACCACCGCGTTCGTGCAGACAGAGATAGCAAACGCCGTCGGCAACGCGTTCCAGAGCGTGGTCACGTCGAACAGCACCATCTCGGATTCGTCGTACAAGAAGGGCATGTTCTGGGTGGTCGGCACGGCTGGCACCTATGTCGGGCAGGCCTGCGAGGCGGGAGACACCATCTACGCCGTGGCCGACAAGGACTCGTCGTACTCGACGAGCGACTTCACGGTGGTACAGACGAACATTGACGTGACGCTGCTGGTGAAGCACGCCGACATCACGCTGGCGACCACCGCCGAGGTCGAAGCGCTGTTCTCGGCGGCATAGGGAGCTGACGCATGACGGCTCAATACGACAAACTGGTTGATTTGACGCGGCTGGGGACGTTCAAGACGAAGGCCGACTCGGAATACGCCGCCAAGTCGCAC
>JAEEGL016903502.1_pt1 | contig 14585 bp, 13 predicted proteins | sample 9134231 | NCBI WGS metagenome assembly JAEEGL01 (sample SAMN16246548, study PRJNA631951) | gut metagenome | biome: gut microbiome; feature: rumen; material: fiber-attached | host: Bos | place: Iran: Karaj | collected 2018-10
ATTTATTCTTGCAGTACTGCTTAATAAATTATCATTACTTTCCTTTAATTCTTTATCTTTATCATCTAATTGAGAGGTTATGTCAGCTATTTTTTGATCTTGTTCAGATAATTTATTGTTCAATTCATCCATTTGTTCTAATTTTTTATTAGAATCAACAACATCTGTTTTAAGAGATTCAATTACTGTATCTTTTTGAGATAATTGAAGATTTAACTCATCAATATCATCATCTTTAAGTTTGATTTTATTTTCAAACCGGTTAATTTGATTATTTAATTCATTCAATAACTCATCTTGTTTATTGATGGTATCATCCTTGGCTTTAATAATGGATTCGGATTGAACATACTTATCGGAACCTTCTTTAATTTGATTATTTAGAATTCCAATATCTTTATTTAAAGAATCGATAGTGGCATTTAACTCATCAATTTTATATTTTCTTTGTTCCAATAAAGAAGTTAATTTAGAAATTTCCTGATCTTTTTCTGAAGATTCTTTTGCATAATTCTCATTTAGTTTGAAAATTTCATCATCTTTAGATTTAATTTTATCATCAATTAATATGGATTCCCTTGCTAATTGATCTTTAAGTTGTTTAATTTCTTCCTGAGATAATTGGATGTTATTGCGTAATTCTTTAATAGTATCTGTTTTAGATGCTGACTCGTTTTCTCTGGTTTTGAGTAATTTATTTAATTGATTGATTTCAATATCTTTCAATTCAAGTTTCTGAGGTAATGCGGAAATTTTATCAGATTTATCTTGAACTTCCTGTTTAAGTTTAGTTATCTGATTTTCATTAATTTTTTTAACATTAAATGATTCTTCTTTAAGTTTATCATAATTGGTATCTTTTTCCTTAATAATTAAGTCAAAAGACTCTTTATCTTGTTCCAATTTATTAATATAAATGTTTTTATCGTTTAATGTTTTTTCAAGATATTGGTTTTCTGTTCTTAACTGTTCATTACTATTTGAAAACTTAGTTATACCTTCATTTAACTCATTGATTTGTTTATCTGTTGATTTACGTAGCTGATTGAAATCTAATTTAAGTTTATCATATTCTGCATCTTTTTCATATAATGCTTTTTTAGTTTCTTTTAATTCTTCCTGTAAATCATTGGAATTTTCATCTGCAGTCAAGTCAATGGCAACTTCATCCAGTTTAACTTTTAATGATGCTATTTCTTCATCTTTTTCAGTTAATATTGCTTCCAATTCTTTAATTTTATCAGAATTTGATTCATCATCCAGGGTTAAAGAATTAATTTCTAAATTTTGTTCGGTTGCTTTCTCTTTTAAAGAAGATAATTCTTCAAGAATTTTTTTATTATCTTCTTCCAAATCTTTTAATTTAGATTCCAATTCCTCATATTCTGCAGATTTTTTATCATATTGCTGTCTGAATGATTCGATTGTTGCATCTTTTTCTAGTAAATCGAGTTCTAAAGCATCGTATTCCTGAGTTTTATTCAGAAGATCATGTTCTAATTTACTTACTTTTTCTTCATCCACTACAGAACTATCATCCAATTTTGCAGTTAAATCAGAGATTTTACTATCTTTTTCTATTATTTCAGCTTCTTTTTCAGATAACTTTTCTTTTAATGAATCAATTTCAGTACTTAATTCTGAATTATCTGATGAATTATCAGGAAGTTCGTCAATTGAGCTTTTTAATTTGGCGTTTTCATTTTCTAACTCAACTAATTTAAATTCATTGATTTTATTTAAATCCTGTACTCTTTGTAATTCAGATTGAACTTTGATTAATTCATTAGATTTTTCTGTAAATTCAGCAATTAATGAATTCATATTATCAGAAGCAGGAATTATATCCCCTTCTTTAGATTCTTTTAAGTTTTTATTTTCCAATTCTAAAGAGGCAATTTTTTCATTTAATTCTTCAATTTGTTGAGAATCTTCCGGAACATTGTCTTTTTCTGAAGATTTTAATTCAACAATTGTATCTTCTAATCCTATGATTTTCTCTTTTAATTCAGATATTTCTGATTCTTTGGACTGTAATTCTTCAGCATCTGGATTTGATACTTTTTCTAGTTGACTGTTAAGAGATTCAATTTCTTCTTCATATTTTTTAATTTTTTGATCTCTTCCAGTAACTTCTATAGTTAACTGATTTTTTAAGATAGGTATTTCCTTAAGTTCTTCTGTTTGTCTATCGATTACTGAACGTAACTGATTGATTTCAGTTTGAGAAGAAGTACTTTTAAGTTCTTCATTCTGTTCTTTAAGTCTTGAAATTTCCAGTTTAAGTTCTTTTTCTGTTTGTGAATTTGATTCATTAACAGCAATGTTTAAAACTTCAATTTCTCTTTTTTGATCTTCAACTGTACTTTTTAAGGTATCGATTTGATCCTGATAGTTAGTAATTACATCATCATCAGCTACCGGTGATGCATTGACTTTAGTACGTAATTCACTTATTTCTAACTCTTTTTCTTTAAGTTCCGTGTCTTTTTCTTGTAATAAAAGATCTTTTTCTTTCAGAACAGTTTCTTTTTTGTTTACTTCTTCGCTTAGTTCATTTATTCTTGCTGTTAAATTACTGTTTTGATTTTCATTTTGTATTAAAACATTTTGAACAGCTTCATTTGTTTTAATATCTTTATTTTCTTCGCTTAATTGTTCTTTGAGACTATTAATTTCTTTAAAACAAGATTTAACTAGTTCTCTCAACTCTTCTGATTCAACATCCTTTAAAAACGCCATTGTGATCACTATTTAATATATATTTAATTCAAACTTTTAAAGTTTTTCTTTAATTTTTTATCAATTTTCAAAGATTTTTAAATTAAAAAAATACTCCATCATATATGCTATAACCAAACCTAATAAAAATCCACCCAAAACATCAGAGGGATAATGTACTCCCATATATAATCTAGAAAATCCCACTATAACTGGAATTGACATTAAAATCCATTTTTTGTATTCACAGGACAGTACATATGCCATAGCAGTAGAAGTTGAAGTATGTCCTGAAGGAAATGAATAATCTGTTCCCAAATCCAATAAGATTAAATTCGATAATTCAGTATAAGGTCGAGGCCTCATTACAATAATTTTTATTAATTGAGTAAGAATAGTAGTAACAACCAATACCACTATCATTTTTTTTGCAATACTTTTTCCTTTTTTATCGCCGAATAAATATAAAACTATAGAAATAATAACCCAAAAATAAATTAGCCCCATATTCGAAATGATTAATGATAAGTTGTCTAATATAAAATTATGATAAGATAAATTTACAAATTCTAAAATAAATACATCTATCGAATGTAGAAAAAATAACATCAAATCACCTTAAAAAAGGGAGATAAAAAAGGGAAGTTATAAATATAATTTGGAAATTAATTGGGCATTTAATATTGAAGCACCTGCTGCTCCACGGATAGTATTATGTCCCACCAGGGTGTATTTAAAACTATTTTCAAAGACATCTTCCCTTACTCTTCCAACTGAAACACTCATACCATGACCAGCATCCCTATCCATACGAGGTTGAGGCCTGTTTTCTTCACTACGTACTATAACTGGTTGTTCAGGAGCAAAAGATAAATTTTCTTTTTGAGGTATTCCTCTGAAATCATTCATTGCTTTTTCAATGTCTTCAACTGTAATTCCATCTTCTTCAAATTCTATTGAAACTGATTCTGTATGTCCATCAACTACTCCAACCCTGTTACAGGAAGCACTTAATGGGAAATTTGCTTTATCAACGAGTCCACCATTAACCTTACCAAGTAAATGTAATGTTTCAGATTGCATTTTTTCTTCTTCACCACCAATGAAAGGTATAATGTTATCCAATATTCCCATTGATGGTACACCATTATATCCGGCACCACTAACTGCCTGCATAGTAGTTACTGAAACTCTTTTAAAAGTATACTTGTCAAATAACGGTTTCAAAGTTAATGTTAAAGCTATTGTTGAACAGTTAGGATTTGTTACAATACAACCATCCCAACCGTTTACATCTTTTTGTGTTTCCATCATTTCAAGATGTTCCGGATTAACTTCAGGAATAACCAGAGGTATATTCTCTTTCATACGGTTGACGCTTGCATTTGAAGCTACAATAAATTTTTCAGCAAAAGCTGCTTCCACAGGTTCTGCAAGACCTGCAGGTAATGAAGCAAATACAAAATCAACATCATCACTTACTTCTGAAGGATCCGTGTTAACAATTCTCATGTCCTTAACTTCTTCAGGAATAGGTGTTGTTTGATGCCAAGTCACTGCATCCTCATAACGTTTACCTGCTGATTTTTCTGAAGCTGCTACATTAACTATATTAAAATCCGGTATCTGGGACAATAACTGAATAAATCTTTGTCCAACCATTCCGGTTGCACCGAGTACACATACATTTCTTACCATATAAAACACCTTTTATTTTTATAAACCTAATACATCAAACATGTCTGCAATTGGTTTTTCTTGTTTGGTCATCAAATAGTTTAATGCTCTGATAACACCATTTACAAATGCCTGTCTAGTAGAAGCTCTGTGAATAACTTCAATTCTTTCACCATCACCACAGAACATTACAGTGTGATCTCCTACGATATCTCCACCACGAACGGCATGAATTCCAATTTCATCTTTTGGACGTTTACCAACCATACCTTCTCTACCATAACATGCTGTTTCATCAAGACTTAATTCCAAGTTTTCTGCAACTATTTCTGCTGCTCTTTTTGCTGTTCCTGATGGTGCATCCTGTTTATTATGGTGATGTGCTTCAACTATTTCAATATCATATTCATGTCCTAATATTTTTGCAACTTGCCCTACAATTTCGAAGAATACATTTACTCCTGTAGCCATATTAGGTGAAATAACAGCTTTAACATTATTCTCTTTAATTGCATTATGCATGATTTCCAATTGATCATCTTTTATTCCTGTTGTACCTACCACAACATTTACACCACATTCTGCACAAGTTTTTACTGTCTCAACTGCTGCTGATGCAATTGTAAAATCAACTAGAACATCCGGTTTAACTGATTCCAATTCGGATTTTAAATCTTGAGAACCAATTATGTTAACACCCATTTTTCCGATACCGATTTGTTCACCTAAATCTTTACCTGCTAACGGAGAATTAGGCATTTCTATACCCATAACAACTTCCATATTGTCTTGTTCTTGAACTGCTCTAATAATTTTAGAACCCATGTTTCCTACACAACCAGTTACTGCAACTCTAATCATTATTTCACCTTATATTAAATCATATTTTTTCATAATTTCTTGTAATATTACATCGTTTTCTTCACTCATTTCTTTAAGTGGCATTCTTAGTCCACCAACATTTTTACCCATTAAATTTAATGCTCTTTTTGCTGGAGCTGGACTGGCTTCTATAAACATTACATCCATTAAATCAAATAAATCATTAGATAAAACTCTTGCTTCATCATAATTTCCTTCTAATGCATTTCTTACCATTAATGATGTTTCTTTAGGAAGTACATTAGCCACTACACTAATTACTCCACGTGCACCTTGTGCTATCATTGGTAAAGTTAATGAATCATTACCGGATAGAACTGTGAAATCTTTTGATAAATCTTGTTTTTCTAATTCATTAAATACTGTAGCTAATTTATTTAAATCAGGATTTGCTTCCTTAATTGCAACTATATTGTCTAATTTTGCTATATCTATTATTGAATTAACGGATAAATCTATACCTGTTCTTGAAGGTACATTATATGCAATTATTGGAATATCATTGGAATCATTTAATAATTTAAAATGGTCATATAACCCACTTTGTTGTGGCTTGTTGTAATATGGGGTTATAACCAATGCGGTATCAGCACCTGCATTTTCTGCATATTTTACCAAATCCATTGCTTCAGAGGTTGCGTTGCTACCTGCTCCTGCTATAGTAAGTGCCCGTCCATTTACTTGATCCACCATTATATCGATAACTTTTTGGTGTTCATCATGAGACATTGTAGCGGATTCACCAGTTGTACCTGCTGCAAGTATTCCTTCCACTCCGCCTTCTATGAGAAAATCGATTAAATTTCTATATTCTTCTTCATTAACATTATTATCTTTGTCCAATGGTGTTACCATTGCTACATGTGTTCCATCTAAATTCATTGTAAAGTCTCCCTAATTAATTCATATGCTTTTTCTCCATCTTCCCAATCAACAAATACGACCACAGCTGTCTGACTAGATGATAATTCAACTATGTTAATATCGTTCTCATGTAATGGATTTGTTATATTTGCAATGATGCCAGGTGTATCAATAAAATCATGACTTACTACAGATATCATGGCAATTTTTTGTCCTAATGAAATAGAACTTAATCTGTCGCCACCGATAACTAATTCATGTAATACTTCATGTGCTTTAACAGCATCTTCCTCTTTGAAGAATAAAGTTATAGAACTTTCACCAGTTGAAATGCCATAAATACTTAAACCATTATCGGATACTTTTTTTGTAATATCTGCAATGATTCCCTGTTTGTTCATTAAATCTTCGCCCACAACAGCAATAAGTGAAAGTGTTTCATTTAACTTCATAATTGAGATAACTTCTTCTTCAGGATGATTTGGACCAATGATATCAGTTCCATGGACTCTTAAATCACCATACTCAAAACTAATAATTTTTGCTTTAACATCCGGATCCTTATACCTAAGTGCATTTGGATGTAATACTTGAGCACCATAATTGGCTAAATCAATCATTTCCTCTACTGTGATTTTATCTAATTTTTCAGCGGTTTCCAATTTTCTAGGATCTGTGGACATAACTCCTTTAACATCGGTTACTATTACCACTTCTTCTGCACCAATACAGTGTCCTATTAAAAATGCAGAAACATCACTTCCCCCTCTTCCAAGAGTAGTTACTGAACCTTCAGAATCTTTTCCAAGGAATCCACAGATTACTGGGATAATTCCCTGATTTACTAATTTTAAAATGTGTTCCTGTACACGTTTTTCAGTTTCTTCTTTATCAATTTTAGCTTCCAAATAGTCACTATCAGTAATTACCGGCCATTTTTCGCTGAAAGGATCTATAAATTCTGATTTTACACCCAAAGATTCAATTGTTGCTGCCATGATACGTACGCTTTGCATTTCGCCCATTGAAAGGATTCCTGCCAATTGTTTTGAAGTAACCTGATCGCCGACTGATTCTTTAACTAATCTAATTGATTCATCAGTAGTCTTATTTATAGCAGATACTACAACTACAAGTTTACTTCCTTTCATGTATTCATCTACAACTGATTGAGCTGCTTTTTGAATTCTTTCACCTGTTCCAACAGAAGTTCCACCAAATTTCGCCACAACTATTCCCATAAATTCACCTTTAATAATTGATATAGATTTAATTTTAAATTAACAATATAGTTATTCCTAATAATATATGTGATTTATATAATAATAAAATTAATGGAAAAATATTAAAAAAACTAAATTTTAAGATAGAAAAAAGTGTTTATTTTGAAAAATAGAATAATAAAAATAATATAATTAAATATTTAAAAAAAAGTACAAATAAGTTAAAACAAACTTATTGTTCTAATAAATGAGTTGCGTAACCTGCAATTTGGTTTCTTAAATGTTTTGTTGAAACTGTTGAGTATTCAGCAACCATTTGTTTGTTGTTTTCAAAATCATTATTGAATTTATCACCGTGTAATTCTAATAATTCTTTTGCTGTTCTTTTTACAAATGTTGTTCTAATGTTTCCCATAATCAAACCTCCAATTTATTTAAAGTAATTTTTATAAACGTTATAAATATTATAAATATTTTTTTTGCTCTTCTTTGCTTATGTCCGCCAATAAATCAAATATTTCAAGTACTTTTTCAGTATTTATCTCTTTATCAGCCACAGCATTTCTAATTTTATTATGGATAACTTCTTCTCTTGAAGAATCAAATAAATCTTTATTTAATATTTTTTTAGCTGTTATTATATCTTTAGCTAGTGAAGTTCGTTCAAGAATTAAATTTATTATTTGATCATCAAATTCATCAATTTTCTTTCTTGAATCATTTAACAATTTTTCTGCTTCAAATTTATCCATATTATCACTTAACTAATAACTACAGAACCTGTATTGTCCGGTTTTGTTTCAATTAATTTACCAGGATACTTAGATAATTTTTCCTTTATCTCGTTAACATCCAAAGTATCATCCAACAAAATAGTATAAGCAGAACCAGTTCCAGATAATCCTGCAGCTTTAGCTCCTAATTTTAATGCATCGATAGCAATTTGAGTATCTAAATCCAATGCTGCACAATACAATAAGCCATTTAAGGTTAGAGCTTTTTCAATATTCTTATTTACTGCATTATCGAATGCAATTTCCACAAGTGATGATAAAGTTTTCATAGCCTTTACATCAGACTGTGCAGTATATAAAGATTTGTTCGGTATATATATTAATATTTTATGATAATTAACAAGATAATCATATAAAATTTTTCTCTCATAATTATCTGTAATTTTCCAACCACCATAATAAGAAGCGGATGCATCATCATAAGATCCTGTTTTTGTTACACCACATTCCAAAGAAGCATCAATTCCCATATTAATAATATCTTCGTCAGTAATATCAGTATCTTCCAGAGACATACCTTCTGCCTCGAGAAGAGTTAACAATGTAGCATAAACAACTGAATTTGAAGCAGCACTACTACTTGATAATCCAGAACCCGGTGGAATATCAGACTTTGTTTCCACATTTACAACAACATTTTTTAAATTAAAATCAGGATATTCGATTAACTTTTCATAAACTTTTTTAACACATAAATGCATCAAAGTAGTATCCATATCCGGTTTATCCAAACTCTTACAAACAGATTCTATATCTTTAGCAGTTTTTTCTGGTAAAATCGTTACATTTGCTGTAACATATAATTCAATACCGAATGCTGATCCTTTACCCGTGCTTATAGCATTAATGACTGTTGCAGAAGCAGGTGAACGTACACATACCATAAATAATCTTCCATAAATTACTATAATATATAATATACTATCAAATATAAATAATATTATTTATAGTTATAAAATAAATAGGAGAAAATAAAATGAGTGTAAAATTAGAAGTTTTCACATCACAATCATGTCCATATTGTCCTATGGCTGTTGAAGTAGCTGAACAAATGGTTAAAGAATTTGGAGACGATTTAGATTACCAACATTTAGATGTAAATGAGAACATGGAAAAAGTCAGAGAATATGAAATTATGTCAGTACCAACCGTTGTTCTAGAAGGTAAAACCGTATCTATTGGTGCTCCAGATCCAGAACAGCTTTCCAAACAAATTAAAAAAGCATTACTTAGACAAAAATAATTATTCTATTTCACCCCCTTTTACTTTTAAATAATAGATTTTTTTTACTATTTTTAAACTTATCCATTTTTAAAAACTAATTAAAACAAGTTTAAACAAATATAACATTAATACATAATTAGAAAAAAAATAGATTATCAGGTTGGGATTAAAATAGAACATCATGTAAATTCAAACGAAAAATCTGGAATCACAACAGGCAGTGTTTCTACAGCAGCCAGTGTGGCAGCTTTACTAACAATACTTGGAGAAACACCAGAAGTAGTTACTATTGAAGCACCAAATTCTGAATTAATTGTTGAAATAAAAGAAACTAAACCAATAAATCAAAATAAAGCTTCAGCAAGTGTAATTAAACCTACTTACAATGACCCTGATGTAACAAGAGGTATACAAATTATTTCAGAAGTTACATTAACTGATAATGAAGGAGTAGTTGAAATAACTGCTGGAGAGGGAGTCGGAAAAGTTACTAAACCGGGACTTCAAATACCTGTAGGTGAATTTGCTATTAACCCTGTTCCTCGTAGAATGATATCTGAAAATGTGAAAAAATATTTACCTGACGGTAAAGGAGCAATAGTTAAAATAATAATCCCTGAAGGAAAAAAATTAGCTCCAAAAACCATGAACAGTAGACTCGGAATTGTAGACGGAATTTCAGTATTGGGTACAACAGGTATTGCCAGACCAATGTCTTCCAAGGCATATACTGATTCGTTACGCGTTCAAATCGATGTTGCAATAGCTAACGGTTATTATGATTTGTTGTTTGTTCCGGGAAACATAGGAACACGTATTGCTAAAGAAAAATTAGTTATCGAAGATGACGAAATTATTGAAATGAGTAATTTTGTTGGATTTATGTTAGAGGAAGCAGAAAAAGTAGAAAAAGTTAATTCCATAACATTATTCGGACATGCAGGTAAATTAATAAAAATAGCTGCAGGTATTTTTAATACAAAACAGAGTGTAGCTGATGCAAGACGTGAAATAATGACTTGTTATGCAGGATTGGTTGGGGCAGATACCGAAACTTTAAAGGACATTTTTGAATGTATAACTACAGAAGATGTTATAAAAATTTTAGATAAAGAAAATATTACAACAGAAGTCTTTGAATTGATTTCAGATAAAATTATAGAACTGTGCGAGTTAAAATTCAACATCAAATTTAATGTTATTATTGTTAAAATGGATGGTGAAGTTTTAAATCCATCTAAAATTAATACCATACCATTTAAATGGAAATAAGATGTGTTTTTATGAATATTTGTATTATAGGACAATATCCTCCCCAGTTAGGTGGAGTTGCAACGTATACCAAACAACTAGAAGATAAACTTGTTGAGGAAGGACATAATGTCTATGTTTTGACTTATAAACAAAATGTTAAGTTATCTTCCAATGTTTTTATGGCTTCAAGCATTAACATTCCATTAATTAGAGGAATCTCATTTATTATCTCAAGTTATTTTATGTTAAACAAAATAGTGAAGAAGTACAATATTGACATTATCCATGCAAATTATATTGTTCCTCCAGGATTAGTATGTGTTTTAAATAAATCAGATGCAAAAAAAGTCATTACTGTCCACGGATCCGATATAAATATTCTACCGAACAATAAAATTCTAAGACCACTAATAAAATATGTTCTTAATAAATCTGATTACCTATATTTCGTTAGTGAAAAATTAAAGGATAAAGCAATATCATTAAATGGAAATGAAATTGAAAAAAAATCAAAAATAACACCAAATACTGTAAATACAAATAAATTTAAACCATCCGATGGAAAAAGAAAACTATTGACTGATTATTCCCAACCTGTTGTAGTTTTTATTGGAAACCTAGTGGAACAAAAAGGTTTAAAATATTTATTAGAAGCTAAAAAACTATCAACACTCGATTATACTTTATTAATATATGGTGAAGGTCCTGAAAGAGATTTCTTATCAAAGTATATTGAATCAAATAACTTGAAGGATACATATCTGATGGGAAAAACCCAAATTCCGGAACAGATTATTCCTGAATCAGATATAATGGTTTTACCCTCAGTTTCAGAGGGAGCCAGTATAATAGCGTTAGAAAGCATGTCCTGTGGTAAACCATTAATATCAACAGATACCGGAAATATCAGTACCGTTATAACAAATGATGAAAATGGAATCATTATCCCCCCAGAAAATTCAGAGTTATTAAAAGATGCTATTGAAGATTTGATAAGCAATAAGGATAAAAGAGAACAGATAGGCAAAAATGCTAGAGAATTAATAATTGATAAATATTCTGAAATGAATATACCATATTTGAAGAATCAAATAATAAAATAAGGGGCTGTTATCTTGAGCAATATAGATCCAAAAATTCAAGAGATTATGAAAGAATGTTATCCGTTCATAGAAGAATACAATCCTGCACAACAGGCTGTAATCGATTCAGATTATATTGAAAAAAAGGATAACTTCATAATTTCCATACCTACTGCTAGTGGTAAAACTGTGTTAGGTGTACTGGCCATGCTTAAAGTATTGTTAAGTGGTGGAAAAGTAGTATATGCAGTACCATTAATTTCTTTACAAAATGAAAAATACAAAGAATTTAAAATTTTCGAACAATATGGATATAAAGTAGGTAAACATCCATCAAGTTCTGATATCTCCGTAATGGTTTTTGAATCATTTGATGCCTTGACCAGATTTTCATTAAATACCCTGCATGAAATTGATTTGGTAATAATAGATGAATTCCACATGATAGGCGATTATTCAAGAGGACCAACAATAGAGTGTGCTATTACAAGAATAAAAGAACAAAACAAGGGAATTAGAATAATTGCATTATCAGCAACTTTACAAAATATGGACGAAATGGCACATTGGTTAGAAGCAGAAGTAGTAACACACGATTATCGTCCAGTACCATTACATAAAGAGGTACTGTGTGCCGAAGAATTTGGAACTAAAGATAAGAATAATTTAGTATATAAAATATTAAATGATACATTAAATGATTCATCCCAAATGTTAACCTTTGTTTCCACCCGAAGATTTACTGAATCTTTAGCTCAGAATATGTCAAAAAAGATTGCCCGATATATTCCTGATGGAAAAAGAGAAATATTCAAAAACATAGCTGAAGAAATACTTGATGTTCCACGAAGAAGGAATACCTTACCTACAGAAGTATGTTATAAACTTGCAGAATGTATAGAAAATGGGATTGCCTTCCATCATGCAGGATTATTCGATAGACAAAAGGAGATTATAGAGGAAGAATTTGTAAAAGGAAATCTGTTAATGATTACTGCCACCCCTAGTTTAATGTATGGAGTAAACTTACCATCAAAAAATGTTGTTATTAGAGATTACAACAGGTGGACGGATCAAGGACAAACAAACATTCCTGTATTTGATTATGAACAAATGTCTGGAAGAGCCGGAAGACCGGGTTTCGATACTGAAGGATATTCCTACCTTTTAGCTAAAACATATGATGAAGCATTTAATTTAGAAGAGTTCTATGTTCATGGAGAAATAGAAGTAACAAATTCTAAACTGATAGATAACGATGATGCAGTTTTAAAACAAATTATTACACAGGTTTCCAGCGGATTTGCAAAGGATATTGAAGATTTAATAGAATTTTTTAATAAAACATTCTATGGATTCCAAATATCACATACATATAACACCATGAGCTTTGGTTTTTCTGATGAGTCAATAAAGTATGAAATATCAAGCGCATTGGAATACCTTATACAAAATGGAATCATTCGTTTAACCCCATCCGGTTTACAGACAACCCCTTTTGGAACATTGATTTCTAAAAATAATTATGCCGTTAAAACCGCAGTAAAATTAAAAGATTATTCCAATATGATGGGAGATGAATTTAACATTGGATCTTTAATATATGAAATTTCCAAAACATACGATATGCCTAAAATTAATACCAAATTTAAGGCAAATAAAGACAATATTAAAGAAGTTCTCAGCAGACATGACGTTTATGTTAGTTTTGTACAAAACAGTGAAGCTACTGCAGCAAGTTTGATTGAATGGATTAATGAACATAAAGAGTTTGAAATAGAAAATTACTTGAAAGTTTATGCTGCTTCAACCAGACGTGCAAGTTATGAAGCTTCAAATCTTGTAAAATATTATTATGACATTTGTGAAGTATTAGGCAATTATAAATTCCTTAATGAAATTGATAAATTAAGTTCAAGATTATATTATGGAGTTAAAGAAGAATTAATACCATTAGTTATAGGTATAAAAAGATTGGGTCGACAAAGAGCACGAAGCTTAGTTGACGCATTTGGAAATAATTTAAGTAATGTTCCTGCAAAGGAACTTGTTAAAGTCGAAGGAATAGGAGAAACTACTGCAAACAACATCATAGAATTTTATAAAAATAAAAAGTAAATATGAAATATTTCTTTAAAAAAATTATTGTGTTGAAGAGGTAAATCCATATGGTTGAAGTTTATTCTGGAATCAATGTAAATGATTTGAAAAATCTACTTAAAAATGAAATTAAGGAGATTACATTAAAAGACCTCTATGATTTATCTTTATTTTTTAATGAAGAAAAAGCCTATTTACCTCCCGAATATAAAAAAAAATATACGGAAAGCGTTTTGAATGTAACAATCAATAGGTTTACCCTATTAAAAAATGATAATAATTTATATGAAGGTATTTTGAAAGATGATGATGTTAAAATAATAAATAAACTATTACAATCTAACGATAATATTATTACACACATATTAAATATCATAGTAATATATACAACATACCTCTTAAAAGAACCAATCCATATGCCTGGAACAAAATTTCCGGGACAAGTAAGTATATCTTATGATGGTATGTCATATTATTGTCCGGTTAAAAAATACCATGTGAATGATAAAAAATCATTATGTAATATTTGTATTGCAAAATCCACAAAGGAGGGCCATTATGTCAAAAACTAAAAACATTTTTGAAGAAAAAATTAAAGAAAAAGAATTAATACATGAAAAACTCCTTAAAAAAGAGATAAACGGTCTTGAAAACTTACTCAAAAATGAAAAGTACAATGTTGATGAAATGTTATACAAGTCCAGTATCGGTCACGCCTATCATGATTTAATAGATTCTAAAGATAAAATGAACTCCAAATATC
>JAEEGL011189125.1_pt1 | contig 14584 bp, 5 predicted proteins | sample 9134231 | NCBI WGS metagenome assembly JAEEGL01 (sample SAMN16246548, study PRJNA631951) | gut metagenome | biome: gut microbiome; feature: rumen; material: fiber-attached | host: Bos | place: Iran: Karaj | collected 2018-10
AGTCACATCAAACCTGTCGTCAAACCTTATCCTCCGGATCTCGCAGTAGTTCTCTATGAGCTTTAGCTCCTGCGCCAGCGTCACAAACTGCTTCTCAGAAATACTGCTGCGCAAAATTCCCGCCAGCGAAGCGCTCATTGTGGCCACCTCCGGCACGTGATTCGCCTTCGCCACCCACTTCATGGTATCCAAAGTATTATACAGGAAATGCGGATTGAGCTGGGCCTGCATCATCTTGATCCTGGTCTCGTTCACGTCCCTCTCCGCCTGTACCCGTTCCTCCATGGTATCCTTCAGCTGCGTGGTCATCTTGTTGAAGCCCACCGCCAGCTGCTCGAACTCGTCCTCTCTGTCCAGCTCGATCTTGGCGTCGAAGTCACCCTTCCTGAAGCGCTTCATGCCCTCAGCCAGCACGGTTATGGGCCTTGAGACGTAGTGACTCATCCTGTTGGCCACCAGCATGCAGACAAAAATACTGATTATCGCCAGCAGAATAACTATCTGGTAGCTGGCCTGAATAGCAGTGTCGTCCAGCGCAGGCGGCGTGGTGTAGATCCCCAGAAGCCCCGTGTCGCCAATCTCGTTTATATAAACATTCCTCTTAAACCCTGTATTATAGAGGTTTCCGGAAAAGAGATTTTCCCTTATCAAAGTCAGATCCTGCTTGTCCTTTGCGGTGCCCAGAAGACAGAACGGCCGCAGAAAGCTGTTGGTCAGCATGAATCCGTCGTTGGCGTTGATGGCGGTCAGGATTTCTTTTTCCAGCTCCTGCTGCTCGATGCGAACCACCACAAAGCCCGGATCTTCGCCCTTCACCACCTGCCTTGCGATCAAAAGAGCTGCTCCGCTGTCCGTGGCGTTTCCCGGAGCCTGGGTGTAGACCGTTTTCCCGTCGCCGGCCGCCGCTTCGTGCAGAACCGAATAGTACTGCGGCAATTCCCCGGACTTGTAGCCGCTTCTTGTGCTGTACATGCAGATGCCGCCGATGTAGAGGTCCACCACGGCAAAATCCCTGATACTGCGGGTCTCCTCGTAGAGCTCCGTGTAGATGTTCAGGGAATTCTTCCTGCCCTTGGTCATGGCATCCTGCAGCACTTCGTTTCTGGAAATGCCCTCGATGGTCTCCTCGGTTCCTAGCACAATCGCCTTTATCCGCTCCTCAACAAGAGCCTCCTGGGCGGCGTCGCGCTTTTCGTAGTCCGCCTTGATCCTGGCCTGGAACCCCTGGATCGTGATAATGCCGCCGACGATGACAAGGACCAGAGTCACCGCAAGGAAGGTGATGAATATCTGTCGTTTAAAAGACTGCCTGACAAATCCCATACTTATTCGCCCTCCTTCCCTGCAAGTTCATTCCAGAGAGCAAAAACAGCGGGCTCTTCATCCGCAGACTTCTTAAGATCAAAATTGATCTGCGCAATACCGCTGCCGGACTGAAGGTTTATGTCAGTCCTGACAGATCTTCTGTAGAAGGTATCCACTGCATATTTCTGGGTGTCGTAACCAACGATGAAATCGATAAATTTCCCCGCGTTGTAGCTGTGGGGCGCATTCTTTACCATGGCGCAGCCGTCGGGGACGCAGCTGGTGCCGTCTTCCGGGTAGATAAAAGAAATATCTTCGCCCTGGGCTTTTCCCTTGGCAGCTGTCTCTTCCAGAGTAATTCCAATAAGGCATCGTCCGTCAGAAACTTCGGGAATAACATCTCCCGAAGACGAGAGAATCCTGCCGTCGAGCTGTTCATAGAAAGATGGAACAAGTTCTTTTGCATCCTTATTAAGCACCTGCTCCATGGTGGAAATTATGGTGTAGCTGGTTCCGGAATTGTTGATATCCGCGAAGGCAATCCGCCCCTTCCATTTCTCGTCAAAGAGGTCCTGCCAGGTTTGAGGGGCCTCAGCGGAAGACACGAGCTTGCTGTTGTAGACGAACACAATGGGGAGTTCCGTGAAAGGCGTCCAGTAGTCGTCGGCATCGGTGTAGTTGGGGTCAAGAACCTGTTTTTCCACCGGAGCATAAGGGAGGAAAAGATCTTTTTCCGCCTCGTAGCTCTCTATGCCGCCGCCAAACATGATGTCGCAGGCACCGGACTGTGACGCCGCAGCAACCTGCTCAAACATCTCAGCCGTACCTCCGGCGTGGATCTCGACATAAATACCGGTGCGGCTCTCAAACTCCCTGATCACGGGGAGATAGACCTCCTCCTTGTGGGAGGTGTAGACGATGAGCTGCTTCTCCCCGGGAACTGCGTACTTCTGCGAGATGTACTCGATGTCGCCTTTCCGCGCCGAATTCCCACATGAGGAAAGCAGAAGCATTGCTGCTTCTGCCATTATGATCAAAGCTATTCTTTTAAATAAGCTGTTTCCTCTTTTCTTCATAGGTGCAGGCTACTTTCCATCTGCCTTCATCTTCTGTTTCTTTGCGAACATGTTGGCCTCGGCCCTCTTGGATACGTCGTTTACCGTGAAGTCGGTGTCGCGGTCAAAGAGCGCTACGCCGATGGCTGCGGAGTACTTCTCCCAGGGCTCGAGAGACTCGTTCATCTGGTTTCTTGCGGTCTCGATGTAAAACTCGTTAACCAGCGATTCCACTGCGTCATAGTCCGCGTTCTTAAGGATAACCGCAAACTGGTCGCCGCCGATCCTGAATACCGGCGAGTGCTTAAAGACGTTGCACACCCGCTTGCAGAGGTTTTTCACGGCGATGTTGCCCTTGTCGTGGCCGAATTCTTCGTTGATGGTCTTTAAGTCATTGAGGTCAATGATTCCGATTCCGAATTTATCCAGCCCCTGAACTGCTTCTCTCTTGAGCTTTCTTATCTCGTCGTCGTATGCGGTCTTGTTGCGCACGCCCGTAAGGGAATCCTTGTTGGCCAGAGCCTGCAGGTCTTTTGCCTGCTGCCTTGTCTCCGTCAGCTCCTTGGTGGTGTTGAGTAGGTTCTTCATGTACTTGTCGAGCTCAAGAATCATGTCCGCAGTGCGGCGGGCCAGATCGGAGATCTCGTCCTTTCCGACGGCATCTGCTGCGATAGCCCGGGCGATATCAGGGTTCTTGTCGATGGTGTACTGCTTGACGTTCTTGACGAGGTTTTCAAGCTTTCTGATGTGCCTTCTGTTTATGTAGATGAGCAGAACAATGACTGAGAAAATAAGTACTGCAGCTATTCCGAGACATATATTGAATACTCTGCTTAAAATTTCATGGTTTACTGCATCTATCTCGTAGTCCACCGTGACGAGGCCCAGCGGCTTTCCGTCAATGATCAGCGGGCTGTAGTATGCGTATGTGTAGCCGAACTCGTTGTTGTAGATCTCGAACTCGTGAAGAGCTTCTTTTGCATCCCAGACCTTCCACAAAACCGGAACCTTATCCAGCTCCTCGTCAAAGTACATGGCCAGATCTATGTATTTCTTTCCATCCACTTCGCGCTCTTCCCTTATTCCGTCAATGATGAAGCAGCACTCGTAGTTATCTTGATTGGGAACGATGTAGTAGCAATAGGGCACGTTAAAACTCTTTGCCGCCTGCTCAAAGACCTTTATGCAGTACTCCTGTATATAGACGGTCCTTGCAATCTTAAGCTCATCGCTGAGCTGGTCAAAAGAAATATCCCGTCCGTAGGCCTTCCCCGGGAACTCTTCAGCCAGGAGCCTCTCGTATTCCTGCTGGGCAGGAGCATAGTTGTAGTCGTAATCAATGGGAATGAAGATCTCATCATGATGCTCGATGAGGAACTTCTGGTGGTTCTCGAAATCCAGCGCCTCATCGCTGAGGAAACAGCTTAAGTACTCAGCCATATCGCTTATGTTGCTCTCCACCTGTCCCCTGTGCATCCTGGTCTGCAGCACGTACGTTGCAATTCCGATCAGCGTCAGCGTCACCACCGTGAAGATGGCAAAAACAGCTGCGAACCTGAATATGAGACTGTCAGTCTTTTTTACGGCCAGCGATTTGCCGGGCCTCCTGCCTCTGCTTTCCATTCAATGTCCTCACAAAATAGGATATATACTACTATTCTACTACACTTAGTTAATTTAAACCATTACACATTTTATGTTTTTTCGTTTGTTTTTATACATTGGGGTTCTGCACCGGTGACAATACGGCGCATAAAGACGCCCCGTCTTGATTTAGCCCTTAGTTTGTGCTAATATACTAGGAGTCGTGTTTCCGTAGCTCAGCAGGATAGAGCGTTCGCCTCCTAAGCGAAAGGTCGTGGGTTCGAATCCCGTCGGGAACATTGAAAAAGAACTGTCCGGAAATCTTGGACAGTTCTTTTTATGTGAATAGCTGAATGTTTTCTTCTATAAACTCATATATCTTGTTTCGTGTTATTTCTTTACTGATAACACTACCATCACTCCCACGCCGGTATCATTTCAACTTCTTTATTATTCCACATCCCTTCCTCTGCTGCTATCCGCAGTGACTCCCGATAAAAGGTATTCCCTGTCCGATAGTCATCGTAGCACCTCCAAAAAATCGTCAATTGCGGATTTTTCAAATCTATAAGACCTGCGATTCCCTGAGCCAGGCTCTTGTGAAAATGCAAAACTTTGACTAAGACGATGAAAACGCACCGCTTTAGTCAATTTTCTCCCTCACGAAAGCCGGTAAATTTGACTAAATGCCTTGGAAAATGGCGGTTTAGTCAATTCGCCTCTTTAAAAAATGCGTAATTAAAGGGAAAACATTGACTAAATCACACGAAAAACCCTTGTTTAGTCAAATTTTCCGGATTCTGACACGATAATGAAGTCGGAAGCAAGTCTCGGTAGGAGGCTTCTTTTTTCGTGCTGCCAGATGCGACATGGGGACAGGGTTAGCAGTTCATTTTGCAGTCTAAGCAAAATATGAGCCACTAACCCCGTCCCTATGGTCCATTCCCTGGTCAATTCCAAGGTCCATTCCCTAGTCCATTCCAAGGTCGCATTCACAGATCCATTTCATGGTCCATTCACGCAATCCATCATGCCTTTACCGGAACCCAGATCTCTGAGTAATACTCGGGATCCTGCGCGCCGAGCTTATACTTGGTCTCGTCGGTGTAGAACTCGATGTTGAATCCTGCGGCGATCTCATAGCTGCTGGCCGGGAGCCACTCGTTGAAGACCTGAGTGTTGACGCTCTGCAGTGCCTGAGGCATAGCGCCGCGGCAAGGGAACACAGCCCAGGTAAGCTCCGGGATCTCTTTTACCTCAAATCCTTCTGCCTTAGCCAGCTCTTCGTTGTAGTCGTCAGCGATGTAGTAGCAGAACTCATCTCCCGGAATCGTATCATCACAGAATCCATACATGCCCATGATCTTGTTGTCCGGTTTTGCAAAAACCTCGTCCCAGAACTTGGGGATCGTCGTGTAGCCGTCCCCATATCCGATTTTCTTTGACACGCCCATGATCTTAAATGCCGGTTTCTTTTCAATCCTGTATTCCATAGTTTTACCTCCGTCTAAAGTCAGTTTGATGTGCAGCGGTGCAAAAGCCTTAATGCTTGCGCCGTTTTGTCTTACATCAGTTGGGGTGCTTCCGTGAAATCTTGTAAACGCCTTCGTGAAGCTGTCTGCCGAGTCGTAGCCGTACTTTATGGCAAGGTCGATCACCTTGATGTCCGTCGAGATCAGTTCCTCTCCTGCGACAGAGAGTCTTCTCATCCGGACGTACTCGCCGACGGTGTATCCGCACAGCATGGAAAAGCCCTTCTGGAAATAAAACGCGGATGTATTTACTTCCTGAGCAATCCTGCCAACCGTCAGATCTTCAGTCAGGTTCGCTTCGATAAAGCCTATTGCGTCTTCAATGATCTTCGTCCAGTTCATATGTAACCTCCAACTTGATTGTAACTTTAGTATAGAGGTCTTGTATATAGCGCGCCCGATTTTTCGTGTTTTCTTTTGTCCGGCAAAAGAGCTCTCAGCTGGCCGGGAAAAAATGGACCACCAACCCCGTCCCCAAGGACAAAAACAAAGCCCGGCAAATGCCGGGCCTTGTCAATTCAATCCATTAAGGATTTATCTTTACTTTTATTGAATACTGCGTAGGTTTCGAGCTTCCCACATTGTAAACATTAACCTTTACAGTCTTGGTAACAGCCTTGGTTATAGGCATCTGTTTGCCCTTAACTGTAGTTGTCTCAATATGCTTGCCATTCTTAAATCCCAGCGAGATCTTGCCATATCCGAGATCCTCAATATTGAATATTGAATCTGTATCGGCCAGCACTACTCTATCGATTGCATTTAATGTCTTATCCTTTGTGGATAAAGTAATTGTGGTTCTCTTGCTGTTATTGTTATACAGCTCCGGTGCTTTCTTGTCACTTACAAGAGTTATACTTCCACGGGTAACCTTGAACGTACTTGTTATTGTAACAGTCTTAGGATTGTACTGCTTGTCGCGGATCATATAAGTGAAGTCGACCTTATAAGTTCCGGGCTCCGGAGTCTTTCCGGCTTTTCTGGTTATCAGAGAAGTGAAGTTTGCCATATTGTCAACATAATAGTGATCATTGATGAAATATGAGCTGCAATTAACTTTCTCTGATCCCTTTACCAGATAAATATCACTGAATTTATAATCCAGAATAGCGTCGTAGTCCATAATGTTCTTGAAGGTATAGGTTATACTTACATTTGTGCTGTCCTTCACATTATTGATGCTTCCGGTAGTCTTGGCAGAAGCAGATACGAGAGTCTTCACAGGATTGACGATCGTAAGCTTATAAGTTGCAGCTTTCAATCCACTGAGTTTCCTTGTAGTTATTCCACTTGGTAAAAGAGGTACAATCTTAATGTCAATTGTCTTGCCAATAACTGTGGATACATCGACGCCGCTTTCCGTAAGAAGCGCAGGAATACAAAGGCTTGCTTCACACTTCTGATAAATGTCATCCCCTTCAGTAATGTTGGTTGAAGAATAGTCAGTAGTGCTGCAAAGAACCTTTCCTCCGCAGCAGATGTCTATCCTTGAGTCAATCCAGTTCTTGTCTTCATACATAGAGTAGTAATAATTAGGCAGCAGGTACGTAATATCAACAGTGTTCTCATAGCCCGGATTCATTGTTGATTTTGTACTTCCTATGATCTTCGGGGTAACACTTCCGCTTTTTATCTTTATTGACTTGTTCGGAGCCTGAACCTGTACAGCTTTGCCGTCAATATACTTCTCAGATCTGAGGGATACTTTAAGTGTCTGTCCATCAAGTTCCTGACTGATAAGCGGATACATTCCGTAAGAATAGGTGTTTGGTTCCAAAATGACGCTGCAGCCGTCGTCGTTGGATGCAGTCGGGTATACAGCGAAATATTTTGTAACATCCTCTCCCTTTGAAGTGAAAATTTTAACATCAGCGTTGGAGACAAATTCGGTAGGAGCAATGTTTTTGGTTGTATAGTATATTTCTGTTTGGGAATTGGGATCAAACGGATCCAGTCCATTTACTATTTTACTTATTGAAATACTGGGCTTTCCGGCGTTTTTAACATCAACAACGGTGAACTGATAGGTAAAGTTCGTTCCGGCCCTTCCGTTCATATAATTATATGGAGTAACAACTGCTTTAAAGGTCTTTCCATATGTTTCTGTTATATCAATTGATGTATTTTCGGTGAATCTGATATACACACTGGATCTGTTGCTGTGCTCAAAATCAGAAGGCCAAATATCAAAGTAATATGATACATCCTTATTCTTTGAATCAAGTATCACAACGCTGCTATCGTTGATCATCGTAACATCAAAATCATTAACCTTGAGCATGTAAAAAAACATGTCCGGCGAATCGACAAGCGGATTAATGATGCCTTTTTTAGGCGTTGCGCCATACAGTTTCAGCGATGATTTAACCTCTTTAAGCGTATACGGAACAGAAACCGCAACTTCATTGTCATTTGGCAGATTCCATTCTTCATCACTCACCCTGGCTAATATTGGCACATTGCCGTTCTTAGTCTTCTCATTAACAGAGCTGTTTGCACAGATCAGGCAGTCATCTTCCACAAAGAATCCATCCGGGCATGTCGCAGCAGGATTGATCCTTATTGCCTCGATCATTGCTCCTGAAATCGAAGGATAAAACTCATCATAACCCTCCCTGCACACCTCGAACAGATAGGGATTGAAGGTCAGCTTCTCTGCCTTTAAGGTCGGAGTCGAGCGCTTTAAATTGAGTGTGATATTTCCCGTAGCGGTAAGAGTCAGAATCTGCTCATATTTTGAGGAAACAACGGTCAGATTAAGCCCTGTGGTGATGGATTTCTGAGGATACTGCTTATTAAACTCAGTAGCATTTCCATAGCTGTCCAGAACATCGTCTCTTACTCTGACATTCAAAAGATCGCCGTCCTCAACTGTAACTTCAAACAGTTCATTTGCTGTATCATCAAGGAAATAAGCGCTTTTGATAAAGTAAGATTCCTGTGAAGGCTCTTTTTCATCAATAACCTCGCTCAGATATACCGGCTCGGAAAAATCGGCAAGGATATCGATGTAAAGCGGATTCTCATTCTTAAAGAGCTCAACATCCACGCTGTTATCATGGAAAATCGCCTCAATCAGTTCCTCATCGTCCGGCGCAACATATTCAACCTTGCAGATATCTGAAGGGTAAACCATATCCGGACCCATCCACTCAGAATCCGGATCCACGTATGTGAACTTTACATAGAAGACTATAGATTCGGTCAGGTCGCTGAGATCAAGGCCTATCACTCCATCCCCCACATAATAGGGCGCTTCTTTTATCGGTATGATCTCTCCGCCTTCATCACTGCGGAGCATGTTTTTGTCGAGGATTTCATAGACAAGCCCGGTGTAGTCGTAATCCGCAGTTTCAGGAGAATAAGATGTTACATTAAAGCAGAGCGTCTCAGATTTGTTGGTCACAACCAGCTCATGGGCGTTGATAGTGATGCTTTCAACCGGCGCAAACATATCAATATACGCAGGTACACCATACACGTCGCCTTCATCTGTGAGGATAGAATCCTCTTCTAAAACCTCTTCCACTTCTTCAGTGTCTTCTTCCAAAGCCTCTTCAGCGTCTTCGTCAAAAGAACTCTCGGAAGATTCAACAAGTGCATCCTCCGGGATTTCCGCTGTTTCGCCATCCTCGTTTTCAGACGCCTCACCAGGGACATAATCCAATTCATCCTCTGAGGCATCCTCTGAAAATGTGGAAAAAGAGCTGTCGTATTCATTCAGATCAGAAATTGGATAGTCGCTGGCGCAGACTGTGAATGACATGCACCAGGTCATAAGGTAGGCAGATAGGCCAAGACGCGTAAACCGCTTTAAGAATCCTCTGCTAAGCATATTCTCTTCTCCTTTTTTGTTTATAGTTGTTTTGAAAACCCGCGGGTTATCAGTTTTTATTTTGCGTTTCTTCCTAAATACAGTAACCAGTCTTTTGCGTTTCTTTTTCTTTTTTCTTCTTTCCTAATTATATACGACTTTATTGTCCGTTTGCCATAAACTTAAAAACTCTTTCTGCAAGTTAATCATATCCGGTTCGTTTTTTGATTATATCGCGGTTTTGTGATTTACAATCCCTGTAAAGTTTCTTTCCAAAGCTTTTTACAAATAAGAACGGCCTGGATTCTCGCTCAGTCTTTGAGCATTTATTCTATTAGACTCCCTGGTTACATTTGTGCGGCACTAACCGGAGCAAAAAGTCAGTGTTTGTCAATCTTTCAAGCGAGGGGTATCCTTAAATCCCCACGGACATGATGCTTGAGCAACGCCGATAAGAATGTATCGATATTGCGTGCAAAATTTACTGCTCCATACCAATATCAGGAAACACAGCAGTAGGCTTCTAGTTTCCCTACTGCCAGAATTAAGAAAATGCATTTTTGTTAGTAGCCTCATAGAAATATGGAAGGCGATAAATCTGATTGATATTAGAGATTTACTGCTCCATTTTGATTTCTCGAGAGTATGCAGTAAGCAAAGGACTATATTGACAGAATCTTCGTAGAAATGTCTCAAAACCAAGAACAATAATAAGCTAAACACTACTAACAAAACGTGAAAAACGCGAAACTGGCAGTAGGTTAAATTTAACCATACTGCTATATTATGAAAAGACATAAAACAGCAGTAAAAATGTTCAAAATATAGTATTATCACCATCAACTCCGCCATCACCCCCCATCATAACCAGCAAAACCAGTCATGCTAATCATTTTCATCACGCAAAACAGCCCGCGAGGAAATCCTCGCGGGCCGCTCCAATTCATTACATTATGGATTGATCTTTACTTTGGCAGTTACTTTATCCGGAGTTGTGCTTCCGACGTAGTACACCTCCATGGTTACTGACTTGGTAACATTCTTGGTGATAGCCTCCCAGAGCTGCTTGATCTTGCTCTTCTCAACATATCCGTCGCGGAATGTCAGCGTGTAAACCCCTTTTCCGCTCGGGGTGATCGCCATGTAATCTGCATAAGCTCCTGTAATCTTTACCTCTCTTATACCGGTAACTCCTGCTGCCTTAGGTGCAATGTAAACAGTGGCACTTCTTGCATAGTCCCTGTTTATCAGCTTGACAGGAGATGGCGTCACAGTTGTCTGCGTCTTACTGCGAACGACCTTGATATTAACCGTCGTGTTAATGTAGGCATAAGTACCACTGCCGTCATAAATGCGGGTACTTAAGTATGCTTTATACGTTCCTGCAGCGAGATTGCTTTCAGATCGCCTGCTGATATTGACCGTATCCGTTTCTCTGATAGATGCCGTATAGAAATAGTTTATATAATCTACTTCTTTACCGTTTTCCTTTTTGGTTATGTTAGTTACGTAAGTCCTTCGATTGGTCAATTCATGGACATAAGTGTTCTTGTATGACAATGTGACCGTAACATTCTGTCCATATTTTACAGTATCGATGCTTCCCTTTGCCTTAGCTGAGGCTGTTATCTTACTCTTGGCGGGATTAAGAACCGTTATCTTGCAGACAGCAGTTCCTGCATTGCCGCCCGGTACTACAGGGGTGATCTTAACAGTACAGGTCTTTCCATACATGGAAGAAATACCGGCCGGAATCGTATAAATATTTATTATGTCTTTTCCATATGCGTAACCGGTGCTGTTATCAAACGGCGGCGTTATTCCATTTCCACAGTCAAACTCAATTGTGTAATCGAAATGCCTGTTTCCGAGGTTAGAGATCGGAATGCAGATGACCTTGCTTCCATCAATAGTATCGCCATGAGCGGGATTGATGGTCACTTTGGTCAGTTCAAGCTTTGGAGTAACCTTGGTTGCAGCAATCTTTGCATCATAGGTCGCATAAGTCAGGTCTGATCCTTCGCCCAGTTTGAAACCAACCTTGATCGTAACCGTCTCGCCGGCAAGTCCGGCGTCATACAGGACGAAGTCTTTGTCGCGCAAATACGGCGCCACTGTAAGAGTACTGGTATTCGATGTGTATTTGGAAACATCGAAGTATTCTTTTACATCCGTTCCGTTCTTTAACTCCATGCCGATATAGGCCGGATATTTTCCAAACATATCCAGGTTCTTACCGGTAAAGGTGAGTGTCAGATTCTGGCTGGGATTATAAACGTTTATGCCACCTGTTGCCTTTACGGTAATGTTTGTCTTTTCAGCGTTAGCCTGGGTAACGGTCTTTATGGTGACAACCTGTACCGCGCCTTCTTTATCATTTCCATAATTATATGGCATGACTTGCAGTTTGTAGGTCTTACCCACCTCTGTGGAACTTGTTGTGTTGACAAAGATTGTTCCCTGGTAACCTCCATAGTACGATTTGAAGACAAGGAGCGCTCCGTCAACCGGATTATTATTTGCGTCCAGAACCTTCGTGCGTATGCCTGTCGAAGCAGGTGTGTATGTACCCGAAAATGTAAACACGATCGACTCGGAATCTCTTGTGACAGGATTCAAAGTAAGCGTTTTCTTATCAAGTGTGATCTTTGGTACAGAGTTGATGACCTTGTACTTCACTGTTACCGTGACATTGTAGTTTTCAGGCAGGTTATTGATCTCCGAGTCAGCAAGAACAGCCTGAACCTTAAAGCTGCCGGACTTGGTCTTCGGGATATTTGCGTTGCTCGTAATATTTGTCGTTCCCTCAACAACCTCAAATCCCAGCTTGGAAAGAGCTGCAGCGTCAATCGGAACTATCTCTTTAACCTCAGCTCCGGTGAAGTTGATCTGCTTTGTTTCCATTTCGCTGTAGAACGAATCAAACTGAAGTGTTTCGGCGACCTTTACATCCTTGGTGGCAAGCTTTGTATTGCCGAAAGTGATCGTAAGATTCTCAGATGTGTTCAGCGTCAGATCATTTCCGTAGACATTTGCACGGACCTCAACGCCGGTAGTAAAGCTCTTCTTTAAAAGAGCTGTTATCTCGCTTGAAGATAGCTCTTTTGCCTTGAAATTGATGCTCTTGCCGTCTTCACTAACTTCGGCGGTAACATAATTGTTAAGCTCCTCGTTAGTCAGCCGCACAGTATCAAGCATGTTGTACTTTAGATACCGGCTCTCGTTCACATTTGTGGTCCTGATAGTAACCGGAACATAATTCTTTCCGTTGTAAACCTGAACCTTCACGCTTGTTTCAGACAGGTGCGCCTCAACAGAGGGAATTTCCCTTCGTGATACGATATGGGCCCTTGCCACAACAGGAACTGCCGATGCGTTGTAGTAGTAATCCCCTTTGTTGTAGTACATGGCAACAAAGTCAACCTCATAATCACCTAACATGCCCATTATAGTAAGCTTCGCTGTGTCGCCATTAATCTGATATGTATTGCCGGAATAAATGAGAAACTGATCACTACCCGGCTCTGTAAATCCCCACCTCATCCTGTTTGGATCCAGATCCTCAAACTCAATGGTTCTGTTAGTTGTCGCGTTTCCGGCAATGCCTCCCTCGAGAACCAGCTCAACCTCCGTGGGATCCAGGCTTTCTGTTATGGGTACTATGTCCTTATCAAAGTGAAGAGTCTTGACATCGACTGCATAGCCCTTTGTTACGCTCACATTAAATGTCTGAGTGATCGATTCTGAAGTAACAGTGGTTCCGCTGATATCCTTGAACTCGTTGTCATAGGTTACTTCGACCTCGAAATCTCCGGGCTCAAATCCGCCCACAAAAGACATATTAAAGACATTCCATACCGGCGTCCTGGAAACGGGGCTGAAAGTGGGGTTGAAACTTATGCCCCTCGCCTCCGGGCTTATTTCTTCTTTTTCTTCACCAAATATTTCATATATCTTTAAATGAACCTGGCTGCCATCTATGGCTTCATAGTTTTCATCCTGAAGGGTGACTTCCAGTTGATTGTGCGACCTTATGGTTGCATTCTCTGTTGCAAGATCATACCATCCATCGGAACACCTTCCATACATATACAAAGATGTGGCAGGCGAAGCAACTTTTACTTTGTAGCTGTCGAAAAGAGCCGGCTCCGTCCTGTTATATCTGGCAACCACATAGAATTCATTTGCGTCTACCCAGGAATAGTCGCTGTCAAAACGGAAGCCATAGTCTCTTTCATAATAGTAATAACCTGGTGAATAAATCCTTACTCCACAGTACTCATCTGTTAAGTTGGTCAGATCCGGGGTAGGAGAAATCCAATAGGAAAGGAAGTCGGGATCAAGAGGAACCGTCCCATCATCTCCCATTGCCTGTAATGTGTAGTTGAGACTGATATCAGTGACAGTCATATCTTGCGAATTGAGAGTAATACTCTCAACCGGTGCGAAGTACCTGGGAATCAGCGTCATCTTTGCCACATATGCCGTTCGCTCTATCAGCTGTCCATCAGCATCTACATAGTCGTTATTATGTATTGCCCTAAGTTCAAGCTTGTGACCGTCAAAATCCTTTCCAAAGGAAAGATTCCTTGCAAGGCTGGAATGCGATACACTGGTCACAGGATTCTCTGTAAAAGTAATGTAGTCCGGTGACGTATCTCCTGGGTATAGCTGCGTATCAGTAACCATATCCCAGATCTCCAGGGTTGTTCTGCTGATATTAAAAGGACACTCCGTACTTCCTACATCTACAATCAGGGAGTTTGAGGTATTGAAATTCCTGATTGTCGGATTTTCATAGTCCCACCAACCGGATCCATCAGGAGTAAAAGCCTCTACATGTATACTATAGCAAGGTATATAGATAACCACATTGATGGCTGCGCTATACTCATTCTCTCCGTCTACATAGGTTGCATTTATTTTAAAAGGAATATACTTTCCGCCTTCAACTCCGTAGCCGACGTTTAGGTCAAAATAACCACTTGATCCTTTACTGATACTGATATATCTCTGCATCGCCTCCGGAACACCCTCCAGAGTAAGTGTCAGATTCTCGGCAGCAATACCCCCTATCTCCCCCTGTCCCAGAACTTTTAAGGGAAATTCTCCATAATCTAACTCTTCTATCGTCAGGCTTGTGACATTAAAGCAAATTCCGGTCTCGCCTGCGGCCATGATACTGCTGTTTGAATCCTCGTCCGCAATCTCCTCGATTTCCTCATCGAGGTCTTCTCCGCCCTCAACATCGTCATCTATCAGTGCGTCTTCCTCATCAGAAGCCTCGGCGGGAT
>JAEEGL012125167.1_pt1 | contig 14584 bp, 7 predicted proteins | sample 9134231 | NCBI WGS metagenome assembly JAEEGL01 (sample SAMN16246548, study PRJNA631951) | gut metagenome | biome: gut microbiome; feature: rumen; material: fiber-attached | host: Bos | place: Iran: Karaj | collected 2018-10
AAAATATTTTTTTGTCTTGTTATTAAAATATTAATAAATTCGTCTTAATCTGTACGCAGAAAAGTATATAAGGAGAAAGATTATGCTTAAGCTTAGCCGTAATGGTATAGGGGTTTTATCCTCGCAATACAGAAGCGTATTGAAAAAGTGCGCTTTATTGAATCTGGTCGCTGCCGGTATGTTGGTTTTTGCGTCGCAAGCGCAGGCAGCCCATATTACCGGTGTAAACTCACCGAGCCACGAACTTGATTTGTTGAAAGGAATGGGTACTACCGTCGGTAAATACGAAGGTACGACACCGGTCGGTACATACGGAAAATTATATATTACCGGAAGTATGGCAAACACGAATACAAAAGAAATGTTTTCTGCAGTCAATTCTTCCGCCGGTTGGCTTGTTAACTACAGCACCGTTTTCTTCGGTACTCAGCCGCAAGATCCGGATCATCCGGATGAAACTACCTATATTAAGGTACCGGCTACCGTAAGTGATAAGCACAACTTGCTGAACGGCACTTTGAGCAGTCTTACTCCGAACCAGGGCGGCGGCGTGATTCGTAATGATACGGATTTACACACGGGAAGCCCGGTCAGCGGACGGGTTGATATTTACGGAAGTACGTTCAAAAACAACAGCGTTACCAATTTCCAGCCGGATAACGATGCAGCAATCGCAGCCGGCGGCTTTATCTCCAACGTTGGTGCTTATGATGCAAGTTCTCCTTCAAGTTATGTCGCCAGCCAAGGATCGACTTATATCAACAACTATACCATGCAGTTTACGTACGCTGACGGCGGTGCCATTTATAACGGCGCGTACGCGGGCAATTACGGCCGAGACGTCTTTATCGGTAAATTCTCATCAAAAGAAGATACTTTTGAATATAACCATACCGGTAACGAAAATATGCAGAGACCGGAGGCTTATGATGTGGTAAGAGAGGCTGTTACCTCTGATGTTTACACCAATATTCTCTACGATTGGGAACAGAAATCACAGCAGGCATTGTTGCCTAACGGCGTGACCTATATGGCGCGCGGCGGTGCTATTTATAATGCCGGCGAGTTTACCATCGAGAGCGATACTTTCCTGAATAACTATGTGACCGGTTATACCTCATACGGCGGCGCAATCTTTAATACCGACAGACAATATCCGTATGCGGATACTTCTGCTGCCATCAAATCCGATGACGGACACTTGGATATCAGCGGTACTACCAAATTTGATAGCAATAAGGCTTTGGCTACCGTTAATCCGAAATCGGGAAGTGCTCGCGGCGGCGCTATCGCCAACGAAGGTACCACATTGAATTTCAACAGCGGCCTTATATCGTCGGTAGCGTCTAATTATACCTTTAAAGATAACAGTGCTGAAGCTCGCTATCAAAGTTACGGCGGTGCCATTTATAACGGTAAGAGTTTGGATACTGAGCCGAAAATCGGTGTTGTCTCTAATATTAATCATGCAACCTTCAACCATAACTATGCAATAGTGCTGGATGATCTGGCTGATAAAACTTATGCTTGGGGCGGTGCAATTTATAACGACGGTGATATGACGATTTTGGACGCCACCTTTACCAATAACTACGTTATGACGTCCGAAGGCTTCATGAACGGAACCCCTTACGGTGGTGCTATCGCCAACAATACAGGTACATTAAAACTCGGTGTACATGACACCGAATTGGGATATCAGCCGCAAGATATCATATTCAGCAATAACCGTGCCGGTATTGACGATGAAGGTCATATAGCCAGAAACGGACAGGGCGGCGCTATCTATAACGGAGGCGGTAAAATCGACGCCGTTATTGCGAAATCCGTAGTCTTCACCGGCAACAGAGATATCAAAACGCACGTAAGTGCGGACAGACACGAAGTAAGCAGCGCCGGTGGTGCTATTTACGGCGACGTTACCTATAATGACGGAGAAGGAAAATATTATGCCAGTGATACCACGTTTACGCTCAGCGGAACCGGTGCGGTAAAATTTGAAAACTTCGGTCAGGATAACGTCTTTATGAAGAAGCTGGATAACTATTCGGCTACCATTTCGTTCATCGGTAATAACTCCGTACCGGTTGAACGCAATTCATCAAACGCTACCACCAGCAGCATCGATGAAAACGCCACCAGAGTTGATTTGGGCGCAACCTTTACCGGTACCGGTAAGTATGTTATTAAGCAGACCCAGTTGAACTTGATTGACGGCGCAAACGGTGCCGGCACGGGTTATATTCACTTTGACCCGAGCATTTCGATGAAGGACAGCGTGGTTAACATGGAAGGTACGGGCGATTCGTATATCTATTTGACCTCGCAAAACGATACTTTGGAAAATAACGATTTTTATATCGATAATAAGAAGGCCATTCTGTATTACGGCGATTATGACAGCACATACAGAAACTTCACTCTCGGTAACTATATCGAGAACAACGGTTTGATTATTTATGATGATAAGCCGCAAAACGGTATTGCCGGTAAGATGTATCCGGATGAAAAGACCTCCGGCGATACGGATATCAAAATTGCGACAACCCTTGTCAACCGCGGTATTGTTACCACGGCATCCGATAACTTCATTACCAAAAATATCCATATCGGCACTCTCGAAAGCGAGAACGGCGCCATCTATATCAACATGGATAACGACCATCTTATCAGAGGCGATAATGAACACGTTTTGGTACCTGAAGAAAAAGAAGGTTATGATTTCGGTACCTACTTCGGTGACCACTATGAATCCGAAGTTATCGTGATTGATAAGGCGGTTTCGGGCACCACCAAGATTACGTTGGTTGATTTGGAAAGTAATGACTACAAACAAATCAAACTTGATGAAAGCCAACGTATTTACTTTGCCAAAACTCAGTATGACGAAGGCTTGGAAGGCTATCAATGGAACGTTGTAAACGCCGTCAACGATGATTATAAAATCAGCATCGGTTATGACCAGAACGGCTCGGTTTACGATTGGTTCCTGTATCGCGGCAGTGCAGCTCCGGTTCCGGGCATTACTCCGGAAGAAATGGTATCGATTACCATTCCGCGGGCTACGTTGGAACAGTTGCGTTCGTTCAGATTCCCGTTGGATAAGACCAACCGCGGTCAATGCAGTTGCTACAAAGATAACTGCGATAATTCGTTCTGCCAATATGAACAAGGCAGCCCGAAGACCAGATTGTGGGCAACCCCGTTCTATCGTCAGGGTACTTTTGAAAAACCGTTTGATACCGACTTTAAGTTGCTCGGTATTGATGCCGGTGTCGATTTCCAACCGACAAGTACGGATTTAATCGGCGTGTTCGGTTCATATCGTTTCGGTAAGTACGAAAACGACGGTAACCAGAAGCACTACGGCGATCCGAGCTACTACTTCTCGGAACAGGGCGGCGAGTTTGAGCTCAAGAGCTTGTCAGCCGGACTTTACTATCGTAAATATATCGATAAATTGTACCTCATGGGCGCAGTTTATGCCGGCAAGCTCGACGGTGATATTAAGGCCGATAACGGTGTTAAAGGCTCGATTAAAGGTAAGCACCTCGGCGTACAGGCTGAAATCGGTTATGATGTCAAGCTGACGCGTCGTGATACTTTAACCCCGTCGGTACGCGGAACTTATGACTACATCAAATATGATAAGGGTCATACCAGCAACGGTAAGGAAATTTCCATCGGCAAGATTAACAGCTTTGAAATCGAAGCCGCTCTGAAGCTTGAACATCAGTTCAACAACTCTCAACAGTTGCCGACAACCGGCTACGTTAAACCGTCGATTATCCAGACCATTCCGGACGGCGGCAAGGTTAAAGTTGATGACAGAGAGTATAAGAAGACTTTGGATAATGAAACCTTGGGCAGAATCGAAATCGGTGCGGATACCAATCTGACTACCGGCTTCTCGGTTGGCGTATTCGGCAACTACACCTTCGGTTCTCATTATGACGCTTGGGGTATCGGCGGTAACGTCAGATACGTGTTCTAATTTCCCGAAATATTATTAGGTCCGTAAAAGAAGGCTTTATCAGCAATGATAAAGCCTTTCTCTTTTTTTAGCGGACGAAGCCGTTATTTTTTGCTGATTTTTTTATCGAGCTTTTCCAGTTCATCAATATAAGACGAAATCAGCTCCAACCCGTATTCCCAAAACTCGGCGTTGTTCGGATTAAGCGCAAACGGTTTGAGGATCGTGGCATAATCTTCAAGAGCTGTTTTGGAAAGCATATCCAAATATTTATCGGCAAAATCTTTGACCTTTCCGGATTCTTTGACGCGATACAGCGAATTGACAAAGCAATCGGCATACGAATAAGCATATACATAAAACGGCAAAAAGAAGAAATGTCCGACCATCGACCAAATGTGCGTGCTGTCTTCGTCAATCTCCACATAATCACCCAAACTTTCGCGCATTTCTTCTACCCAAATTTGGCTCAGTCGTTCTTCCGAAACTTCACCGTTTTTACGCTCGTTATGCGCCCGTGTTTCAAAACAATGGAATGCTATCTGGCGGATGGCTGTATTAATCATATCGCCCACCTTAGAGGCAATCAGACACAGCTTTGCCTTATCGTCTTTGGTGTTGTTGAGCATGGATTGAAACACGATCATCTCACCAAACACCGAAGCCACTTCTTCCGAAGTCATACGCGTATGTTCGTTGAGCTCGCCGTTTTTAATACGCAACTGATGGTGGCAACCGTGTCCCAATTCATGAGCCAAAGTCAGCACATCGTTCTGCTTGCCGGCAAAATTGAGCATCAGATACGGATGCCAAGTGGTAATCGGCGAACTGCAGAAAGCACCGCCGCGTTTGCCGTCGCGCGGCGGGACATCCACCCAGTTGTTATCAAAAAAGTCTTTGGCAATCTCATACAGCTTCGGCGAAAATGCCTTATAGGCATCCAACACGATTTTTACCGCTTCATCCCAAGTGTAATTAACATCGGCGGAAAAAGGAAGCGGCGCATTGCGGTCCCAGTAATTGATTTTTTTCATCCCGAGCCACTTGGCTTTGAGCTTATAGAAACGATGGGCAATATCTTTATAATGTTTTTTAACTGTGGCGGTCAGCACCTCCACGCTTTTATCACTGACATCTTCGCTCATATTGCGGGCGGAAACCGGATATTTGAACCCGCGCTTATCATCTTCAATCGCTTTATCTTTCATAATCATATTATAGATAAAGGTAAACAGATGGCTGTTTTCAAACAAAACGCGATTCATTTCTTTGCCGGCTTTGCGGCGCAGTTTTTCGTCTTTATCGAGCAAGAGTTTGGAGAGCTCGGCATCGTTATATTTTTTGCCGTCAACCGTATATACCAAACGCGACGACGTTTCTTCATACAAACGCACCCAGGCATCGCCGGAAGTTATGGATTTTTCGATAAAAATTTGCTCCTCCGGCTCGGTTAACTCGTAATCTTTGAATTTGCGCAGACGCTTAATCCAATACCGGTATTTTTTTATGCGCTTGTCTTTGAGCCATTCGTTGATTTTGGCCTGAGGCAGTTGGTTGAATTCGAGCGAAAAAAATACAATCGGCTTAACATAGTCGGTCATTTTTTCTTCAATCGATTGATAAAACGCGACCGCCGCGGTGTTTTTCATCTGCGTAACCATATTAAGATAAGCAAAACCGCCCAAGCGTCCCGACAATTTGGAGCGTGCTTCTATATCTTTAATCGCCGCATAAAATTCATCGGCGGAAAGCTCGTGCAGACGCCCCTTATAGGTTTTTGCAAACTTTACGGCGCTTTTGCGGTAGGTTTCCAAGTCCTTTTTTATTTGCGGGTCGTCAATACTCTTATATAAGTCCGACAAGTCCCAAGCCGGCATATTTTTTTTCATGTTTTAATTTCCTTTCCGTAATTTATCTTCCGTTTGCTTTTTAATCTCTTGCAACAGGTCTTTATTTTGCGGCGCGACAGCTTCCGATGTTTCCGGATTTTCCGGCGGTGTCATGGTAATATCGGCCTCATCGGCGATATCACCTTTGTCGGCCTCCAGGTCTTTCTGTTCGGTCGGATTCGGCAAAACGGCGGCCGGAGCCGCGTTATCCGGATTATACAGCAGAACATCTTTATCCGGGTTAATCATGCGCTGCTTGGCTTCCTCCAACTCCTGATTTTTTTGTTCGAAAAGCTGGTTTTGATATTCGATATCCATCATATCGTTCAACGCGTTGCTTTGATATATTTCCTGGTCTTCGGGCGCTGTCAGTTGCGGCTCAAACAAATAATTTGCCCACGGTGTTTTCTGTTTTCCCTTCAGCCAATCGGCGGCACCGGTATAAATAATACCGGCGTTGCATTTCATATCGCGCCATAAAAACTTGAGCGGGCACCCCATTTTGCCTCTTTCGCAACCGGAGAGGTTATTAACCAATTCTCTGGTGCAAACGATAAAGCCGCGGTCATAAACGTCTTGGCGCGGCGCCAAAAACAGCATTGTTGTCAAATAGATTACACCGCCGACGAAAAGCGTTAAAACCGCATAATACAGATATCGGAAAATTTTATCCATTACATTGCCTTTTTATAAAAAACTTCCAACTGTGCCAATTCTTCCAGAGTGTTGGCGCTGGCGACTTCTTCCGGATTTCCCTCCAGGGCGGTGCAGTTCAGCCCCATTTGGTGGGCGATGGCTACCGCATCGGTCAGATAAAATTCGCCGGCGGCATTATGGTTTTCGATTCGCGAAAGAATATCAAACAAATATTTGCCGTCAAAGGCCATAACTCCGGAATTGCAGAATGTAATGGCGCGTTCTTCTTCGTTGGCGTCCTTATATTCGACAATGCGGTCGAGTTCCGAGCCTTTCATTACCAGACGGCCGTAACGCCCGGCATCTGCCGGCACAAAGCCCAAAACCACCACCGAAAATCCTTCGGCAACTTTGGCAACGGCACGGCGGAAAGTGGCGGCCGTAATCAGCGGAGTATCGCCGAATACAACCAGAATCGTACCGTCAAAGCCTTTGAACAAATCTTTGGCGCAATTAACGGCGTGTCCGGTGCCGAGCTGTGCCGATTGCACGCAGGTTTCGTACGGGGCGACGGCAGCGGCCACATCATGACCTTCCGGAGAAATCACCGTAACTATTTTATCCACCGGCACGGTTTTCAACGTATCGATAATATGATTAATCATCGGCTTGCCACATACCGGCATCAATACTTTCGGTTTATCCGAGTTCATTCTGGTACCTTTTCCGGCGCCCAAAATTATTGCTGCGATTTTATTGTTCATATAATATCTCCTTATAACTTTTTTAATGTGTTGCCAATAAAATATTATAGGCATATTATCAACGTATAGCGTATTTGTAAATACAAGGACGAAGGTTATGAAAAAGTTTTTTTTGGCAGTAATAAGTATATGTTTCGTAATGTTGTCGGCCGCGACGGTGTCGGCCGAGGTTTTCCCGCTCGGTTCTCCCGAAATGCGAAATCGGCCGCACCCGCAATCTCAAGATGAGTGGCAGAAAAGCGGCGACAGTTGGTTGCCTGACCCGAAAGACGAGCGGGCAGTACGGGCATACTTTAAGAAAAGATTTGAAGAAGTTTCGCACTCCATAATGGATAAAGATACCGATTTAAATAATTCCATCGGCGTCGATATCGTGCACTCGGCGGAATATCTTAAGGCACAGGAAGAACAAAATAAAAAGGGCTTGTTTCAAACATTTTATGAAAAAGCGCTGGCCTCTCTCGGCGGAAAGTTGCCGGATTCGGAAGAAACTGCATATAAACAGGACGAACAGACCATGCGCGCGGTGGCACAGGCAGCTCAGAAGTTTTATTCTTTTGCCGAAGCCAAACCGGAAGCAAAACCGCAAATTCCGACTGTCGGCGTCACCTTGCCGAGCGGTCGTCGGATTTTGGCGCCGGCACGCGAGCATATTGCTTATTTTTTAAGCTATATTGATGTTCAGGCCAACGGGTATTTAACGGTTGAAGATACCATCACGCTGGTAGCCAACAACGAAAAATTCGCTTACGGTTTATCGCGTATGTTTCCGAAATATGCCGCCAAATACCAAAAAATCGATTTTATGCTGGAAAGCGTTACGGTTAACGGTACCGAAGTACCTTATATGGCAGAAGAAATCGGCGATAATATCGTTATCAAGCCTAAATATAACCAGCGTCTGGATGCCGGGGTTTATACCTATGTTTTCCGCTATACCGTCAACAACAAACTTACCTCGACCGGGGAAAAACAATTTTTGGATTGGAGCCTGACCGGTCGCCCGATGGATATTTTGATTACGTCGGCCAATGCTATTGTCAGTATGCCGAGCGGCTACGATTCTCCTCTGTTTAACGAAAATGCCGGACAGGAAACCGATATTGCCGCAAAATACGGATTTGATGATGCCGTCGCGCTGGTCGGACGTGCCGAATCAATGACGCAGCAACGTACCAGACGCTTTATTTTAAGCCCTAACGTGGTGGCATTTTCCAACGTTACGCCGATGCTTAACGGCGAAATGATGCACCTGTTGACGGTTATGGACGATTCGGTCTTTATTAAAGGCTTTAACCGTAATTTTTCGCACTTCTTAACCAACTGGGGCAATATTTTGTATGCGTTTCTCGGTTTGGCCGCTATTTTGATTTCGTTTGTGTTGTCGTTGCTCAGCCTGAAAAAAGACCGCAAAAATCGGAAATACACTCCTTCCTATAACGGTTCGCTGATGCGCACTATTATGATGAATAAATACGACAGAGTGGCCTTTGTGGCGCAAATTTTGGATTTATTCCGTAAAAATGCCGTTGATATTCAGCAAAGCGATAATCGGGTTTATATCACCAAAAAGAACTCGGGCACGGCTAAACTGACTTCTGCGGAACGCCGCGCCGTCAAAACGCTGTTCAAAAAGCAGGGCAATGCCGTTGAAGTGAACAATGCCAACAATGTCCGCTTCAAAAAAGCCAAGAAAATATTGGAAAAAATCATATTGCGCCAAATCAAAAAATACAATATTTTCCATAACATAAGCTATGTTTTGTTCAGCACGGCCATGTTACTCATAACGGAAATATTTATTGCTTTTATCAGCGTGAACTTTGCGCAAACCCTCATCATCTTGCTGGCCACCACTCTGATGTATGCCTTTTACATCTGGATTTTGCGCCACGACTTTAAGCATTGGTATATCACGATTCCGACCAAGGTGCTGACTCTGGTGGCGATGGTGCTGATTTGGGGATTCAGCAGTATTTACATCGGCGGAATCTGCAGTTTTCTGATTATGCTGATGATTGTGGTCATCTTTGCCTTTACCGGTATATTTGCCAAGCAAAACAGCTTTGCCGAGGAGGCGCAGGATGCCATAAGACAATATAAGGAATACCTGACGGGTAATGCCGAAACCATCAATCTCAGCCGCAACTTTATCAATCAGCAATCAAACATATTTGCCTTGGAAATCGGCGAATACTTCCCGCAGAATGTCAGTAACAAGAGTTACCACCGGCTGGATGTGGCGGAAGAACTTAAACAACGTTTGATTGATATTCTGTAAGGCAAAAAAGAAAAAAACTGCTGTTTAAGCAGTTTTTTTCTTGGCTGTGCGAGAGCGTGCGGTTGATGTTGCCCGTTTAACCGTTTTGGGCGCTGCGGCCTTTATCAGAGCCATTTTTTGACCGACTCGGGTTTTTTGCTCACGGGCTAAACCGCCGCTGAATTCAACTTTATCTTTTTCAAACAGGCAAATTACGGTGCTTCCCATCATAAACTTGCCGATTTCATCGCCTTTGGCAAAAGATATGTTTTGCTTTTCATAAGTTTCGGTGCTGACTTCCGCCCTGCCAGCCGGAGCAACCGTGCCGGCCCAGGATGTAACAATACTGCGGACAATCGCCGCCCCGACAAAAACTACCGCCATTTTACCGGCCGCCGTTTCAAACAGGCATACAACGCGTTCGTTGCGCGAGAAAAGTTCCGGAATATTGGCGGTATACAGCGGATTAACCGAGAATAATTCTCCCGGAATATAGGTCATTTTGAGCAGCTTGCCGGCGAGCGGAATATGTACCCGATGATAGTCCTGCGGCGAAAGATAAACGGTCATAAATTTACCGTCGGTAAACAATGCGGCATCATCGCGACTGCCGAGCAGTGCCGCCGTCGTAAAGTAGTGTTCTTTGGCTTGCAGTTGAAAATCTCCGCGCAAATCGCCGAATTCGCTTATTTTACCGTCAGCCGGAAAAACCACGCTGTTTGCCGCGGCATCAATCGGTCTGGCCCCGTCTTTCAACGCTCTGGAAAAAAAGTCGTTAAACGTTTCAAAATCCTCGATTTCTTCGTCTATCTCATCCATGTTTACATTGTATGCTTTGATAAACATCTTTACGGCGTAATTGGTGGCTTTGCCGAGCTTTGCGGCGGCCAAAAGTCCGACCAAACGGGTGATTATATGTTTAGGTAAAAAATACTGCAAATTCACTTTAATCGAATCAAGATTCATAACATTATCCTTTCATTGGCTTTGTCCAGTATATATAGCCATTTTCGGGTCGTGTCAATCGGTAATTTTTTACTTGATTTTTTTGTAAAAATGTAGTACCATTAATAAAATATTAAAATGGACGTTGTTCTATGAAATATGGATGTTGGTTACCTATTGTATTTTTAGGGTGTTTGTACAGCGCACAAGCACAAGCGCTTTGGGACGGCCCGGCCGATAAGATTTATGCGGCTGCGCGTCGCGGCGACGTGGGTACCTTAAACTACTATCTTAACAGCGGATATTATATCGATTCTCCTAACAGCGGCGGAGTAACGGCGCTTTGTCTGGCCTATTATGATAAGTCCTGGCAGGCGTATGATTTGCTGATTCGTTACGGCGCAAATCCGAATAACAACTGTATGTATAAAAAATCAAGCGGCGTCGGTAAATACATTTTGGGAGGCGTTTTGGTTGCCGGTGTGGCCGGCGGAGTCGCGATAGCTGCCGGAGGCGGCGGTGGCGGCGGAGGCGGCGGCGACAGCGGCGGCAGTTCCAACAGCAGTTCCGGCGGTAGTTCCGGCGGAAGCGGCGGTGATGACGGCGGCAAGACCGGCGTCGATGACGGCAGTATTCCGGGCGGCGGTTCCGGTTCCGGCTCCGGCGGAGATTCGGGTAGCGGCAGCGGTTCCGGCTCCGGTTCGGGCAGTGGCAGCGGTAGCGGTTCGGGCTCGGGTAGTGGCAGCGGCTCCGGTAGCGGTTCCGGCTCCGGTTCAGGCAGCGGTTCGGGCTCGGGTAGCGGTTCAGGTGGCGGCAAGACAGATACGGGATCAGGTGGAAGCGGTACTATTATTGTTCCGATAGAAACGCACGAAGACAACATCAGAGCGCGTATGGCCAGCTATCTCAATTCAATCGGTTATACCTCGATGAATCAGCCGTCGTTCCACTATTACAGCGAGGATTATTTCCGCAACAACCGCGAATACAACGGTAAATATTTCAGCGAGCACACCACCAACGGCGTTACCTATAAATCCGTGAATTTCCACGATTCCGTTCAGGCCGCCACGGCATACAGCAAGTTCTTCGGTTATGACAGCGGAAACAATTTGGTCAGCCGTTTGAACAAAGTAGTCACCGTCGGAGTTATTGATACCGGCGTCAACCCGAATCACACAGAATTTCAAGACGACAGTATTGTCGGCGGAACCAAAGTATTCGGTCACAACTTTGATTACGGACCTTGCCACGGCGAATATAAAAACTGCTGGGTTATAACTTCCAACTGCGTCGGCTCGATGTGCTATTCGCAAAAGAGAGAATTGTATGACAGCACCGGCAAAAAGATTATCATAGACACGCGTTCCAGCTTTTTTGATAAAGGTAACGGTATTTTCGATAAATGGGCGGCCATGTACCCGTCCGATTACAGCTGGGAGGAAGCTAAAGATGACCCGACTCCGCTTTCCGGAAAAGACCCGTTAACCAACAGCTCGTATGCCCACGGAACCCACGTTGCCGGTATTATTGCCGCAAATTGGAACAGATCGCAAAGCGGGATGATGGGTATTGCCTTTTCCAACACTCTTATAGACGCGGTACGTTGGGACTTTACGTCGACGATTGAAGCTCCGGTTAAGGCATTGGTTGATGATAAAGTCGTGGCCATCAATATGAGTTTGGGACGCACGGCATCCGCAAACAATAATGCCAGTTTGGTCAACAGCCTCAAAGACCACTTGTTCTACGGAATTCTGCCGGCGGCGGCATATACGGTAAACAGTTACGAAAAACTGATTTATCAATCGTTTACCGCATATAAAGGAGCAATATGGGTAAAGGCGGCCGGTAACGACGGGTATGAAGAACCTGATTTGGAATCCGGTATTAAAAATCTCGGTACGGTTACGGTAAACGGCAGCACGGTTGATATGAGCAAATTAATGATGCTGGTGGTAGTGTCGGTGGATGTTAACTTAGACGATAACGGAGCGGTGACCTCTTACAGCAAATCAAGCTTCTCCAACGCGTGCGGCAGTACGGCAAAATATTGTATTGCGGCACCGGGCGGCAATTCTTCAGACGGCTCTCGCAGCGATTTGTATTCAACCGCCGACAGCGGTTATCTCGGTATGAAGGGAACATCGCAGGCAACCCCGGTAGTAGCCGGAAGTATCGCCTTTTTGCAAGCAGCATATCCTTTCCTGCATTCGTCGGAAATTATCGAAATTCTGCAGGAAACCGCCAACACCAACGGTGTCGGCTACAATCACAACACCGAACACTATGATGCCACCTATGGCGCCGGTTTGGTTGATTTGGGCAAGGCCGTGACTTATTACCTTTCGCCGATAATCGGGACCAACAACGTAATGACCGTTTCCGGTAACAATGTGGCGTCGTCGACGGTACGCTTGGATGACGCTTCCTTAAATATAACGGCGGCTTGGGCGGATTCGCTTGAAGATGCGCTGCCGGAAACCATAACCGCGTTTGACCGTTATATGCGTCCGTTTGAGTTCCCGACGGCAAACTACATCAATGTTACTCACTCCGGCTATAAAGCGCTGAAACACGATGTGAACCACCTGGTGCCGAATCAAAAGAGAAAATATGAAACCTATAACAATATGCGGATGTCTTATGCCGAAGGGCCGCTGAACGGCAACGGTATGGGCTTTGCCGATACGGATTATGACTTTGACGGCAGCTCCGCCGGATTCTTCTTCAGCGAAAATACCAGATACAACAATACCGCCGGACTCAGCTCGGAGCAGATGAACCCGTTTATGTCGTTTAACTCAGCTTACGGCGCGCACTACAGCCGCAAAGTCGGCGAAAAGTGGGGCGTCAGATTTGAAGCCGTGAGTGGCCGCAACGGCTTATACGACGGCGATTACGATTATCACGACAACCAATTTATTAAACAGGCATACGGCTTTAATTCGGAGGTTGAATTCCAGCCGCGGACTAATTGGACCTTGACTTTCTCGTCCGGTATATTGCACGAAAATGATGCCATGCTCGGTATGAACGGCAACGGTGCTTTCGGGGTTACGGGAAGCCATACCTACCATACCGGAGTTCGCGCCGCTTGGAAAACAACGCCTAAGTTGACCTTGAGCGGCAGCTACTTTGCCGGATTTACCAAAGCTCAGGACTTTAATTCGTCGATGCTTGCCACTTCCGATTTAATCAGCGACAGCTTTGCGTTTGAAGCCGACTATAAATATAATCCGACCACCAATTTCGGTTTCAGATTATCGTCGCCGCTGAAGGTTGAGCACGGCAAACTTTATGTTGACTTTGCCGCCGGCCGCGATAATTATTCCGACGAAGTATATCGCAATCGCTATGCCGCCGATTTGAAATCCAAAAAACGCGAATATAAGTTGGCATGGTACTTAAATAAAGACGTAACTGACAATCTGAGTGTCAGCAGTGAATTTGACGTACGCCTCAATCCGGAGCATCGCGCAGGCCGTAACGACTATCGTGCTTTGTTCGGGTTGTCGTGGAATTTCTAATAATATAATGAGGCTTTGATGAAAAACGATTTATGGAAAGGAATGCGTTTTATACCGCTCCTTGTGACACAATTTTTCGGCGCTTTGAACGATAATTTATTCAAAACAACTTTATTGACTTTTGTGGCGTTTAAGATGGGCGCCGACGAACAGGTTTCCGGCATATATTCAAATATTATTGCCGGTGTTTTTATTTTGCCGTATTTTTTGTTTTCGGCTTTGGCCGGATTGGTGGCGGATAAATACAATCGGGCACGTTTGGTGCGGATTCTGAAAGTTACCGAATTGTTGTTGATGATGGGGGCCGGTGCGGTGTTTATTACCAAAAGTGTGCCGCTTTTGATTGTTATTTTGTTTTTTATGGGAACGCAATCCACCTTTTTCGGGCCGATAAAATATGCTTTGTTGCCGCAGCTGTTGCGTCGGGAGGAGCTGATTGGCGGTAATGCTTATGTTGAGGGCAGCACTTATATTTCGATTATTTTGGGTACGATTCTCGGTACGGTGCTGTCGGTCAATGCCGGTATTGCGTTGCTGATTTGCTGTTCGCTTATCGGTATGGCGGCGGCTTATAAAATTCCGAATAC
>JAEEGL012833720.1_pt1 | contig 14584 bp, 9 predicted proteins | sample 9134231 | NCBI WGS metagenome assembly JAEEGL01 (sample SAMN16246548, study PRJNA631951) | gut metagenome | biome: gut microbiome; feature: rumen; material: fiber-attached | host: Bos | place: Iran: Karaj | collected 2018-10
CGCTCGTATAGTCGAAACTCAAAGTTGTTTATGACCCTGCAAAGTTAGTAAAAATGAAAGCAATTCACAACTACAGCATCGGTAAAGAATGCAGTGTTACGGTTGTTTATGACCCTGCAAAGTTAGTAAAAATGAAAGCAATTCACAACCCTAATACTGAATATTTAAAAAATAATTCTGTTGTTTATGACCCTGCAAAGTTAGTAAAAATGAAAGCAATTCACAATATAACTAACTAGATTGTTACAATAGATTACAACAAAAAAGGATTGAGAATGCGGAGCCTATTTGGATAACACCACATAGGGGGTACTCTTATAATCCTCAATCCTCCACAAAAGTATAAACAATTTTTGAATCAACAAATTAAAATTGAATAAAAGAATTGAAAAAATACTTGGAAAAAGATTTGCTGTTGTAATCAGCAATCATTATTTTGCCATTTCCCCAAAAAGCTCTACCTTTGTCCCGAACCAATTAACACCATTACTCCTATGAAAAAATACATCAACCTCTGCATCATATTGACGCTTGCAAGCTTATTATCAATATCTTGCCACAAGAACGACGATACCACCGACGGCGACCCCACCGACAACCCCGGCGGCACCGACAATCCCGACCCCGCCAACAATCCGGACATCCTGCCCGCGCCCGAAATACCCGTCAATCCCAATTTCCCCACCGAGCTAACACCCGTAAAAATCGATGAGGCGCACTTCCCCGACCCGGTGTTTAGGCAATTGCTATTGGGTCGCACTTACGACCAGAACGGCGACGGCACGTTGGACAAGGACGAGCTAATCCTCCTGCGCAACATCCACTGCGAGGGCATGGGCGTCAAGTCATTGGCGGGCATCGAATACCTGATGGAACTGCGCGGAATCTATTGCCAGGACAACGAAATCGAGGACTGGGATCTCACTAACAACAAGCTCCTTACCGGCATTTGGTGCTCCGGCAACAAGTTTACATCCTTGGACTTCTCGGCAAACCGCGAATTGCTTTGGGTATATTGCCACGACAATCAGCTCACGTCGCTCATAGTCAAATACAATCCCAAGATGGCGTACATCGAGTGCAATACCAACCCGCTCACCGAACTCGACGTGACTCACAACCCCGAACTCGAGCACCTCATGTGCGGCACTTGCCAGCTCACATCTCTCGACCTCAGCCACAATCCCAAGCTCAAGCACCTTGACGCATTCCAAAACCAATTCACGTCATTGGATCTCTCCAACAATCCGATGATGAAGCGTCTCGACATCTGGAACAACCCCGACCTCGGCGACATCAAAATCAGCCAGATGCCCGGCCTCCAGACTTACAACTGCGCCAAGACAGGCATCACCAAACTCGACGTCACCCACAGCCCCGAGCTCAATAAGCTGATATGTAGCTATAATGACATCTCGGAGCTTGACCTCTCCAACAATCCCAAACTGATAATCCTCGAATGTCAGGACAACAGCCTCAAGAAACTCGACCTCTCGCACAACCCCAATTTGCGTTTCCTTTGGGCGGCGCACAATCAATTGACATCCATAGACATCAGCAACAACCCCTATCTCATAAAGGCTTACAAAGAAGGCAGTTACGAAAAATCTGCATACGGCGAGAGCGAGGAATGGGTCGTGGACCTTGGGGGCGACGTCTCCACCGGCGACGACAACAAGCTCTACTTCTGGATAGACGTGGAACTTGCCATCAACGCCAAATCCAACGGCACGCCCGCCGCTGAGGAACGATATTCGGAGCTTGACCCCGGAGTCAAGGAAAGCGACTGTCTGACACGCGGATATGTGGTCAATTACCTCTACAAAATGGCTGGCAGTCCTAATGTAGGCGGACACAAATCGAGCTACCTCGACGTGGCTGGCAACATGTACGAAGCCGCTCTGATATGGGGCGAACTGAGGAAACTGTATATGGGCTATCCCGAATTTTTGGGCGATTATTGCAACCCCGACAAGTGGGTTACACGTCAGGACTTGATGTTTATGCTGATGAGGTATGCGGAGGCCTTTGGGCTCAAACGCGACATCGACTTCGGACGCAGCGACGAGTACATCGATTATTATGACATTGATTATGACCACTGGGAGGCTGTCTGCTGGTCGGCGACGTGGAACATCATAGAGGGCAAGGGCGAATCCGGCGCACCAAAATCCGAGCAGCGCATCGACCCCTACGGCCGCGTCACACAATCCGACCTCGATGCAGCCATCAAGCGGTTGCAAGAGGTCAACAATTAGCAATTATTTACAGTAGAAGGGCGTCAGGGCGTCGATTAGTTAAAAAACGTAAAATTATTTTTTGCAGTTTGAATAATTATTATTAACTTTCGACGCTCATTCACAATTCAGTATTACCATTATGAAAACATTGAAAATCACATATTTGATAGCATTTTTGATGCTGCCGTACTGCCTGATAGCGCAGTCGTCGTCGTTCTCCAAATACTTCAAGGAAGGACAGGAGGCGGAACGCAATGGTTTTGCCACAAAGGCTGCTGAAAGCTACCTGAAAGCCGAACGCTACGCAAAAAAATCCTTCGAGAAAAACCGTGTCTGGAATGCGCTCGCCGACAATTACAAACGTCAGTCGGACTACACCCACGCCATCGACTATTACACCAAGCTCCTCTCGGTCTATAACGATGACAACCGCAAGCGCGTGCTCCTGAATCTCAGCGACCTTTGGCTGCTCACGGGACAATACCGCAAGGTCATCGACAATCTCAAGGACATGCAGAACGCGCCCGACGAATCTGTACGCCTCACCAACCTCTCGGCGGCATACACCAAGCTCGAGAAATTTGACGACGCGCTCCGGCTACTCGACGACGTGCTCAAAGACGAGCAGTCGCGCTCTTACAATATCGCCCTCCAAAACAAGGGCTACATCCTTTGGGCGCAGAGCCGGTTGCAAATGGCTGATTCGGTGCTTAGCAAAGCCGTCGCACGATTCCCCGAGACCGACGCCATCCGCTACATCTGCCTTGGCAACCTTGCCAAAGTGCAGGCGGAGCTCAAGAAATACGACGACGCCATCCGCAACATCGACGCCGCCCTCGACTGGCAAAAGCGCAACCTCGGCGAAAAACATTTTGACTACGTGATTTCGCTCCGCAAAAAAGCCGAAATCCTGCTCGCATCAGGCAAGACCGGCGACGCCACACGTCAGTTCAAGGATTATTTCTACAAGGAACGCGAATACATAGCCAACAATTTTGCCTTCATGTCGGAAAACGAAAGGCTCAATTTCTGGTACTCGCAAAAGCCCCTCGTGGACGAATGTTTTGCTTTGGAGCTCAATGACCCCGACTTCCTATTTGACGTGGCGGTATTCTCCAAATCGGTGTTGACGCTCGCCAACGAGAATTTTGCAGCGGCGGCATTTTCGGACAAGAACCTCAAGAAAATCTACACCGAAATCATCGCCCTCAAATCTGACCTGATAGTGGCAAAGCCCGCCGACCGCAACCGTATCCAGGCACAAATCGACGTCTTGGAAAAAAAGTTTGCCGCACAAAACCCCAAGTACAAGAAATTTGTATCCGACCTCCAGATAGACCGCAAGCGTGTGGAGCAATCGCTCAAAGGGCCTAACGACGTGGTGGTGGAGTTCATCTATTACAAAAAAGCGGACGAAATGCACTACGCCGCCCTTGTGCTCAGGAAAGGCAAGCCGGTGCTGTTCATACCGATGTTTTCGCAGTCGGGCATCGAGGATTACAAAATCAATGGTCTTAGCGTCAATATGCGCATCAATTCGTCGCGCCAATCGTTCAAAAACGGACTTTTCACCGACACCCTGCTCGCCGAAAAGGTTTGGAAACGCATAGTAGATAATGTGCCTGTCAATAGCAACCTGTATTTCGTGCCGGACGGCATTTTCTACAACCTCGGCATCGAGTACATGTGTTTTTGGCGTCCCGACCTGCGCTTCTACAGGCTCACATCGTCGGCGGTAATCACTCAGAGCGAAACCCGCAAGCCCAAGACCGCACTCGTGGCAGGAGGTTTTGATTATAATGACGCCTCCTCAGTAGCCACCGTGCCAGATTCCATGCCGGACAGGACAGGAAGCCGCTTCTTCAATTCCAAAGGCATACACAGCAATTGGAAAAACCTCCTCAGCTCCAATGCCGAAGTGGATTCCGTAGCCAAGGTATTGCAGGCGTCAGGCATCCAGGTCATCAAAATCACCGACAACGAAGGCTCGGAAGACCAACTTAAAAAGCACATCAGCGACGCCAACATCATCCTGCTCTCCACGCACGGATATTTTTTCAGCTCGCCCACAGTCAACAATGATTACGGCATGGCAGACAGCTTCTCCGCCGATTCGTCGATGACAGCCTGCGGACTCGTTTTCTCAGGTGTCAATAAGACCGCACTCGACAGACCCGAAAACAGATACATAGACGACGGCTGCCTCACCGGATTTGAAATCAGCACCCTCGACCTCTCCAATACCGACCTCATAGTATTGTCGGCATGCAGCACAGGCCTCGGCGAAGTGTCGCTCACAGGCACGTCGGGCATCGTGAGGGGACTCAAGAAAGCCGGCGCACGCTCGGCGATAGTTTCTCTTTGGGAGGTTAATGACGCCGCCACAAGGCTTCTGATGACGTACTTCTTTGAATTTTTGAACAAAGGCATGTCGAAGCACGAAGCATTCTACTCCGCACGCGAAAAACTCCGCAACTTCGACGGCAAAGTCAAGATAACGGTGCAGGAATTTTCGCAGACCCGTATGGCCAACGTCACTGTGGAGAAGGAATTTCAGCCCGATTTCAGCAACCCATACTTCTGGGCACCGTTTGTGCTCATTGACGGTATGTAATTAATAACTCTAATCAAACTACTATACACTGCAATCATGAAAAGAATCATATTGGCATTGGCAATGCTCTCCCCATTAGCAGCAATGGCGCAGAGCAACGAATCAAACGAATACTACAACAAGGGCATCGAGCTATACAACGCCGAGCAATACCAGGAGGCGATTGGCTACCTCCGCAAGAGCGACTCACTCGAGAAAAAGGAGCTTGACCCCTCGTCGCCATTGTACCACCGCTCCAATCAGGTGATAGCATCGGCATACACCAATCTATCCATCGACCAATGCAACGCAGGCCGATTGGACGAAGCCATCAAGACCTGCAACCTCGCGCTCGAAATACAAAAAGAGGCTCTCGGCGAAAACACCCCCGACTACGCACAGTCGCTCAACATTCTCGCCACTTTCAATTATTACATAGGCAAATACGACGAAGCCATCAAACTCGGCAAGCAAGCGTCAGACATATTCAAGGCAACCCTCGGCGAGAGCGACCCAGCCTACGCGCAGTCGCTCGGCAACCTCGCCGACTTCTACTCCAAGACCGGCAATTACACCGAGGCGATCAAACTCGCCAAGACCACCATCGCTATATTAAAGAAGGCTTTGGGCGAAGGCCACCCCGACTACGCCCGCGCTCTCAACAACCTTTCATTATATTATTATGACACAGGCAATTACAAAGAAGCAATCAAACTCGGCACTACAGCCGCCGACATCAGGAAACAAGCCCTCGGCGAAGCCCATCCCGACTATGCGCAGTCGATAAGCAACCTCGCGGAATACAATTCAAAACTTGGCAAATACGATGAGGCTCTCAAGCTTGGCACACTCGCCCTCGACCTCAAAAAAGCCACCACAGGAGAAGCCGATCCCGACTACGCAATGGCTCTCAACAACCTCGCCCGTTACCATTCCAATATGGGCAACTATACCGAGGCCATCAGCCTGAGCAACACCGCCTCATCAATACTCCGACAGACTGTAGGCACGGGACACCCCGACTACGCAATGTCGGTGAGCAACATAGCTTCATTCTATTCGGCAATGGGCAACTACGCCGAGGCCATCAGGCTCGGCACATCCGCCGCCGAATCCATCAAAAAAATATTTGGCGAAGGCCATCCCGACTACGCCGCCGCCATCGACAACCTCGCCAACTACAATCTGCAAGCCGGCAACAATGCCAAGGCCATCGAACTCGGCACATTGGCAATGCAAATAAGGAAGCAGACCCTTGGCACATCGCACCCCGACTACGCCACGTCGCTCTACAACCTCGCCACATTCCAGGCTACCAACGCCAACTACAACGAAGCTATCAAACTCCAAAAAAACGCCATGGAACTTCGACGCAAGGCTCTCGGCAGCACCCATCCCGACTACGCAACGTCAATGGCAGACCTTGCCTCTTATTACTCTGCAATAGGCAATTACAACGAGGCGATCCGACTTGGCAAGACGGCATTGGACATCCGCAAAAACACCCTCGGCGAGCAGCATCCCGACTACGCGAAATCGCTCCTCGGCCTCGCCGACTTCAATTCGAAGGCTGGCAAAAAAGATGAGGCTGTCAAGCTCGTGACCATCGCAATGGAAATCGACAAAAACAGCCTTGGCGACAATCACCCCGCATACGCCGCATCACTTAGCAACCTTGCCGTTTACTACTCCGAACAGGGCAACTACAAGGAAGCTATCAGGCTCGCCACCACCGCGATGGAAATAGACAAGAGCAACTACGGCGACAACCACCCCAACTACGCCTCTTCGCTGAGCAACCTCGCCGTATATTATTCCAACGACGGCAATTACAACGAAGCCATCCGCCTCGAAAACATTGCCACCGAAATCAGGCTCAAGACACTCGGAGAAGACCATCCGCTGTACGCACGCTCCATCAACAACCTCGCCGCATACAACCTCTATGTCGGAGATTACGGAGCCGCATCGCAACAGCTCAACAAGCGTTACGAACTCACCAACAAATACGTATTGAAGAATTTTTCGACGATGACGGCACAGGAGCGCACCAACTTCTGGACCATACATTCGGTATTTTTCAGCAACACGCTGCCCTTCGCCGCCTACAAGCATCCCGACCCAACTACCAATACGCTTGCTTACAACGGACAGCTGTTTTCCAAAGGTCTGCTCCTGAACGCCGAACTCGAAATCCAAAAACTCATCGAGAAGAGCGGCGACAAGAATTTTGCCGACAAGTTCAATAAGATACGCAGCGACCGCGCCACGCTCGACCACCTCTACCAAGTGCCGCCGCAAAAAAGGCACATAAACGCCGATTCGCTTGCCGCTGTCATCGAGCGCGAGGAAAAAGAGCTTGTGGAAAGTTCCAAGGAACTCGGCGACTACACCCGCGACCTCACCATCAACTGGCAGGACGTCCAATCTAAACTCTCGGACATAGACATCGCAATAGAATTTGCCAATTTTGTGGACGAAAACAAGCCAATGTACGTTGCGCTTGTGCTCAAGAAAGGCATGGCGGCTCCAGAACTCGTCAAACTGTCAATGCAGTCCTCAGACTCCACGGCATATTACACCTCTACAGACCTTTACAACATGGTCTGGCAGCCGTTGCAAAAATACCTGATTGGCATCAGGAACGTATATTTCGCACCGAGCGGCAAATTCCACAGCATCGCCATCGAATACCTGCCCGACGAGACCAACGAGACCTTCGCCAAGAAATACAATGTTTACCGCCTCACCTCCACCCGCGAACTCGCACTGCCCAAAACAGTCAACGACCAAAAGAAGGCGTCTGTATATGGCGGCATAGTCTATAATTTCTCCCTTGGCGACTGGCAGGATCTCAAGGATACCAAGGACGAAATAGTGGCAGAATTCCGCGACATTCCCGACCTCGACGATTTTGACGAAGAAGAAAGCGAAGAAGGAAACGAAGAAGAGGCTGGGACACAACGCGCTGGCATCGGCTTCCTCAAGGGCGCACAGATAGAGGCGGAGGAAGTCACCGAAATACTCCGCGAAGGCGACTACCTCGTATCAGCAAGCAGCGACGTAAAAGCCACAGAAGAAAGTTTCAAAAAACTTTCCGGCACTGGAATCAAAATTCTCCACATAGCCACCCACGGTTTTTACGAGCCGGAAGGCAAGAAAAAAAGTTTTTCAGATTACCTGACCACCGGCAACAAAGACAGTAAAGAAGACTTGTCGCTGAGCCGCAGCGGACTGTTTTTGGCTGGAGCGGCATCCGCCATCGACCCCAAAAAGCGCAAAAACATCCCCGAAGGTGTTGACGACGGCGTACTCACAGCCAAGGAAATTTCGCGCCTCGACTTCCAGGGGCTCGATTTGGTAGTGCTTTCGGCTTGTCAGACAGGTCTTGGAGCCATCACGGGTGAAGGCGTATTTGGATTGCAACGCGGATTCAAGAAGGCTGGCGCACAGACCATCATCATGAGCCTTTGGAAGGTGGACGACGCCGCCACCAAAGACCTTATGACCGATTTTTACAAAAATCTGATGAACGGCATGTCAAAGCGCGAATCCTTTATGAAATCGCAGGAAATGCTCCGCGTCAAATACCAAGACCCCAAAAAATGGGCAGCATTCATTATGGTGGATGGACTGTAGGAAGAAAGAGGAAATCAACAAATCAAAAATCAACAAATCAAAAATCAACAAATCAACGAATCAACAATTATGAAAAAAATTGTATTTACCTTATTGATTTTGAGCGTGATGCCGTTCAAAACTATGGCGCAGGACGAAGAGGATGGCGAATTGTCGTCCATAACATCGGCATTTATGGACTATTGCGTCCGTGCCGCCAACGCCGCCGCCGACTGCGACGTGGAAACCCTCGCCGCTTGCATAGAAAACTGGGAACCCGGCGAATACGATTCGGAAGGCAACACCCTCAAGGCGGAAGTCCTCACCTACAACGACGAGGAAATCACCTACATCAATTTTGGCAAATTGGACTGCATCGACTGCTCCAGCGAAAGCATTGTGGGTATGCACTTCGGATTCACGCCCCAAGCCGTTGACAATTGGATCACCAACCAATGCGAACCGACGTTAGTAGCCGACGCACACGCATTGCGTGCAGGCGAAGAAGCGGTGGAATTGGAATTCTCCGTCCGCGCATTGAAGCCCAACAGCAAGGCGACATACACCACCGATGGCACTGGCGACGTAGAAATGTTTGTAGTGGCTGAAAAAGGCGGCAACATCAAACTCTCCATCCACTCCATCGAAAACCCCGACCGCGATGGCAACATCAAGGAGACCACCCTCGCCGACAATTCTGGCGGACAGACCGCGCAATTGGCGTGGAGCATGTACCGCAACGGCGCCATCGAGTTCACCATAGAAAACGCCAGCGACAAGGAAACGAGCTTCATCGTCGTGAAAAAGATGTAAAAAAATTTGCCACTCACAAAAATTGCATTATATTTGCTGTCGGAAAAGACAAAAAACTACAAAACAACAATAGAATGGATACAACCGTCTTGAAATGTCCGGGCTGCGGCTCGCCACTGCCATACGACGCCTCCATTGGCAAATGGAAATGCGAGGCGTGCGGCAGCGTCTATGACGCCATACAGGTAATGCAAATGGCACAGGATTCCGACAAGGACACCGACACACAGAAGATGCCCAAGCCGCCATCTACGCCCACTCCCCCACCCTACGGCAATTCAGTGCCGGGAGCTCCGCCCATTAGCGACTACACCAACAACAATAACAACTACGAACCACAGCCCGACCTCGACCTCTACCGCTGCAAAAACTGCGGCGCGGAGATGGTGGCAGACGAAAACACCGCCGCCACTTTCTGCGTGTATTGCGGCAGCACGTCGATTTTGAAAAGTAGGTTGGAGGGCGATTTTCGCCCGTCGCGTGTGATTCCGTTTGCCAAGACCAAGGAGGACGCCATCAATGCCTTCAAGAATCTCATGCACACCGAAAACTTTGTACCCAACGACTTCACCAAAGAATCCAACATCGAGAAAATCACTGGCGTGTACATCCCCTTCTGGCTGTATTCCGGCTCGGCGCAAGGACATATAAGGGGCACTTTGCATAAAGTAACGACGTGGAGGTCGGGCAATTACCGCTACACAAAAACCGATGTTTACGACGTGGAAAGGGCTGGCGATGTGGCTTTTACGGGCATACCCGCCGACGGCTCCAAAAAATTTGACGACGACACCATGGACTCCATAGAGCCATTCGACCTCTCCAAACTCGTGCCTTTCAACTACGCCTACCTATCCAATTTCCTCGCCGAAAAATACGACGTTACCGCAGAAGAAGACCGTGGACGCGCCGCCGAACGCATGCAAAACTCCATCGCGTCCCACCTATACGCCACCATCAACGGCTCCCTCATCAGCGAGCAAGTAAACGTACAGGAACACATCTCAAGCGTGGAATACGTGATGCTGCCAGTATATATGCTCAACACATTTTGGAAAGGCAAGCCGTACACCTTCGCCATGAACGGACAGACCGGCAAACTCGTGGGCGACGTGCCTATCGACAAGGGCAAATGGATTATGGCGTTCCTGCTCACGTCGGCGATATTCGGCGGGATAGCATACTTAGTTGCAAAATTCTTATTAAATGCAAATATATGACACGAATTATATACACAATAATATTTGCGCTCCTTCTTCCGCTCTGCACCACGGCACAGGATTGGCTGCAAGACGTGGAGCGCACCGCCCAAAATCCTCAAATACACAAGCAGGACATCCTCGACCGTATGAAACATGATGCAAACGTGCTCCCATACGCCCTCCGTACCCCATACGTCAAGCCCGAATACAAGGTCTATGACTATGCTGGCATTTTTTCGGACGACGACATTCAGACCATCCGCCGTCGCATCAATGCCATGGTGCAAGAAACCCAACTTGATGCAGCGGTGGTATTCATCAGCGAATCTTCCTGGTACGACTCCGACAACGAGGATTTTTGCAAGGATTTTTACGACTACAACGACTTTGGCTGTGGCGACACGCACGACGGCTTTTGCATTGTAGTTAACATGGCGACGCACCGTGGCGCGTTCTACGACACAGGCCTACCCGCAGATATGCGTGTGGCAAGTAGCAACCGGTCAAGATACGAAAGGGAGTATTTGCTGCCATATTTCCGCAACAACGATTATGCAGGTGGCATTGTTGCCTGCCTCAACGCATTCGAAAACGACTTCCGCTACGAGCGCAACACCCCGGGTGGGGCACGTCCAATATCCCTGATTGGTATTGGCATCGTGTTGCTGCTGGGCCTTTGCATCACGGTAATCCGCGCCCGCCGCAAATGCAAAATCAAGAAGGCTTTGCTCGCCACCAATTATGAAGTACCCAACTCTTTCAATCTGACTATCAAGCGCGACACATTTGTATCCACCCACACCACCAAAACATACATTCCGCCCAGCAATTCGTCGGGCGGCAGCAGCAGAGGTTCGTCGGGTACGTCGCACAGCGGCGGCTCGTTTGGATGGTAATGGGAAGGTTTTGAAAAGATTGTATTATAAAATCTGTGTTTTTTTAACGTATCTCCCTCAGCCACAGCGTCACTTCCGCCGTATCTGCCGGCAGAATCACATTAGGATATACGTAATAGAAGCCGGGGGGGAGTTGGTAGCCTATGCTGCTGTCGGTGGCTTGGCGGATAGACCAATACGCCTTTTCGATACGTCCAGATTTGGTGATCCAAAAACCGTTGTGATACCCCGAAATGCTGTCAATCTCCATCGTGCGGGTGATGCGGACGCCGTCGCAACGGAGTTCGGCGTTTGCGTTTGGGATACGCTCCTGATAGCCGGTCACGGTGATGCGCTTCTGCGCCATCGCCACGACCGGAATCAGAAACAATATTATCGCCAATAGCCGTTTCATTGGATTAACGTTTTTCCATTAGTATCACATTCTCAACGTGGTGAGTCTGCGGAAACATATCCACGGGCTGCACTTTGAGCACCTTGTAGGCTGCGTCCATCAGTTGCACGTCGCGGGCCTGCGTGGCGGGGTTGCAACTTACATAGACAATGCGCTCGGGCGCGGCGTTCAAGATGGTCTTCACAACGTCGGGGTGCATACCGGCGCGGGGCGGGTCGATGATAATCACGTCGGGCTTGCCGTTTTCTGCCACAAAACTATCCGTCAAAATGTCCTTCATATCGCCCGCGTAGAACGTTGTATTGTGGATGTCGTTGATTTGCGAATTGACCTTTGCATCCTCAATCGCTTCGGGTATGTACTCGATGCCAACCACGTTTTTAGCCTGACGTGCCACAAAGTTGGCGATGGTTCCCGTGCCGGTATAAAGGTCATAAACTACCTCATTGCCTGTGAGTTGCGCAAATTCCTTGGCCACCGAATATAGTCTGTAAGCCTGACGCGAATTGGTCTGATAAAAACTCTTTGCCTGAATCTTGAACTTCAATCCGTCCATCTCGTCGATGATATGGTCGTTGCCCTTGTAGAGATGCGCTTCGAGGTCGGAGTAGTCGCTGTTGCGCTTGCCGTTGACGAAATACATCATCGACGTTATCTGCGGGAATTTTTGGCAGAGGTGCTCCATCAGCGGTTCGCGGAGTTTTGGGTCGTCGTTGCTAACCACCAAAATCACCATCAATTCGCCGCGCAAAGTGTTGCGTATGATGATGTTGCGCAGGAAGCCTACCTGTTCCTTCAAGTCGAAAAACGAGAGGTGGTTTTCCAGTGCAAAACGTTTGGCTTCGAGGCGGATGTCGTTGGAGGGGTCGTCTTGGAGATGGCATTTCTTGATATCCAACACCTTGTCGAAACGCCCCGGAATGTGGAATCCAAGCCCTTCCAATTGCTTTTGGTCGTCGGGCACTTCCATTTCCTCGGCGGTGAGCCAACGCTGCGACGCAAAGGTGTATTCCAATTTGTTGCGGTAAAAATACTCGCGCTCCGACGGCAATATCGGTGAAATCTCCGGGATTTCCACTTTCGCAATGTGCGTGAGAGCGTCTTCCACTTGTTGTTGCTTGTATATCAATTGCTTGTCATACGGCAACATCTGCCAGACGCAGCCGCCGCACGTCCCAAAATGTTGGCACACCGGCATGGCTCGCTCGTCAGAATATTTCTTGAAGGCTGTCGGGACCGCCTCGCAAAATTTTTTGGAGCGTTTGACTACCTTGATGTCAACCACATCGCCCGGCACTACGCCTTTTACAAAAATCACCATTTCGTCCACCCTCGCCAAAGCCTTGCCCTCGGCGGCGATGTTGGTGATTAATACGTCTTCATATATTTGTCCTGTTCTGCGTCGCATTTTTTGGAATTTTGATTGTAATCGACGACAAAGTTAACGCAAAAAAATGAATTTGCAAAATTATCAGAAACTTCGTATTTTTGTGGCGTCGCGGTAATCAACGTAAAAATTAGTGTTGTAATGAATAAAATCGTAATCGCCGGCGCGTCGTCGGGCATTGGATATGAGGTCGCCAAATTGTACATTGGCGCGGGTTGGCAGGTAGTGGTGTCGGCTCGCAGGGTGGAGCGTCTGCAATCGCTTGTTTCGCTTGCGCCCGACAGGGTTTCGGCAGTTGCGTTGGACGTTGCCGCCGACAATGCGCCCGCGATTGTTGCTTCCGTGCTTGGCGGCGACAAGAATGCCGACGTGTATTTTCATGTGGCGGGCATTGGACACAATAATATTCCGCTCGACCTTAAAACCGAGGTTGATACCGTGCTCACCAATTCAAAAGGTTTCGTGCAGTGTGTTGCCACGGCGTTCAATTTTTTCAGGGACAATGGGGGCGGACACATTGCCGTAGTGTCGAGCATTGCGGGTACTAAGGGTCTCGGCAGCGCACCCTCATATAGTGCTACCAAAAGGATGCAAAGTCATTATATCCAGAGTCTTGCGCGGCTTTCTAAAATGACCAAGGCTCACATCACCTTCACCGACATCCGTCCCGGTTTTGTTGATACCGACATCTTGGCAGACGGCAACAATTACCCGATGGTTTTGCCTCTCGAATACTCTGCAAAACGAATTTTCAAGGCTCTACAACGCCGCAGCCGCAAGGCAATCATTGATTGGAAATATTGGTTTCTCGTGCAATTTTGGAAGTGCATCCCCGATTGGATTTGGGAAAGGCTGCCGTGGAAGTTGTAAATTACGCAATATTTTGCTTTTTTTCAAAAACAGCCCAAACTATAACGCCCTCTACGCCCCGAAATCTTTGATTTTACGCCAGTAAAAAAATCTCACTCAAAATCATCCCGTTTAAGCGTTTGAGAGCCAAACCGTTGTAAAATCAATGTAAAGAATATTCGACAAAAAAAAAAAAATACTTTACATTCTATATTTTTTTACTTACCTTTGCAGCGGCAAAAAGAGGCTGAGTCTTCGGTCTTTTTTCGCCGACCAATATTTTGGACATCCGTGCAAAAAAGCCTCTAAAATCGCCTATTTTGGCGCATTGAGGTTCGCACGAAAACAAGAATTTTATATGTGAAAGTTTCCAACGAAATCTCGCGGAGATGTTTTTACAAAGAATTTTGCCCAAAATTAACGCAAAGGAATATGGCAACAGTAATCCAAAGCGCACCTTATAGCGGCACTGCCGCCGTTGCGGAACGCATAGTTCCGTACAATCCCGAAGGAGGAACGTCCAAAAAAGGGAAGTCGGTAGAGTACGCTCTGTTGCCTGACGTTAAGTATTGGTTTCCAATCCGTGCCACGC
>JAEEGL013708168.1_pt1 | contig 14584 bp, 14 predicted proteins | sample 9134231 | NCBI WGS metagenome assembly JAEEGL01 (sample SAMN16246548, study PRJNA631951) | gut metagenome | biome: gut microbiome; feature: rumen; material: fiber-attached | host: Bos | place: Iran: Karaj | collected 2018-10
CCCTCGCGGAACCAGAACGCGCCCTCGATGGTGTGCCAGTCGCGCCCGTCGCCGAAGCGGTTGCGCATGAAGATCTCCTCGTCGCAGGTGGGGATGACCGCTTCCTTCGGCTGATGCGCCGGGGTCACGGGATCGAGCAGGCGGTCCACGTAGACCCGCGTGCCGATGCGCCCGTTTTCGGGGCCGGTGTTGTCCTCCGCGTACCAGAGGAAGAGCCCCGCCTTCGTCTCTACGACGTGGGCGTCGATGGAGAAGCGCTCGAACAGTCTTTTCGGATTCTCAAACGGTCCGAGCGGCGTTTTCGCGCTCATGACGTGGAGATTTTCGAACATTCCCTCCCCGTAACCGTCCGTCCCTTCGGAGCTGCACGAGAAATAGAGGTAGACACGCTCTCCGACGCGGATGGCGCAGGGCGCCCAATAGGCAACACAGCCCGGGATCGACGCGACGACGCCCTCGAATTGCCATTCGCCGAAGGGATCGGCGGCGGAATACGCCTCCACGCCCTTCCCCGCCGTCACATAGAGATAATACCGCCCCCCGTCCTCAAAAATGAACGGATCGGGCTGAGCGCGCTTTTTGCCCGCGAATTTCAGTTTCATAATGTGCCTCCCGATTGGATTGGATGCTTTATTATACCATGGATTTGTGCCCGGCGCAAGCCTTTTTTGACCTCATGCGCGCGAGCGGACGCACAAAAAGGCCGCCGCGTCTCTCCGTTTTTCGGAGATACGCGGCAGCCCCGGAAATGCTTCTTCACAAAGCGCGGCTCAGCGCAGGCGGGTCATTCTCAGTTGCCGTGCGCCGCTTCGTACGCCTTGAGGAAGGAATCGTTCGTCTTTTCGATGGTCTTTCTGCACACCTTCTCGGTGGTTTTCAGCTGGGACGCGATATTGTTGTTGTAGTTGCGGAGCAGGTTCATGACGTTTTCGTTCCAGCCGCCGACCGCGTAGTACCAGCCCATGTCGAAGACGCGGTTCGCGAAGATGATGTCGAGCATGCCGCTCGATTCCTGGTCGCGCGTGGACTTGCCGACGAGGGTCTTTTCGTAATAAGCGGGGGTCAGGGTGTAAAGCCCTTCGTTCGCGAGGCACTCGGTCACGATGCCGGTGCGCTCGATGTCTTTCACGCCGTTCGGAACGCAGACGAAGACGGAATGCCACGAGCCGATGGTGGTGTAGTAATTCTGCTGACTTTCGTCAAACTTGAAGTACGGCAGAATGCCGAAGTTCGCGTCCATTTCACGCATCTTCGGAACGATCTGGATGAGCTGCATCAGGAAGAGGCCCTGGTTGTTCGAGAACATGGTGATAAGCCCCGTGTCCTCCCAGATCACGCGCTGGTAGGTGCAGGCGTACTGCTTCTGGGACGCAAAATCGAGGAATCTCGTCACGGCGTCGACGGTCTTTTCGGTGTTCAGGGTGAACTCAAGCAGCCCCTCGTCGTTGACCGAGCAGCACTTCTCGCCCGTGCAGTTGACGACGCCCATCATCGAGTCGTCCCAGATCAGCGCGCCGAAGCGGTCTTCGATGTCGAAATTGGTCGTGCCGGTGCAGAATTCGCCGTTCGCGTTCAGATCCTCGTACACCGAGGTCGCCATGCCGATGAAGTTCTCCATCGTCCACTTGTCGGCGTAAACGAGTTCGTAGGGGTTCTGCAGGTGGTAATCCTCCACCAGCTGCTTGTTGAACATGATGCAGTAGGTCGCGTCGTTGTCGGCGGTGGAGATATCGCCCGTCGTATAGAAGAGCTGACCGAGGATCTGCAGATCCTTGTTGCCGACCTGATCCCACCACGGCGCGGAAAGGTCGATGTAGGGAACCGTGTTCATGTCGTAGAGATAGCCTTTGAGCGCAAGGCTGGAGGTCGCGTAGCCGCCCGCCGTCGCGAGGTCGTAGTCGGCGGTGCCCGCCTGAACGGACTGCATGATGGCGTTCGAGCCCTCGCTGACGTCCGCTCTCGACGCGCCGGCGCCGCCGCGGATGTCCACGATGTTGATGTTCAGCTTGTCGCCGACGGTGATGTTGCGTTGACGGCGCGCGTCGTTGATCGGCTCGCCGGTGATCTCTTCCGCAAAGAAGTCATCCTGCGCGGGACCGTATTCCGTGTTCGACGTGCAGGAGATAACGAAATCCGCGCCGCCGAAATCGGACGCGGGTACGTTCGGTTCGATCCGCGCGGTCTCGTCCTGCTCCTCGCCGCCGTTTTCCGTCGAGGAAGGCTGCGTCTGGGTATCCGAGCCCGTACCTGTCTGATCCTGTCCGGCGTTTTCCGTGCCGCTCGAGCATGCCGCAAGAAGCGGCAGCAGCATCAGCGCCGCCAGCAGGATCGCCAGAATCTTTTTATTCATAGTTCTGCCTCCAAATTCGCGGGACGGGGCAATATGCCGCTCTGTCCCCTGAGATAGAATTATTATAACACAATTCGATTTATTTTACAAACCCATTCCGACCGATTGGGTATTTTTGTAACCCTGCACAAATCGGAGCCGTCCGTTTTGGCAATTCTAACCGTTCATGACGTTCAGGCGGAAACGACCGAATTGTTTTTCGGGCGATTTCTGCGGTGAACATTTCATGAATCCTGTTGACAAAACGGGGGAATCGTATTATAATAAGGATTCAGATAGTTCCGGGTTTGGAACCGTACGGTTTCCCGGATCGGACTGGAAGGAGTGGATCGATCATGAACGATCTTTTTGAAAAATGCAGAAAGCGCTCCCGTGTGGACGACGCGAAGGAAAAAGGCATTTACCCGTATTTCCATGCTCTGGAGACCCGTCAGGACTGCGAGGTCGTCATGGAGGGCAAGCGCCGCATCATGCTCGGTTCCAACAATTACCTGGGACTCACCACCGAACCGGAGGTCATCGAGGCGGGCATCCGGGCGCTGGAGGAATACGGCACGGGCTGTTCCGGCTCGCGCTTTCTCAACGGCACGCTGAAAATGCACATCGAGCTCGAAGAAGAGCTTGCCGATTTTCTCGGCAAGGAAGCGGTCACGACCTTCTCGACCGGCTTCCAGTCGAACCTCGGCATCATCTCCGCGCTCGTCGGCATGCACGACGTGGTGATCTGCGACCGTGAGAACCACGCGTCGATCTACGACGGCTGCCGTCTGAGCTTCGGCAGGCTCCTCATGTACAAGCACGCCGATATGGAGGACCTCGAGCGCCAGCTTCAGAACGTCCCCGAAAACCGCGGCTGTCTCGTTGTGACGGACGGCGTGTTCTCCATGGGCGGCGACATCGCGAAAATGCCCGAGATCTGCGCCCTCGCGAAGAAATACGGCGCGCGGGTCATGGTGGACGACGCGCACGCGCTCGGCGTCATCGGAAAGGGCGGGCGCGGCACGGCGAGCTATTTCGGACTCGAGGATCAGGTCGACATTTATATGGGCACCTTCTCGAAATCCCTCGCCTCCCTCGGCGGATATATGGCGGCGAGCCGCGAAGTGGTCGAATACGTCCGCCACGTCTCCCGTCCGTTCATCTTCTCCGCGTCCATCACGCCGTCGTCCTGCGCCGTCGCGCTCGCTTCCCTGCGCTATCTGAGAGCGCATCCGGAGCGCGTGGACCGGCTCGCTGCCATCGGCGCGTACCACCGCAAATGCCTGCATGAGCGCAAGGTTCCCATCATCGAATCGGAAACGCCGATCGTTCCGATCTACACCTATCAGGAGGAAAATACCCTCCGCAAGGCGCGCGAGCTTTACGACGCCGGGGTCTACGTCAATCCCGTCATCACGCCCGCCTGCGCCGAGAACGAATGCCTGCTCCGCACGAGCTGCATGGCGACTCTGACCGAGGCGCTTGTGGAGGAAGCGGACGACATCATCGCCGCCGTCCTCGCGGGCGAAAACAAGTAAGAAATCACAAGGCCGGATCAATATGGAAACCGAAACGACCGTCGCCCTCGTCACGGGGGGCACCTCCGGCATCGGACTGGAGACGGCGAAAGCCCTCCGGTCCCGCGGATGCCGGGTCTACGCCATGAGCCGCCGCCCCGGCGGGGACGGATCGATCCCCCACATCGCGGCGGACGTCACGGACGAGGCCGCGGTGAAGGCCGCCGTCGACGAGATCGTGAAGAACGAGGGCAAGCTCGACCTTCTCGTCTGCTGCGCCGGGATGGGCATCTCCGGCGCGATCGAGTTCACCGCGATCGAAGACGCGAAGCGCCAGCTCGACGTGAACTTTTTCGGCGTCGTCAACGCCGTGAAGGCCGCCCTGCCCCACATGAGAGCGCGGCGGGGGGGCACCATCGTCGCCGTGAGCTCGCTCGCCGCGCCCGTGCCGATCCCCTTTCAGGCGTTCTACACCGCGTCGAAGGCGGCGATCAACGGCTATATCTGCGCGCTGGCGAACGAGGTCAGGCCCTTCGGCATCCGCGTGACCGCCGCCCAGCCGGGGGACATCCGGACGGGCTTCACCGCCGCGCGAAAAAAATCCGAAGCGGGCGACGACGCCTACGGCGGACGCATCGCGCGCGGGGTCGCGAAAATGGAGCACGATGAGGAAAACGGCATGAGCGCCGAAAAAGCGGGCGGCATCATCGCGAAGATCGCCCTGAAAAAGCGTGTCAAGCCCCTCTATGCCGTGGGGATTTCGGCAAAGTTCCTCTACCTGCTCGCGAAGCTCGTTCCCGTTTCGTTTCTGAACCGTGTGGTGTACGGCATGTACGCGAAATAAAACAGAGGGGGCGCGGATATGAATCAGGACCCGAAAAAAGAATCGCCGAAAGAAAACAAACCGGAGGGAAAAAAGCCCTCCCTTTTGCTTCGCATCCTGAAAATCTTCATGACCGTACTTCTCATTCTCATCCTCGCCGCCGGCGCGGTGCTGCTCCATCCCCTGCTCGAGCTGCACGATCACACAAAGGTCGCGGGCTCCGCCGACTGGATGGCAAAGCTCGACGACGGCCTCCGTCTTTCCGAGGTCAACATCCCCGGCACGCACAACAGCGGCACGCAGTACGTCGATCTGATGTTCTTCTCCCGCTGTCAGAGCATGAGCGTCAAGGAACAGCTGGAGGCGGGATACCGCTATCTCGATATCCGCGTCGGCGTGACCGAGCCGGGCGGGGAGCTCGTTCTCATGCACGGCTTCACGGTCTGCCGCCCGTCCTATTTCACGCGCAAGCCCCTCTTGCTTCGCGCCGTCGTTGAGGAATGCGCGCAGTTCCTCGCCAAGCATCCCACGGAAACCGTCCTCTTCGTCGTGAAGCACGAGCATGGGGACATCTCCACGGTGGACATGGAGCGAAAAATCGACGAGATCGTCACGGGCGCGCCGGGACAGCTCTGGTACGAAGGGGACACCCTTCCGACCGTCGGCGAGGCGCGCGGAAAGATCGTGCTCCTGCGCCGGTACGCGGACGACGCCGGGATCGGAGCGAGAGCCGGGATCGACGCGTACTGGAACGACCAGGGCGGCGTCGGCGACAACGGCGAATACAATATGATGGGATCGGACGGTCTGCTCTGGGTGCAGGACCGGTACGAATACGACACCGAGGATAAATGGGCGGCGTTCCTTGAAGCGTTCGAAGAGCCGCTCGACCCCGATGACGTCGGCATTCATTTTCTGAGCACGAAGGGCACTCTTGCCTACGGGCATCCGGCGTTCTTTGCCCGGAGGCTGAACAAGCGCCTCCTGAAGCAGGACCTTCCCCCGCAGAGCGAAGGGCATTTCGGATGGGTGATCGTGGACTTCGGCACCGCCGAGCTCGCCGCGCATATTTACGGAACGATGTTTGACTGAAAAAGGGGAACGCGGCTTTCGGGGTAACGCGGCTTTCCCCGAAATGAAAGCTGACGATGCTCCGCATCGTGGGCAAAGAACTTTCATACGACTGGTGCAGTGAACCGCTCAAAGTGCAGCTCGGGGTAATGTGAAGCGCACCGATGAGTCGTTCGGATCAAACGAGTATAAAACCTCCCGTGCGGATTCGCGCCGCGGGAGGTTTTCGTTTTATTGTGCACGGGCCGCGCCCGTTCAGAGCGCCAGCCGTCTCACGGAGAACTTCGCGATCTCCGTTTTTCCTTCGGCGGACAGGACCGCACGGGGGAGATTGAAGTCAAACATCCACGGCACCGTCATGATCGCGCGGCCGCCGCCGGAGAAGATCTCCGCGCTGCCCTTGTCCGCGATGACGCGGATCTCGGGCTTTCCGCCGAAGGCGCACAGGGGCATGGATTCCCGCCGCACGCCGACGGTGTTCGTCTCCGCGTCGACGCGGATCGTCTGCCCGAACAGCTCGAGGCACACCGCGCCCGCGGTCCTTGCCGGATCGAGGGAGAGGCAGATTTCGTAAGCGCTTTCCTCAAGGGACAGGATGAACGGTCTCTCGGGGGTCAGGGCGAGGTTTTCATAGGATCTCTCGTCCCGGCGCAGCCCGTCGAGCGCTTTGATCGGCTCGGCGCAGAGGACGCATCCGTCATCGGTTTCCGTCAGGCTGAGCGCGCAGGGGATGCCCATCTGCCCCATGAAGGTCGCGTCCCCGAAGTTCATGTTCCGGTCCCACGCGATCTGGATGCGCTCGTAGATATCTTCCGTGGAGTAGGTCTGCGCGGCGTAGGAGCTCGAGCCCCAGCTCAGGCGGCGCACACCCTGCGTGGCGCGGAACTTCCCATTCGCGAATTCGCCGACGAGATAGCGATGGGACGCGCCGCTGATGATCCACCTGCGCTTTTTCGGGTCGCCGTTCGCGCGGAGGGGATAGATGTCGGGGCATTCCCCGTCGCCCTCGAGCACGATCGTCTGCAGGGGCGTCCAGTCGAGGAGGTTCTCGGACGTGAGCAGTTCGTACTCGTTCCCGTCGAGATAGATCGCCATGACGTATTTGCCGAGCTCGTCGCACCGGATGACCTTCGGGTCGCGGTTGTCGGAGCGGATGTGTTCCACGACGGGGTTATGCGCGTATTTGCGGAAGGTCGCGCCGCCGTCGGTCGAATAGGCGAGGCACTGGGTGAAGAGCTTCTTCTGCGAGCGGACGGAGGTGTGCCCCGCGCAGGTATAGTAGAGCAGAATAACGTCCTCGTCCCCCTCCTTCAGCCCCGTGAGGTTCCCGTGATCGACGACGGCGCTGCCGGAAAACATCGTGCCGTCCGCGTCCGGATACAGCGCGGCGGGGAGGCGGGTCCAGTGAAGCAGATCGGGGCTGACGGCATGTCCCCAGTGCATATTGCCCCAGTCCCAGTCGTAGGGATTGAACTGATAGAACATATGCCATACGGTTTTGCCGGTGACGGGGGAGGTATAGCGGACCAGTCCGTTCGGGTCGTTGTTCCAGCCGTATTCCGGGGTGAAATGCAGGAGGGGACGGAAGACCTCGCCCCGCCCGGATTTTTTCACCTCGTCGGTCTGGCGGTCTTCCAGCCCGATCTCGGGATCGATCCCGAAATCAAGCTCCTCGCCCATCCATCTCTCGAGCGGATAGTACGAGATTCCGGTCGGATTCTTGTAGTCGAGACGGAGAACAATGTCGTCTACGAGCTCTCCGTTTCTGTAAACGGTCAGCTTGCGGCCTTCGACGTACCCGCTGACGGGGAGCTCGAGCCAGGCGGCTCTCACAGTGATTCGTTTCATCTTCATGGCTTTATGTCGTTTTTCCGAACACATCCGGAAAAAATCCGATTTCCCTCTTTTCTTTTGGTTCGGTTTGTGCTATGATACATTATACAGGACGGCGCATGCCGCTTCAAGTCCCAAAAGGGAAAAAAACGGAAAAAAACCGATATGATCCATCTCACGAACAGCCCGACCTATGACAAACAGAGTGCGTCCGGTTCGCTGGAGGTCTGCGACGTCGCTTTTACCGACGCCCGGGATGACCGGATCTATTTTGAGCGCTTCCTTTCCTCGGACGAAATGATCTATCTGCGCAGGGGGGAGCTTTGTCTGCGCGTGAACGGCGCTTCCCATACCCTGCGCCGGGGCACGTTCTTTTTCCTGCGCCGTTTTTCCACTGTCTCGGGGGAGAAGCTCTCCGAATCGCCGTGCGAGTTTTACACGGTCGCGTACAACGGGGAGGGCATCGTTCCATCCTCGCTCACTTTCCGTGAAATCACGCTCACGGGTTCCCCCCTGTTTGCGGAAGAGATCATGAAGCGTCTCTTGGACGCGAAGCGGTTCGGCGAGGCGGACGAAAACGAAATGAACGCCCTCTTTCTCGCCCTCACCCTCGAGGCACGGCGCGCGCCGGACTCGGGCGTGGCTGTCGTCCCCCTCATGGAGCGCACGATCCGGATGATCGACGACAACATCCATTCGATCCTCACCGTCGACGAGGTCTCGGAGAAGCTCGGCTACAACCGGGACTACCTCTCGAAGCAGTTCCTCGCGTGCTACGGCGTGACGATCAAGAAATACATGGATCAGAAGAAGCTCGGCATCGCGAAGCATCTGCTGCTGAATTCGAAGATGTCCGTGGAGCAGATCGCCCGCTCGATCGGCTTCGACGACACGGAGCATTTCTGCAAATTCTTCCGGTATCACGAAAAGCTCTCGCCGAACCGGTACCGGAAAAACAACACCTGAGCGCGGGAGGTCGTGATGTCGGAAAGCTTTACCGTCGTTTACCGCACCGCCGGCGTCTCGGACGGCTTTCCCTTCTGGGGCGCGGTCCATCTCACGTGGCTCGGCGTGCTGGCTGTACTCTGCGCCGCGCTGTGCGTTCTCGCGCGCCGCGGATCGGAAAAGACGAAAAAAGCGGTCTTCTTCACGCTGACCGCGCTGCTCCTGCTCGATGAGGCGGCGAAGCACGTCTTTCTCTTCGCCATCGGGGAACAGGCTCCGGATTATCTGCCCCTGCACCTCTGCTCGATCGGGCTCTTCGTCTGCCTTTGGTATGCGCTCAGGCCGAATCCGTGGGCGGGGGAGCTGCTTTTCGCCGTCAGCCTGCCGGGCGCTCTCATCGCCCTCGCCTTCCCCGGCTGGGCGGATCTGCCCGCCTCGAGCTTTCTCGCGTGGCACAGCTTCACCTTCCACATCCTGCTCGCCCTGATCCCGATCTTTCTGCTCGCCTCCGGCGAGCTGAAGCCGAACGCGAAGCGGCTTTGGTTTTGCGCGCTCTTTCTGCTCGTCACGGCGATCCCGATCTGGTTCGTCGACCGCCGATTCGGAACGAATTTCTATTTCCTCACCTACCCCGGCCGGGGCAATCCCCTCGGCTGGTTCGAAAAGCTCTTCGGCAACCCCGGCTATCAGATCGGTCTGCCGATCCTCGCGGGCGCGTTCTGGCTCGCGGAGTACGGGATCCTCGCACTTCTGCGGCACGCGGGAAGGGCGAAGAGCGAAAGGCGAGATGCGCAGCGGGCGCAGCGGGCGGAGCGGGCGGAGCGGATTTCCGGGTCCGAAAAATAAGGGTGCGTCCGCTTCTCGGGCGCTTGATCCGATCCTTCGGAATTCTTTTGAAATTCATGGGATAGCGGTCCCGCGTTCACAGCTCATTCATCTTGATTTGCTATAATTAATGTTCAGGTATCTTCAAACTCTACGATTTATGGAATCGGTTCCGGGAGGTGTTTTTATGCAGACGATCCCCCGTTCGCTTCGCCGCGCGGCGGCGATCTTCCTCGCGCTTTCGCTGTTCTTCTCCCTCGTCTCATGCGGGGGCGCCGGGCGGGAAATCCTCGAAAGCTCGAAAACCGAGCAGACGCCCCTCATGACCGTGGGCGATTTTGACGTGCCGCTCGAAATTTACCGTTACGTCGCCCTGAACTACAAAGCGGATTTTGAGAACGGCAAGTCCTCCGCCGTCTGGGAGGGGGATGAGGGCGCGAAGCTCCTCGAGCGGCTCACACAGCGCACGAACGAGACCATCGTCCGCCTCTACACCACCCCCGCCGTCTGCGAAAAATACGGGATCGGGATCGACGACGCCTATGTGAAGGACGCCGTGGAAGCGCAGATGAACGCGATCTACGAGGATTTCGAAAACGATTACAAGGCGTACGACGAATACATCCGCTCCGCCAACATGACCGATTCGGTTTATCGCTTCCTCATCCGGAACGACGTGCTTGCCGAAGAACTGCTCGCCGAAATGGAGCGACGGGGAGAGATCGCGACGGACGACGCCGAAATCCGGAAGATCCTGATGGGCGACGGCGCGGTCCGGGTCCTTCAGATCCTCGTCCCGGCGGACAACGGAAAAACCGACGCGGAGAACGAGGCGCGCGCGGCAGAGCTCCGCGAGATGGCAGAGAGCGGAGAAGATTTTTACGAGCTCGTTCAGTCATACGGCGGAGACCTCACGATGTTCAACAACCCCGACGGCTATTACGTGACGCGCGGCACCTACCACGCCGCATTCGAGGAGGCGGCGTTCGCCCTCGGAGTTGGGGAGATCAGCGGCGTCGTCCGCACCGACGCGGGCTGGAGCATCTTAAAATGCCTCGAAAAGGAACAGAGCTACATCGACAGACACTTCGACACCCTTGCCGAACGGTACATCCGCGGGCAGTACGACGCCCGCCTGGAAGAATACGCCGCGTCCCTCAGCGCACAGCCTGCCGAAGCGCTCGCGCAGTACACGATCTTCAATCTCGAAGCAACCTATTAACGTCTTAACGTCAAACGGAAACGGAAAACTGCCGTGAAAACCTACACGAGAAGTCATTCGGGCAGCGCGAGGACCCGGCGGATCATGTTCCGCATCTTCTTCGTCCTCCTCGCCGCCGCCATCATCACCTTTGCCTCCGTTTTGATCGGTCTTCACCTCATGAGAAAGGTTCAGGAGGCGGAAAACACGCCGTCCTCCGCCGTCGGAGAGGGCATTTCCGCCGGCTCGTCCTATTCCGGCGAAACGCCGGTTCTCGCAAAGGTGAAGGATGTTTTCGGCATGGGACTCGTCATCGGCGATTACCCGACAGATGAGGAACTGGACGAGGCGCTCGACGCCCTTGCCGAAAGCTATGACACCGTCGTCTTCCCGCTCTGCGACGAAAGCGGCAATCTGATCTATCAGTCCCCCGCCGTCTGCGCCCTCGTCCGGATGCAGCCCGAGGACGCCGAAGGGCTCGGACGCGTGACTCACGCCCTCAGCGCGGCGAAGAGCCGCGGGCTGTACGTCATCGTCTCCGTAAACGCCTCGGATTCCGCGTCGAGCTCCGCCGCGAGTTCCGCCGCGGACGCCGCTCTCATGGGCGAGCTTGCGTCGTTCGGCGCGGACGAGATCCTCGTCTTCCCCGGCACGGACACCTTTGACTACGGCACCGCGAACCGCCTGCGCGTCTATCTCGCGGAGTGCGCGGGCGCCATCGACGCGCGGTGCGGGCTCGGCATCGTTCTGCCCGCCTCCGCGTATCTCGACCCGGACGGCGCGATGCAGCTGCAGATGATCGCTTCCTCGGTTTCCTGTCTTTGCATTCGCTTTTCGCTGTCCGGCGCGGTCAGCGGATCCGCTGCCGACGTCTATAAGTACGTATCCGACACCATCGCGTCCCTCGAGGGATCGTTCAGCGTGTACGGGATGCGCGTCGTGATCGAATCCGCGAACTCCTCGATGATCGCCGCCCAGTACCGCGCCGCGGTCGACCGCGGGGTGGACGATCTGATTTTCACCGCCTTCGTGGACCCCGCCATCCTCGACGTGGATTTCGCCTCCGTCGCGCAGCCGGAGCCGCAGCAGGCCTCTTCCGCGCCGCTCACCGTGTCGAATCCCTATATGACAACCTCGGAGGATGCGGCGCCGAAAGAACCTGAGCCCGCTTCCCCGGCCGCCGAAGAGCCTGCCGCTCTCCCTGAGGAGCCCGCGGCAGAGACGCCCGCGGCACAGCCGGAGCCCGCGTACACCGACGGACAGGGGTGGTACTGAGGATGACCTCCCTGCCCTGCCTGATCTTTTCCTCCTGCGATTTGTGCGAGGAGGTGGGCGTTTCCGACGCCCTGCCGGAGAAACCGGACCTCGGGTCCCTCCGGCACCTTTTCTTTTCGCGCCTGGGACGGGCGCGCGCGGATTTTCTCTCGTTCTGCTCCGCTCCGGCGTCGGACAGGGATTACCGCATCTATCCCCTCGATTCCTTCGGAGGGTTCCGCGCGGCGTTCTGCGAGAAATGCCGGCTCGGGAGCACGGAGCTGACCGTCGTCTTTCTCGCCCGCAGCGTAACGGCGTTCTCCCGCTGCATGTCGCCGTTTTCCCGGCGCTGCGCCTCCGCGGTCGACCGGATGCTCTTCGAGCTGCTCTACCTGCGGGACGGCGGCGTGCCCCCGTTTTCCTCCCTCTCCCCCGAGCTCTTTCTTGTCGTGAGCCGGATGCCCGCCCTCACGGAAGCGATCCTCTCAAGGAGATGCGGGATGCGTCCGTGCGACCTTCGCGTGCTGATGAATACGCTTGCCGAGGTTGCCGGTACTCTTCCGTATTGCGGCACATGGGGAATCCGGCTCGACATGCCGGAAAGCGAAAACGCCGTGATCCCGGACGTTCCCGTCGAAGCGCTCGCAGCAGTGCTCGCCGCGCTCTTCTCGGTTCTCTTCCGACTTTCCCGCGACGATTCCGTCTCCGCGTCGCTGACCTTCTGCCGCAGTACCGCACAGATCGCGCTGGAAACCCGATCCGGCGTCTTTTCCGGATCGGAGGACGGCGGGCTTGACGTTCTTCTCCGCGCCGTGCCGGAAGATTTGTGCGACGCCGTGAAGCTCGCCCTCGTTCTCTGCGCGCTGTCCCGCATCGACGCGCGCGTCCGATCGGAAAACGGCGGGGTACGCGTCTCCGTCCTTGTCGGACAGGAAGCGCCCCTGCCGCCGGACTTCAAGTTCAGCGATCCGACCGGGGCGATCAAAGCCGCGTTTGCCGAGCTGATCGGCGTGCTGGCCTCCCCTTCCGCCGCGGACAGCGTCTGATTCCTTCCCGATCATTCGCTCCCCCGCGGTTCCTTTCCGGCGACAAGGAGCAGGGCGAGCAGAAGCGCCTCGACGCCCGCGCCCTCGGAGGCGCAGAGAAGCATCACGAGCAAAAGGATGATCTCCTCCGCGCCGACGCTTTCTCTCAGCTCACCGAGCAGTCCCGTGAGCGCCGCGGGCAGCGCCGGCTTCGCCGCCCTTTCCTCCCCGTCCGGCGGGGTAGTCTCCCGCGGCGACCCCCGCAGAAAATCGCGGGAGGCATCCGGCTCCCGCGCCTCTGTGCCGATCTCCGGACGAAAGCCGCGTGCGGAGGCCTCGGGGAACGCGTTTTCCCCGGCGGGATGCACTTTCCCGATCAGGCCGTCCTCCGGCTCGCGGGCCCCGAAGGCGACCCCCGTATAGCCCGGCGGCGGCGTATAGCGGTTCTTCCTGTTCGCGTTCAAACTGCGAGCGTACATATTCCCCTCCCCCGTTCCTCTCGGCGCCTCCGTGATCCCGGTCACGGCGAGCCCGCGCCGCCTGCGAGCCCCGCCGCCCCGATCAGATCCGTGATCTGAAGCACGGACACGCATTGGTCGATCATTCCCCGGCGCCTCTCGCCGAGATAGGGTCTCAGCGCGTTCAGAAGCCGCCGGGCGTTCTCCCGGTTGAAGCTTTTCCCCGCGAGCGAGGCGGGAAGCGATTCCTCCCCGTCCGCCTCCGTCGCCTTCTCCGCGGTCTTTCGGTTCCCGTCCTCCGGCTCGGAGGCGAGCATGGGGGCGAATTCGCGCAGCATTTCCGGCAGGCGCGCCGCGGCGGCATCCGTCCCGCCGTCCGATCCGCGCAGTTCGTTCACGAGCCCGACGAACTCCGGGTTCTTCATGATTTTTTCGACGATCGAGCCGATATCCTCTGCCATATTACCCACCTCTGCGCCAGCGTTCGGAAAGCGTGCCGATCCGCTCGAGATCGGCGTCCGTCAGTTCCCCGAGCACGGCGCGCAGTTTTTTCACGGACTTTTCGTCAAAGTTCAGATTCGCGGGGTCCACACCCGCGGTGGACAGGACGATTTTCAGCATGGCCGCCATCCGGTCGTCCGGCATGGCGAGCATTTTGTCGATGTTTTTCTTTGTGATCATACGCACAGCCCTCCGTATTCCTCCCCATCGTATGCGAGGCGGGCGGGCCGTGACACTGCAGGAGGCGTCAAGATGAAAATTCTCGTTTTTTCCGATTCGCACGGCAATTCCTCCGTCATATCCGATGCGATCCGGAAACAGCTGAAGCACGGACTCGACATGGTCTTCTTCCTCGGCGACGGCATTTCGGATTTTGAGGCGGCCGCGAAGCTCCTTCCCGGTCCGCGGTACGCCGCCGTGCTCGGCAACTGCGACGCGTATTCCTATCAGCCGGACGGCGTCTACGAAAAGCTGATCGAAGCCGGAGGCCATCGCTTCCTGCTCGCGCACGGGCACCGGCTTGGCGTCAAAGCCGGCATTCAGTCCGCCGTTGATCACGCGATCCGAAAGGGCGCGGACGTGCTGCTCTTCGGGCACACGCACGAGGCGTGCGATCTCACCGTCGACGGCTCGGAGGGCGGCTCCGTTCGCGTTATCAACCCCGGCTCGTGCGGGTCATGGTACAGCCCCTCCTTCGCCCTGCTCGTGACGGTCGGGGAACACCTCGTCTGCGGGTTCGGCGGGTGAGAGCCGATGACGCGGGATGAAAGCCGCGCCGGAAAAACGATTACCCCATTCCAAA
>JAEEGL013982082.1_pt1 | contig 14584 bp, 12 predicted proteins | sample 9134231 | NCBI WGS metagenome assembly JAEEGL01 (sample SAMN16246548, study PRJNA631951) | gut metagenome | biome: gut microbiome; feature: rumen; material: fiber-attached | host: Bos | place: Iran: Karaj | collected 2018-10
ATTCTGCCCTGTCTTCCTGTCCCAATCATAGGCATGCCAGGTCATTACATTGGCTGAAAGACTGGGGCCGTCTTCAGTATCCAGAACGGCAGGAACTTCCGCCTTCTCTTCTCCGAAAACTGCGGTATTCATGGAGAATACCATGGCTGCCGCCAGGAAGAGGGATAACAGTTTCTTGCTTCTTTTTTTCATCTTTTTCTCTCTCCTTTCATAATTCCCGCTTGACCGGGTGTTTTACTGATTGAGGCTGCTTTCTTATTCAACCTCCTTGCCAATATTTCTCCGTGTGCTTATTATAAGATTGTCATTAAAATAAGGCAAACATAATATGTTTTTGGATTATTAGGGGGGGAATATGATCCAGAGAACATTCAAAGCTGACAATAAAGATGAAATAGAAAAGATCGCTGCCGAAATAAAGGCTGAACCGCTCTATGACCGGTGCAGGGACCGGCTCATTATTATTTGGGCGGAAATCTGGAATGAAAGCAGTATGCAGGATTTTTCCGGCCGGGCTGCTGCCCTGTTCCATGACTGCCATGTTGTGGGGATGAGCTTTAACCACAAAAGCGTGATACTCAGTGATGTGGGGCATGAAGGCTGTATACAGGTTACGGCAATGCTTTTTGAGCGCTCCGAAATCTCATTATTCAGAAAGGCTAAAGAAGACATTCCGGAGAGAGAATACGGAAAGGAGCTCAGGGCCTTTCTAGATTCGGAAGAGAATGTAAAGGGTGTATACCTTGTTCCGCCATGGTATTTCTTCAGTGTCGATCCCCTGCTGCAGGAGGCGTCAAAGGGGCATGAGGACATCCCGTTTTTCGGCATAAAAACAACCATCAATCCCGCATTTTCCACTTTCTGCTACAGCCCGGAGGATACGGAGATATCCCAAGGCGTCCTTGTAGCGGTTGCTTTCAAGGGGGAAGACCTGAATATCAGGACTAACTACAGCCTTGGATGGACTCCTGTCGGTAAGATGATGACCATAACGGATATGGAAAATCCCCTCGTGCTGAACAGCATTGACGGGCTTCCCGCCTCAGATGTCTACAAGAGATATCTCGGCCTTGAAGAAGATGAGATTCATCCTTTGAACATCTGTGAATTTCCCCTTGTGGTCCACAAGAATAACTGGATCACCGCAAGGATCGGAATGCTGGGTCCCGTAAAGGGACAGCTTCAGTTCGGCATACCCTGCGAAGAGGGCGATGTCCTGCAGCTAAGCTATGGCGATCCGGAGTCAATATTTGAAAGCGCAAGGGCAGACAGCACAGAGCTCATGAAATTTGACCCGGAGGCAGAGCTTCTCTTTGTCTGCGTCAACAGGCTTTTGCTCCTTAAAGAAGAAGAAAGCCGGGAGACAGCGTATTATACGGATGGATTCCCTGAAGCAGCAGATGTGTACGGCTATGCCGAAATCCTTCGTGACAGGACAGGGGGAGGGGAGCTGAATAGCGCCCTTCTATCCATCGCTTTCAGGGAGGGACCTAAAAAAAAGCATCCCAGAACAGCGGAAGTAAAAACAGATCAAAATAAACCGGCAAAGGACGGGTTTGTTCCACTTGAATACCGGCTGTTCACTTTCTTTAAGGAGATGTCAAAGGATCTTAAAAAAAGCGCTGAGGAAGCGGAAATGGCCAACAGGGCTAAAACGGATTTCCTATCCAACGTTTCCCATGAGATCCGGACTCCCATTAATGCCATCCTTGGGATGGATGAAATGATACTGCGTGAAACCGGACAGGATGAGGTAAGGAAGTATGCCGCTAATATCCGGGAATCCGGCAGGCTCCTTCTGGGGCTTATTAATGACCTTCTGGATACCGCCCGCATCGAATCGGGGAAACTCAGCATCATCCCTGTAAATTATGATCTGGCCTCCGCCCTTGATGATCTCTGCAATATCGCGGGAATAAGGGCAGAGTCTAAGGGACTTTTATTTAATACCGTAGTCGACCCCTCTATTCCCCGTTTCCTTAATGGTGATGAAACCAGGGTAAAGCAATGCGCCCTGAATCTGCTGAATAACGCGGTGAAATATACCCTGTCCGGAACGGTGACCCTTGAGGTTTCATACGAAAAAAGGAGTAACGACAGCATTCTTATGAAAATAAGCGTTTCAGACACGGGTATCGGTATTAAAGAATCGGATCTGGATAAGCTTTTCAAGCCCTTTGAAAGAATAGAGGAAGCACGGAACTATTCCGTTGAAGGGGCCGGCCTTGGTTTGAACATAGTGATCAGCCTTTTGAAGATGATGGATTCTTCCCTGAATGTCAGCAGCGAATACGGAAAAGGTTCCGTCTTTTCATTCGAGGTTCTCCAGAAAGTGGATTCCTGGGAAGAAATGGGGGACTTCGACCTTTCAAAAAGAGAGCCCGTCAGGGTGGATTCGGAGTACAAGGCGGCCTTTACTGCACCGGATGCGCATATTCTTATTGTGGATGACACAGAGATGAATCTTGTGGTGATGCGGGGACTGTTAAAAAAGACAGAGATAAACATAGATACTGCCTCCGGCGGACGGGAAGCCCTTGAGCTTATAAAGGAAAACAAGTATGACATCATCTTCCTGGATAAACAGATGCCGGAGCTGGATGGGCTTAAAGTCCTTGAAAAGATAAGGAAAGACCGGGATCATAAGAATACAGATACTCCCTGCATAGTCCTTACGGCGGATGCCACTTCGGGCACAAAGGAATACCTCCTGAAGCAGGGCTTTGATGATTATATTTCCAAACCCGTAGAATCCGCCGAGTTGGAAAAAACCATTATGAAGCACCTCCCCGGGAAAAAGATCACAGATAATTCAGAAAACGGGAGCAGGGCTTCGGCTTCAACCTCTTCCACAGAGAAAGAGCTTGAGGCTTTTCGCTCCATTCCGGAGATAGATTATGACGCTGCCCTCAAAAACTGCATTGATGCGGAGAATCTTTTGGATGCCGTGGCTTCTTTCAGAAAAATGTTTGGCTCCACGTCCTCATTGCTAAAAGAATATGCTGATAAGGATGATCTGGAAAATTTCACCATAAAGGCACATGCCCTTAAAAGCTCTGCTGCGATAATCGGGGCAATGCATTTATCAGCAGGTGCCGCACAGCTTGAAAAGTACGGAAAAACCCGGGAATCCGGGCTTATTGCGAATGAGCTCGCCGGATTTCTGAAAGAATATGAGGAGCTCGCACGGGGGCTTGATGCCCTGGAGAAAGCCAGAGAAGAGGCGCCGGCGGCTGAAGATAGCAGCAAGAGCCGGATTACGGAAGCTGATCTGCTGTCAACTCTCCGCCGGATCCTGGAAATGACCGAAGATTTTGATTACGAAAGCGCCCTGTTCTCATTGCAGATACTTGAGAAATTTGATCTTTCCGAACATACGGAAGATGTACGAAAAGTGAAGGAACTGATAAAGGACTTTGAAGGAGAGGCGGCGCTTGAGCTGCTTCGGGAAATGATAAAATAGTCCCGGCATGATGATCTGCGGACCGGATAACCGTATATTACGCCCCCAGCTCCTCTGCCAACGTAAGGGCTCTTTCCACAACCACATCTGAATTAAAGTGCTGCCACTCTCCCCAGCGACCGAGACCGATTATATTATGTATCTTCATTTCCGACAGAAGTCTTGTCATGGTCTCATTCTTTCCGATGGTATTTAAGGGATAAGCATATTCATTGATAAAATGCTCTCTGCTGCTTTCCTTATACCGGGTCAGGTTGGTTTCTGTCCAATATCCTTTGGAGCCGGGACAGAAATTGTGCCTTACAAGGATCCTGTGATAGTCCTTATCTTCCTCAGGATAGTAGATCCAGTGTGCTTCTGTATCCATGTTTTCACTGAAGTACTCTGTCACTATTGAGGAATGTTTCAGAGTCTTTATACCATCAGTAATTTTATCATCCGCTCCCTTAATGGTTTCAAAAGCGGTCCAGGGAACGGTATTTATTATGATATCCGCTTTGAATTCATCATTTACCGTTTTTTCCTTAATATCCAGGCTCCTGGCGGCAACCCCTGTTTTCAGCCTGTCTCCCAGGCTCTCAGCAATACGGAGCCAGAGCTCGCCGTAGCCGTATTTCTTAGGATAGAAAAATTCCGCATGTCCCGGCTGCTTTGCGTAGGCTTTATGGGTAAGGCAGCTCCTTAGGGTGTCCTCAAAAGACACATCCGGCAGCTTTTCAAGCCAGTAGGTTCCGAGGGAATCCAGCTCTTCCCCGAACATCTTCTTGTTGTAGGGGATCATGTAATCCTCTGCAATGCGCTTTCCCAGTTTCCAGTATATCCACTCCGTGAATTTCTCCGGCATGGGCTTCCCGGATACACAGCCTGCCTCGGCTATGGCCTTCAGATATTCCACCTGGGAATCCGTATCCAGCATCCAGATATTGGCCTCTATGGGGCTGCCTATGACCTGACCCTTGAGTTCTATCCGGGAGTCCCGTTCATATCTGTCCCATTCCTCTTCGGGCATGAACTTAAAGAGGAACTCATTTACCTTCGGCCGCCTCACATCCAGAAAATGCCCTCCTCCTATATCAAAGGGGGATCCGTCCACTTCCCTGCTCCGGCAGAGTCCTCCGGCCTCACTTTCCTTCTCCAGCACGAGAAGATCATTTATTCCCTTATCCTTAAGCGCTGCCGCCAGAGTAAGCCCCGCCGGTCCGGCTCCAATTATCAGATATTTCAAGCCCTTTTCCTTCCTGCCGGAACCACCTTCCGGCTTTACAGCCCCTTAATTATTCTTACTCCTCGAACATTTCCGGGATCTGCTTATGCAGCTCCTTCATATCGTCAATGATATGGCTTAAATGGACTTCCAGCAGCTTTCTGTAGGCTTCACGGTCTTTAGCCGTCAGGTACTTTATAAGCCTTTCATGATCCCCTACTGTCCTGTCCTTATTCACATTGTCAAGATCCACCAGCAGACGGACTCTCCGGTAATCCAACAGGGAATTACCTATTATCTGGGCGGCCAGATCCTCTCCTGTCACACGGTACATTATGGCATGAAAATGATCATCGCACCTTAAATATTCGTAGGAGGTCTCATGGGTTCTGGGATTATCCCCCAGCTTTGAGAGCTCCTCCACCGCTTTCTCCATTTCATCGATATCCGCTTTCTTTACCCTGTCAAAGAAGGAGTTCACCATTCCCAGCTCCAGGGTTTTCCGCACATACCATTCCTGGTAGATCCTTTCCCGCTTGATCTTTGAAATGACAGAACGTGACTGGGGAAAGATATCGACCATTCCTTCATCCTGCAGACGCACCAGCGCTTCCCTGGCGGGGGTTCTGCTCACCTCATAGCGCTCCGCTATCTTCTGTGCGGACACCGGCTCCCCCGGCTTCAGGGAAAAAGTAAGTATGTCTTTCTTAAATTTCTCATATGTCTGCTGGTTTAATGTAGTATCCATCTGCTTATAAGAAATCCTCTCTCTTTGGAGTGAAAATATCAAGAAGCTTTACCTCTGTGAGACAGTCGATCCCGTGGGGCACATCCGGCGCCACGATATAGCTGTCCCCGGTGTTCAGCGTAACATCTTCCTTACCCTCTTCATGGAAAACAAGACTGCCCTCTATGACATATCCTATCTGCTCATGGGGATGTGAATGCATCTCCCCCTTTGCGCCCTTCTCAAAGAGAAGCTCCACGTTCATGATGTTGTCGCTGTATGCAAGGACCTTCCGCCTTACTCCGCCTCCCAGATCCCTGTAATCCCTTTCGCTGTTCAATACATACATGGTCTTATCCCCTTATCTTCTTTACAAGCTCTACCGCTTCCCTCGTAAGTTCCTCTATCCTTCCGAATTCGCCGGCTTCTATAAGATCGCCCTTCACCATCCAGCTTCCTCCGCAGGCCGCAACCTTGTCCGAACCAAGGTATTCCGGCAGGTTTTTGGCGTTTATCCCTCCGGTGGGCATGAACCTTAAACCCACGTAGGGTGCTGCCATGGCCTTTATCATGGGAAGGCCTCCTGCCTGCTCCGCAGGGAAAAACTTAAGGATCTTCAGACCTCTTTTTACGCCCTGGGCGGCTTCCGTAGGAGTAGCCACTCCGGGGAGCACGGGAATATCCTTTGACAGGCAGTAGTCAACCACCTCGGGATCAAAGCCGGGACTTACAATAAACCTGGCTCCTGCTTCAAATGCCCTGTCCACCTGCTCCGTGCTGAGTACGGTTCCGGCACCCACCAGCATCTCCGGGAAGGAGTCCGTCATCTCCTTTATGGCTTCCGCCGCGCAGTCCGTTCTGAAGGTCACTTCCGCGCATTTAAGCCCGCCCTTCATTAAGGCCTCCGCCAGAGGGAGCGCATCCTCTTTTCTTTTTATGACCACTACCGGCACTACGCCGAATCCCAGTAATTCCTCTAATACATTCATGATCCTAGTCTACTCCTTTTTCGCTGTTATGCAAAGCCTTCTCCCGCCGTCTTCAGGGCTGTTTTCCGATATATGCCAGTATTCCTCCGTCCACATAGAGTATATGGCCGTTTACAAAATCCGAAGCGCTGCCTGCCAGAAACAGCGCGGGTCCCATAAGGTCTTCCGGAGTGCCCCAGCGTTCCGCCGGGGTTTTCGCTATGATAAAGCTGTCAAAGGGATGCCGGCTGCCGTCGGGCTGCTTCTCCCTCAATGGTGCTGTCTGCTCCGTTGCGATATATCCCGGGCCTATGGCATTGCACTGTATATTGTATTTCCCGTATTCGGAGGCGATGTTCCTTGTCAGCATCTTTAAACCGCCCTTTGCGGATGCATATGCGGAAACAGTTTCCCTTCCCAGCTCCGACATCATCGAGCAGATATTTATTATCTTTCCTCCGCCTCTCTCTATCATGGAGGGGATCACTGCCTTGGATGCTATAAAGGGCCCCGTCAGGTCTACATCCAGAACCCTGCGGAAATCCTCCGCTTCCATTTCAGTCATGGGTATCCGCTTTATGATCCCTGCGTTGTTTACAAGGATATCCACTGGTCCCACCTCTTCCGTGATCCTGTCAACAAGGCTTTTAACCGCTTCCTCATCCGTTATGTCACAGACATAGCCTCTGGCCTCTATCCCGTCCTTTTTGAAAGCTGCCAGCCCTCTGTCTACGGTCTCCTGCCTGCTGCAGTTAAAAACTATCTTTGCTCCCGCTTCGGCATAGGCCCTGGCAATGGCATATCCAATGCCGTAAGCTGCTCCCGTGACCCAGGCAGTTTTTCCTTTTAATGAAAACAGATCATTCATAATTTGTGCCCTACCTCAGATCCTCTGTCTTAATGTTGTCCATATCGTCAAATACCTGATTCTCGCCGCCCATGGCCCAGATAAAGGTATAATTCGAGGTTCCCGCTCCCGCGTGTATGGACCAGGAGGGTGATATGACCGCATCCTCATTGTGCATTATGATATGCCTTGTTTCGGTGGGCTCTCCCATAAAGTGGAATACCACCTGTCCTTCCGGGATCTCAAAATAAGTATAGATCTCCATCCTTCTCTCATGGGTGTGTGCCGGCATGGTGTTCCAGACACTGCCTTCCTCAAGCACCGTCATTCCCATACAGAGCTGGCAGGTCTTTAATACTGCGGGATGTATGAACTGGTTAATGACTCTCCTGTTACACTCCTCCGTGCTGCCCATGGGGCGCTTTACCGCGTTTTCAAAGGTGAGAAGCTTTGTTTCATACGCCCGGTGGGCCGGTGCGCTGACCATATAGAATTTAGCCGGATGCGCTCCATCGTCGGATGAGAAAAGGACTTCCTTTGCCCCCATGGTGATATAGAGGCAGTCCTTATAGGACAGGGCATATTCTGTTCCGTCCGCCTTGATCTTTCCCGGGCCCCCTATATTAAAGATACCGATCTCCCGGCGTTCAAGGATATACTCCGTGCCGAAATTTCCGTATACATCTATGCCCTCATCAAGGGAAACCTGCTTCTTAACAGGCATGCAGCCAAAGGTCACCATCCTGTCCACATGGGAATATACCGCCCTGACACTGTCCGGCTCATATAATCCCGTGATAAGAAATTCATTCCTTAATTCCTCTGTGGTATATCTCTTTACATCTCTCTGATTGACCGAATATCTGATATCCATATATTGTCTCCTTTTTGCAGGGCACTGCCGCGCCCGGACGTTTTACCTCTTTACCCTTGCGCCGGCGCCGCCCATTACCGCTTCTACTTCCTTCCTGTTCGCCATAGTCGTGTCTCCCGGAGTGGTCATTGCCAGAGCTCCGTGGGCTGCCCCGTAATTCACGGCCTTTTCGGCGTCTCCTGTCTCCATGAGTCCGAAAATAAGCCCTGAGGCGAAGGAATCGCCGCCGCCTACCCTGTCCATGATCTCCAGATCCTTGTAATCCTTTGCCTTATATATCTCCCCGCCGGCCCAGCAGAGAGCGCTCCAGTCGTTCACCGTAGCTGTCTTCACTTCCCGCAGGGTTGTGGCCACTGCCTTGAAATTCGGGTAGGTTTTAACGGCCTCGGCTATCATTTTTTTATACCCGTCTATATTCAGCTTCTTTAAATTCTCGTCGTTCCCTTCTATCTCAAAACCGAGACAGGCTGTGAAATCCTCTTCGTTTCCTATCATGACATCCACATAGGAAGCGATCTCCTTATTGACTTCCCGGGCCTTTTCCTGTCCGCCGATGGCACTCCACATGGAGGGGCGGTAATTCAGGTCGTAGGACACGATGGTACCGTATTTCTTGGCGGTCTTTATTGCTTCAACCACGGTTTCCGAGGCCTGTTCCGAAAGAGCCGCGTAGATCCCCCCCGTATGAAGCCAGCGGACTCCGAGCTTCCCGAATATATATTCAAAGTCGAAATCCTCCGGAGTTGCCTTTGAGATAGCGGTATTCGCCCTGTCGGAGCACCCCAGCGCTCCTCTTATACCGAAGCCTCTTTCCGTAAAATTGAGCCCGTTCCTGCATACCCTGCCTATTCCGTCAGTCTCCGCCCATTTGATGAGGGATGTGTCCACTCCGCCCTGCAGGATCAGATCCTCCATGAGCTTCCCGACTTCATTGTCGGCAAAGGCAGTTATCACCGCAGTCTTTAAGCCGAAGCAGCGCCGCAATCCGCGTATAACGTTATATTCTCCGCCGCCTTCCCAGACCTTAAAGGATCTGGCGGTCCTTATCCTTCCCTCTCCCGGATCCAGCCGCAGCATCACCTCACCGAGGGAAACCGCGTCAAAAGCGCATTCGTTCTTTGCTTTGAGATTCAAATCCATCCTGCTTCCTCCTCATTGCTGTTGAAAAGCCCGTTTATAAGCGGCGCATCACACATATTTCCTTAATACTGTCCTTACTGCCCCCGGTCCCGTGATCAGTTCGGCAAAATATGATATTACCTTTTCCGCCAGACCGGCCTCATAAAGATCCGTTCCGAAAATGGCTGCGTTATGCAATAAAGGCTCTATCTCCCGGGAATGATCCTTTCCGTCCCCAAGCTTCACCCCTGAAACATAGGGTGTTACGGTGTCGAGCATGGGATCCGGGCTTGGTTCAAAGGCTTCTCCCTCGTCGTCAACAGCCATGAGATATCTTATCCAGCCCGCAAAAACAAGGGGTATAAGCTTAAGCTCCTTTATATCCCTGCCGGAGGACAGATATCTCTTAATGGTCTCTCCGAAACGTATCGGCAGCTTCTGGGAGGTATCCGTGGCTATCCTCTGGGGCGTGTCCGGCATGAAAGGATTCGGGATACGCACGTTTATAACGGTATCGATAAATTCCCTGGGATCCAGAACCCCTGGATCCGTCACCACCGGCAGTCCCTCCTCGTAGCCGATCCTCATGACCAGCTTCTTAAGCTCTGCATCCTTCATCTCCTCGGAGATCTTCGTGTATTTAAGAAGGCAGCCGAATACCGCGAGGCTCGTATGCAGGGGATTTAAGCAGGTGCAGACCTTCATCCGCTCCACCTTGTCCACAGTCTCCCTGTCCGTAAAGATAAAGCCCGCCTTTTCAAATTCCGGCCTTCCCCCGGGGAAGCTGTCCTCTATCACCAGATACTCGCATTCCTCTGCATTTACAAAGGGTGCGACCCAGGTCTTCTTTGAAGTGACAACGTTTTCAAGATCCTCAACACCGTCCTTTTCAAGGATACGCTTTACCGTATCATCCGGTCTCGGCGTTATCTTATCTATCATGCTCCAGGGGAAGGATACCTTTGAGCTGTCATCAAGGTAGCCCAAAAAGCCCTTTTCACAGAGTCCCTTTTCTTCCCACTTTTCCCCAAAGGCACGTACTGCAGCCCTGAGCTTATCCCCGTTATGGGAGCAGTTATCCGTACTCAGCATGGTTATGGGATAAGCACCTGCCCTGTAGCGTTCATGAAGAAGAGCTGCCACTTTACCGATATAGCTTCCGGGCTTTCCGGGGCCCGCTTCAAAATCATCGGAGACCGCCTTCAAGAGCTCTCCCCTGCCGTCCGTTAAGCTGTATCCCTTCTCGGTAATGGTAAAGGTGGAAAGCTTCAGGGAAGGCGCGGAAAAGATCTCCTTAAGGCGTGTAAATTCCTTTTCATCCTCCGAATCCAGAATGCAGGATTCGCCGATACTTGCCACAACCGTCTTTTCAACATCTCCGTCAGCCTTTAATGTGACAAGGATCGAAAGGTTGTCGTGGGGGCGGTACATCTTTTCTATTATCTCGTAATCGAAGCCCTCCACTACCGTAATGCCGCTTTTAAGAACACCTTCATTAAGAAGCTTCTGGGCAGCAGCCGCCTGGAATGCCCTGAAGATATTCCCTGCGCCGAAGTGTACCCACACCGGCTCCTTTACGGTATTTTCGATCATCTGCTTCCTGTCAAACTCCGGAAGTATATAGCCTTTTGATTCCCATTCCTGCCTTTTTAACAGTCCCTCTTCTGATAGGATCATGCTCTGCTCCTTTTCTCACTTTTCTCGATGGCTTCCCACAGTCCGTTTAAGTATGCGGCTCCCAGCGCCCTGTCATAGAGACCGTAGCCGGGCATGGCCTTCTCACCCCATATCATCCTGCCGTGATCCGGGCGGATGGGCCCGTCAAAGCCTATATCGTAAAGTGCCTTCATTATCTCGTACATATCGAAGCTTCCGTCGCTTGAAAGATGAGCCGCCTCCTCGAAATTCGTGGGAGAATGGAATTTAAGGTTTCTCACGTGGGCAAAATGTATCCTGCCCTTAAGGGAACGGATCATGTCCGGAAGGTCGTTGTTTAAGTTCGTCCCATAGGATCCCGAACAGAAGGTAACGCCGTTATGGGGATCATCCACCATCTTCATCATACGGAGGATATTTTCCTTGTTGATGATGATCCTCGGAAGTCCGAAAACACTCCAGGCGGGATCGTCGGGATGTATCGCCATCTTAATGTCATACTCATTGCAGACAGGCATTATCCTTTCCAGAAAATACTTCAGGTTCTCAAAAAGCTTGTCGTCATCGATATCCTTATACATTTCGAAAAGCTCTTTAACATGCGCCATCCTTTCAGGCTCCCAGCCCGGCATCACTGCGCCGTTGGTGTCTGCGGAAATGGATTCGAACATTTTCTCCGGATCCAGCGCATCCACCGCTTCCTGGGTATAGGCCAACACCGTTGAGCCGTCGGGACGTACCCTTGCCAGCTCCGTCCTGGTCCAGTCGAAAACGGGCATGAAATTGTAGCATACCATCCGGATACCTTCTTCGCCCAGATTCCTAAGGGTTTCGATATAGTTATCGATATATCCTTCCCTTTCCGGAACGCCGGTCTTTATGGCATCATGAATATTTACGCTCTCTATGCCCGATATCTTTAATCCCGCTGCCTCCACTTCCTCCTTCAGGGCGTGGATCCGCTCTCTCGGCCATAATTCTCCCGGAGCGGTATCATAAAGGGTGGTGATGACTCCCTTTACTCCCGGGATCTGCCTTATCTGCTGCAATGTTACGGTATCGAAGCCGCTGCCGTACCAGCGAAACGTCATTTCCATTTTATCTCCCTTTCCGCAAAAAACTGATAAGCTCTTTTCTTGTTTCCTTTAATATCCTGTTTGTCAGGATATAACCGTGGCTCTGATCCGTGTAGATGATGACCAGGGTAGGCCTCACCGTAACATTTACCACCTTATCCCAGCCGTAGGTCTCTTTTTTCCCTTCTGTTTCAACGGTGATCAAAGACCGGTTGATGCTTAAACTTATCTCATCACTCTTTCCCTTTACCTGCCGCCTGCAGTCCAGATAAATGACCAGGGGCTGCACCACGACGAAAAGTGAAAGAAACAGGAGCATCACGGCCCTGAACCAGTCGGCGGACGTCTTCCACATGGTCACTATCAGTATGACCGAAGCAACTATGCAGATGATATTTACCATCGCCAGATAGGACGCATAGGCATAATACATCCTTACCTGCCATATGTCCGATGCCTTTACGGTGTATCTGTATGTAAATTCTTCATTTGTCCGGTCCACAGGTAATAGGTCCTCTTCCTCTGTCAGATCTTTTCAAGATCAAATCCGAAATATTCCACAGCATTGTTATAGGATATGCCCTTTATGATATTCATAAGGAGCTTTTCGTCATAAGGGTATTCGCCTCTTTCAACCCAGCCTCCCACAAGTGCGCAGAGAATGCGTCTGAAATAATCATGCCTTGTATAGGACAGGAAGGATCTGGAGTCGGTAAGCATTCCGATGAAGTTTCCGAGAACCGAAAGGTTTGCAAGGGACTTCATCTGGTTTGTCATTCCGATAAAGTGATCATTGAACCACCAGGCGCTTCCCTGCTGGATCCTTGACCGTACCCCTCCGCCCTGGAAGCAGCCGATGACCGAGCCGATAGCCTGGTCGTCATTGGGATTCAGGGAATAGATTATGGTCTTCGGGATGGAATCCTTTGCCGAAAGAGCATTTAAGAAGTCTGCCAGCTCCGAAGAGGGCGCCCCGTTAAGTATGCAGTCAAAGCCCGTATCCGGACCCAGCTTTTCATACATTAAGGTGTTGTTATCTCTCTTGCAGCCGTAATGCAGCTGCATCACCCAGTCTCTCTTACTGTATTCCCCTGCAAGGAAAAGCATCATGGCGGTCTTGTATTTAAGGCTCTCCTCATTGCTTACCGCCTCTCCCTTCAGGGCTTTTTCAAGGATCTTTTCCGTCTCCTCCTCCCCTGCGGGAACGTACATCACGTAGGGAAGGGCGTGGTCGCTTACCCTGCAGCCATGGTCTTCGAAGTGGTCAAGCCTTTTTTCTATGGCTTCCTTTAAGGACTCCATATCCTTTATCTCCACTCCGGATACCTCCGAGAGCCGGGCAATATATTCCCTGAACTCCGGCTTTTCGATATTGTTGATCTTATCGGGTCTCCAGGCAGGAAGCACCTGCACGTCAAAACTCTTATCCTCTTTTATCTTTTCATGCCATTCAAGGCTGTCAACGGGATCGTCCGTAGTGCAGATAAGCCTTACGTTTGATCTCCTTATCAGATTCCGGACCGTGAAGTCATCCTCCGAAAGCTTTTCATTGCAGAGGTTCCATACCTCTTCCGCAGTATCGGGATTCAGGTTTCCTTCATAACCGAAATAATATTTAAGCTCCAGATGTGACCAGTGATACAGGGGATTGCCTATAAGTCCGGGCAGTGTTTCCGCCCATTTTCCGAACTTCTCACGGTCAGGAGCATCTCCGGTTATATATTTCTCCTCCACTCCATTAGTCCGCATCTGCCTCCATTTGTAGTGATCCCCGCCGAGCCAGACCTCGGTTATATTCTTAAACCGCCTGTCTTCATATATCTCCCTGGGGTTTATATGGCAGTGGTAATCCAGCACCGGGATCTTTTCCATGTCCGCATACTTTTCGTATAATTCCTTTGCCACGCTGCTGTCCAGCAGGAAATCCCTGTCCATAAAAGCTTTCATGTTTTGAAATTCCACTCCTTTCTGTGTCTTATAAAACCTTCCGCTCTCTCCGCGGATACCGCGGGAGCATGCGGTCAGAGAGTGACTCCCGTCTTGAAGATCGCCAGATCCCTGAAGGTGTTTTCGCTTTTTACTCTTCTTCCTCCGGCAACACTCCTTACGAAGTTAAAGAGCTCCGTACCCATTGCCTCAACTGTCTTTCCCTCTGTCAGACGCCCCGCATCAAAATCGATCCAATTTATTTTCTTCCCGGCAAGCGCGCTGTTTGAGGATATCTTTACAGTGGGCACCGGACTGGAAAAAGGTGTTCCTCTGCCGGTGGTAAAGAGGATTATCTGAGCCCCGCTCAAAACCAGGGCCGTACTGGCCACCAGATCGTTACCCGGAGCGGAAAGCAGATTCAGTCCCGGCTTTTTCAGCTCTTCGCCGTATCCGAGTACATCCCTTACCGGCGAAAAACCGGATTTCTGCGTGCAGCCAAGGGCTTTGTCCTCCAGAGTGGAGATCCCTCCCTCCTTATTGCCGGGAGAAGGGTTTTCATATATCGTCTGACCGTGGAACCGGTAATAATCCTTAAAATCGTTGATGAGCTGCACGGTCTTCCGGAAAACCTCCTCGTTTTCCGCTCTTCCCATGAGAATGGTCTCGGCACCGAACATCTCCGGCACCTCCGTAAGGATCGTGCTTCCTCCTGCCCGGGTAA
>JAEEGL015579811.1_pt1 | contig 14584 bp, 15 predicted proteins | sample 9134231 | NCBI WGS metagenome assembly JAEEGL01 (sample SAMN16246548, study PRJNA631951) | gut metagenome | biome: gut microbiome; feature: rumen; material: fiber-attached | host: Bos | place: Iran: Karaj | collected 2018-10
TCCTCAAATAATCAAGACGGAAGAATCAAAGCCTTCCTATGGTTATTATAATTCCGGTCCACAGTATTCATACTGGCAACTCATGAATATGTGGCATAAGTAGGCGATAATAAAAAACGATCCGGCAGAAACCCGGATCGTTTTTTATAACACATTGTAAATTAATAACTTACAATTAATATTCCTCCTCGTTAAAGAAGAAATCATCCTTTGTGGGATAATCGGGCCATATGTCTTCGATGCTTTCGTAGATGTCACCATCATCCTCAAGCTCTTGGAGATTCTCAATCACTTCCTCCGGAGCACCGGAACGGTTTGCGTAATCTATGAGTTCTTCCTTTGATGCCGGCCATGGAGCGTCGTCCAGGCTGCTGGCGAGTTCAAGTGTCCAATACATTGTCAATATCGTTTTAAATAATTAATAATCAATAATCCAAGGGATATACTCCCTATATATGGGCCGCAAATATATACAAAAAATTCATATAGTGAATGTTTTTTTATCTAATTTTGCAACCTCATTCGGAAGGGATGCCCTACAGCCCTCTGTAGAGGGGGTAGGCCCCAGGAGAGATAATATGCTTAGGCACTGTTGAAACAGCCGGTTATTCTCTCTTCAAATGTTTTTTGTTGGACTATTTCCATTTGTTTTATGTCATATTACAGGGAAGATCATTACGATGAGCAGGTGACGGCCGAACTTGCTTCTCACGTGAAGGAGATACTCCGTCTTATCGGGGAAGATCCTGAAAGGGAAGGTCTCCTCAAGACACCCGAGAGGGTGGCGAAGGCTCTTCAATACATGACCCAGGGCTACTCTCAGGACGGAGAAGTTATCGTCAAGTCAGCGATTTTTGATGAGAAGTATCAGCAGATGGTGCTTGTCAGGGACATAGAGATGTATTCACTTTGCGAACATCATATGCTGCCTTTCATCGGCAAGGCTCATGTCGCATACATACCTAACGGTAAAATAACTGGTCTTAGCAAGGTCGCCAGAATCGTTAACACTTATTCAAGGCGTCTGCAAGTTCAGGAAAGGCTCACTGTCCAGATCCGTGATTGCATCCAGGACTCCCTGAAGCCCCTTGGCGTTGCCGTAGTCATTGAGGCGATGCATACTTGCATGAAGATAAGGGGAGTGGAGAAGGCTAACGCGATAACCACGACGTCCGCTTTCTCAGGAATATTCCTTTCTTCCGCCAGAACCCGCAACGAATTCCTCAATCTCATTAGGGAATAAGTGGCATGGAGATTGCTTTTTATGTAGCCGTGATTTGATCATGACTACTTTTTATTTATAAAAACATGAAGAAGACACTGCTTTTTATTGTAATGACGACTATCGCCGTTTCATTCATATCCTGCACACGGAATAATGATGTGTTCACCCTTTCAACAGAGAAAGTGGAACTCTCCCGTTCAGTAGGATCATACACCGTCACCTCAAATGCCGGATTCTATCTTGATGAGATAAACCAGGACGGCAAGACAATTTCTTTGAGGACTGAACATTCTGACGGCACACTGCTTCTGGACGGTGGGTGGATCCAGGTCCGCACTCCCGAATCCCGTTCAAAGGAACTTGCCCACGGCATGTATATCACAGTTACTGAGAATACCGGTGATTCTGCGAGGGAATGCAAGATAATCGTCCATAACGGAAGCAAGACACGTAAAGTCACAGTGCACCAGAAATGCGCCGCGGACGAGAGGAAATAATCTCTTGTTCAAATAAAGACAACAAATAAACCGACCGGAAAACCGGCCGGTTTATTGTTTCCTGAGAGCGGAATCTTACTTCTCCTCCTTGGGAGCGACTGCGCACCAGCAGACTGCGCTGAGAGCACCTCCGACGAGAGGAGCAACGATGAACACCCAGAGGTCCTTGAGAGCGTTTCCGCCTACGAAGAGAGCGGGGCCGATGGAACGTGCGGGGTTCACTGATGTTCCGGTGAGGTTGATGCAGACGAGGTGGACAAGGATCAGGGTGAGGCCGATAGCCAGACCAGCGAGATTGCCGGCACCCACCTTTCCGTCAGTTGTGCCGAGCACAACGAAAACGAAGATGAATGTTGCGATAACCTCTACGAGGAATGCACCGCCTGCACCTCCGGCATTTGCGACTCCGTTGGTTCCGAGTCCTGCAGGATCACCCATCGCACCGGGAGCACCGGTGGCCTTTACGATAAGGAAGAGAATGGCTGCACCGATGATACCACCGATCACCTGTCCTACCCAATAGCCGCAAGCGTCTTTCCAGCTCATGCGGCCGCTGAGAGCGACACCAAGAGTGATGGCGGGATTGATGTGGCAACCTGAAATACCGCCGATAGTGTAAGCCATAGCTACAACGGACAGTCCGAATGCGATAGCGGTTCCGACAACGCCGGCAGAAGTACCACATCCGAGGAAGACTGCAGTTCCGCAGCCCAGGAGTGTCAGAACCATCGTTCCGATACACTCAGCAATGTATTTTTTCATAATCCTTTAAAGATGGTTGATGTTTTAGTAGCCTAAAGTTAGGGATTTTTTGGTAAAATGATGTAATTTTGAAAAAATCTTTAATCAATGAGCACTCACGTTGTCATCATGGCCGGAGGGGTCGGCAGCCGCCTGTGGCCACTCAGCACGCCATCAATGCCCAAACAATTCATAGACGTCCTCGGCGTGGGACGCACGATGATCCAGTTGACAGTTGACCGCTTCCTTCCCGTATGCCCGCAGGAGAATTTCTGGGTGGTGACAGGGGAAAGGTACGCCGATATCGTAAAACAGCAGCTTCCCTTCATTCCTGATGACCAGATCCTGTGTGAGCCCGTAGCACGTAACACCGCTCCCTGCATCGCATACGCCTGCCGGAAGATAGCCGTCAAGTACCCTGACGCTGATGTCGTCGTTACGCCCGCTGACGCCCTTGTCCTCAAAACGGAGAAGTTTGCCGAAGTGATTTCCAAGGCCGTGAGGTCAGTTTCCGGTACATCCAACATAGTGACGGTGGGAATCAAGCCTACAAGACCGGAGACAGGATACGGTTACATCTGCTCCGAAAGTACTGTTGAAGACGTTGTGGTCAAGGTGTCACAATTCAAGGAGAAGCCGGATCTTGAGACAGCAAAGGAATATCTCGCTGCCGGGAACTATTTCTGGAATGCCGGGATATTCATCTGGAACGTCTCTACTGTGAACAGCGCTCTGGCTCTCCACGCTCCCGGAATATCCGCCATAATGGATGAACTGGCTCCTTCTTTCTACACTGCTTCAGAAAAGGATGAACTCGCACGTCTTTTCCCTCAGTGCGAAAAGATATCGATTGACTATGCGGTCATGGAGAAGTCGAAAGACATCTATGTCATTGCCGGCGACCTCGCATGGAGCGACCTGGGAACCTGGGGATCCGTCAAGGACCATATCAACGCTTGTGAAGAGGACAACCATGTGGTAGGAGAAGACATCAGGATGTTCGGATGCAGCGGATGCGTGGTCCATGCCCCCGAGGCGAAGACCGTCGTCCTCGACGGACTGAAGGACTATATTGTCTCAATGAAAGACGGCAACATCCTTGTCTGCCGCCTGAGCGAAGAGCAACATATAAGGGAGTATTCCGCTCCGAAATAATTTCCCTTCCGCTCTTATGAAACAAACAGGGGACTGTGCTCAAGCACGGCCCCCTGAATTATTCTTGGCTCCTTCTATGGATTATTTTCCGTCAGCGAGGAATGCTGCCTGGACATATCCGATCTTGCGGTATCCTTCCTCTTCCATATGCAGTTTGTCGCCCTTGTAGTACTCTGAATAGTTGAACTCGTTTATTCCCTGAAGGCTGAACTGGTCAAGTACGGGGATTCCGTAATATGCGCAGCAGTCCTTCTGTCCCTGGATATAGTCCCCGAAAGTCTTCCCGGTCGCATTGGGCTGGTCAGAGAAGGGATTGTGTCCGGAATCCTGCCCGAAGAAACGAAGGGAAGTGAAGAAGTAGATCTCCGCTTTCGGATTCTTCTCAAGGAGAGTCTTTATGCAGTAGTTGATACCGCCGCACTGGGTCTTGCGCTTGGACTCGTCGTAGTTGTCATAAACAGTATAGTCCTTCCAGGTGCCGCACTCCTCGGCTCCCGTGTAGTCGTTGGTGGACGCCCAAAGGACATAGATGTCATAGACTCCCGCTGTATCGACCTGCTTCTGGAGGGTATAGCCCCTGTCATATGCGAAGCCCGCTCCTCCTACTCCGTAGGTGGTGACTTCGGCGCCGAGAAGGTCAGCCCAGATCTGCTTTGCGGCATCGGATTCAGCATTGACCGAGAGTGAACCTCCGAAGACGGCTATGGTCTTTCCGAAGTTCTTGTGCCCCGCGTAAATGGGGATTGAGCCGGTTGAAGGAGTGAGGTGATGCTCTGAAGGTTTGGAGCGCTGTCTTGCCAGGAATGCTCTCATCTGTTCAGGAGTCGGCCTCTGTCCGCCCTGGGTGGGCTGAGCGAAAGAAATGGTTCCTGCTGCAAGAACTGCGAGAAGGATGGTTATTATGTGTCTTTTCATCGTGGTGTTCTTTGTTTGGTCTGTTGTGGCATAAAAGAAAGCGGAGAAAGAGCGCTTTCCTTCCCCGCATCCTTATAGCTGCCTAGAATTTGTCCATGAGGGTGAAGATTGATTCCCTTACCTGCTCGATGGTTCCGGTTCCTTCTATCTCAGCATACTTGCCTGCCTTCTTGTAGAAGTCGATAAGGGGCTCAGTCTTGTCGTGATAGGTCTTGATCCTGTTGTTGATCGTGTCCTCGGAAGCGTCGTCAGCCCTTCCTTCGATGGCAGCACGGTGGCGGATCCTTTCCTTGATCATATCGTCAGGGATCATGATGGAAACGACGCTGGTGACCTTTTCGCCTTTCTTGGCGAGGATGGAGTCAAGAGCCTCAGCTTGGGCGATGGTCCTGGGGAAACCGTCCAGAAGGAAACCGTCCACGTCCTTGACTTTGGCGAACAGGTTCTCTATCATGCCTTCTACGACCTCGTCGGGGACAAGTGCTCCTGCATCAATGAGAGCCTTGGCCTTGAGGCCGAGTTCGGTACCTGCGGCGATCTCCTCGCGGAGGAGAGCTCCTGTTGAGATGTGGCGGAGATTGTACTTCTCCACCATTGCTGTGGCCTGGGTGCCTTTACCGGCTCCGGGAGGCCCGAAGAGAATGTAATATTTCATATGTGACGCGTTTTGTGTATTATCTGCCTGTTGGACCACATGGTAGTCGGGATCGGGGTCAAGAACGTAGATGTCCTTTAGGTTGCGGCCGACCTCGTCATAGTCCAGTCCGAATCCCACTATGAAGTCATTCGGGATTTCCATTCCGACATAATCGAGCTTGAGAGGTTTGTTGTATACCGCGGGCTTGAGGAGCATAGTGCAGATCTTCACCTGGGTCGCACCTTTCTCCCTTACTATCCTGTCAAGGTCCACGATGGTGTTCCCCGTGTCGACAATGTCTTCGACGATAATGACCCTCTTGCCCTTGATGTCTCCGGTCATTCCCATCACCTGACGGATCTTTCCTGTGGATGATGTCCCGACATAGGAAGAAAGTTTCATCGAAACCAGCTCGACATTGAAATCAAGCCTTTTCATCAGTTCGGCGGTGAAGAGGATGGAACCGTTGAGTATGCACAGCAGCACGGGCACATCAGTGCATCCTTCAAAGTCGCGGTTCATCCTTTCGGCGACACCGTCTATGGCTTTTTCGATCTGTTCGTAGGTGATCATCGGTTTGAACACCTTGTCATGGATTTTTACCCGATCTTTCATATGGTTGTGTGTTTTAGTGCCCAGGAGGTGTTATTTCTTGGGGATCCTCAGCTTTTGGCCGAGCATGATGTTGTTCCCCTTTATTTTGTTGTTGTCTTTGATTTCGGCGATAGTGACTCCGTACCTCTTGGCGAGGCCTGAGAGAGTGTCGCCTTTTTTGACGGTGTGTGTGACGAATTCGGGCTCCTTCGGGGCCTCCTTCTCAGCCGCCTGCTTTTCGGCTTCTTCAATCTGGGCTTTCACGTCTGCTGCGGCCTTGTCTGTCGCCTCGGAAGCATCCTTCGAAGGCTCCGAAGGAACTACTTTGGAAGTGTCAGGCTGGGAGGCCTGTACTGCAGGCTTAGCAGTCGTGGACTGCGTGGACGAAGACTGCGAAGAAGTTGAAGACGAAGATGACGGACTGCTTGTGGTGGTTGTCGTCCTTTGCTGTATTACGAGCCTCTGGCCTATCTTTATGTTCGTGCTTCTCAGGTTGTTCCAGCTCTTTATCTGGTTTATGGTCACGTGATAGCGTGAAGCGATTTTCCCTAAGGTGTCGCCCTTCTTCACCCTGTACGTGATTCTGGAAGTCGTGGAGGTTGTTGTGACTCCGTTCTTTATGTTCTCCAGAGTGGCGGGACTGAAGATTTCTTCTGTCTTGTAATTGTAGACTTCGTCCTCCTTGTCTATGAACGCGGTCGTATACTGGTAGGGGAGTCTCAGGATGTATGTGTCCTCGGTTCCCGGTATCACGTCATGTATGTACTGGGGGTTGAGGTCACGAAGAGTCTCCATGGGGATGCCGACCACTTCGCTTATCTGGCGGAAATGGAGCATCTTGTGCACTTCGAAAGTGTCGACGTGTGCGGGCAGCGCGACAGCGTCAGGTGATATACCGTGTTCACGGTAATAAGTGAAAGCGTACATAGCTCCCACGAAAGCGGGGACGTACCCCCTGGTCTCTTTGGGAAGGTATTCGTAGATGGACCAGAAGTCCTTGTTGCCGCCTGCCCTTCTGATAGCCTTGTTGACGTTCCCCGAACCGCAGTTGTAGGATGATATCGCAAGGTTCCAGTCACCGAAGATCCTGTATGAATCCTCAAGGAAGCGGGCTGCGGCTTCAGCGGACTTGACGGGATCGAGCCTTTCGTCCACGAAGGAGTTTATCTTGAGACCGTAGTCCTTCGCTGTTGCGTGCATGAACTGCCACATTCCCTTTGCACCGGCCCTTGATACCGCGATGGGGTTGAGGGCGGACTCGATGACCGCCATGTATTTGAGCTCCTCGGGCAGCCCGTGGCGGTTGAATGTCTCTTCGAAGATGGGGAAGTAGTACTGTGCGAGCCCAAGCATCGCCGACATCTTGGAAGGCATCCTCTCAGCGTAGAGGATCATGTAGTTCTTCACCGTCTGGTTGTACGGGAGAGTTATGTAGGAGTTCATCTTCGAAAGCCTCTGGAGGAAGACGTTGTCGGGGACGTTGGAAGTGAACTTCTCGGTATCCATGTCGTAATTCTCACCTTCGCGGCTCATCCTGGCCTGACGGTGCAGATACCATATGCTGAGGAGGCTGTCGGTGACGTCCGGAGTGTAGTCGTCCGGTCTTAGGTTGCCTCCAAGGATGTTCTCGTTGTCGTTGTAGCGTTCCAGAAGTTCTTCGGCAAGCGAATCGTTGGCGTGGATTATCGTTTCGTATTCCTCGATCACCCTTTCAAGAGAATCCAGTTTCCTTGTTATGTCCTCGTTCTGCTTCTGGAGGTCCTGGCGCTTTTTGGGAGTAAGGCGGAATTGCCCCTGAGAGGAACTCTGGTTCTGCTGTCTGGTCTCGGTGCCTCTTTGGGTCCTGTTCTTGAATACCTGGCTGAAAGCGTCAGGAACGATGAATAGGGAGAGGGATGCGGCCATGAGCAGTGCCATGAACCTTCCTTTGAGGGAGTGGGGAATTATTGCTGTATGTCCGTTTCTGTTCATATTCAGTTGCCGGTGTCTTTAAAACGTCAGTCCTATCCTCATTCCGAATCCTGCCCCTGCGCTGTTGAAAGCCAGGGCGGAGTCAGGAGTTATCACCGTCGGTGTGACCTTCAGTGTGAGATTGTCATCCATCTCGAACTCCTGCATGTATGAGAAGACGTTCGCGTCGATTATCTGGAGGAGATAACTGGCGGCGAGAGCTACAATGGAGTAGTCCCTGTACCGTCTGAAGATATCCCTGTAATAAAGTGCGGATGACGCGCTGACAGGACCGTCATATCCGGACCCTTCGGTCGTGGCGTCATTGTGTATCTTCTTGTATCTGTGGTAATTCTTGTTGTTGAGCGCCAGGAAATGCGCGGAACCTGCCATGAGGCCGTAGTAGATGGGGATCTTCCAATACTCCCCGTTGTATACCTGACCCAGTCCGGGTACCAGGACTGCATAGAGTGTAGCCCTTCCGGGAAGATGCTCCACATCGGACTTGTAGTTCACCACTCCGTCCATGAGGGCTCCCCAGTATATCAGACCCGCTCCGGCGAAACACCACGTACTGATTTTCTTGTAGCGGTCCTCTCCGGTGGAGTTGAACTTGCTCCTCATGAGGATTCCGGTTCCGGCTCCGGCGGCTATTCCGCCGTAGATGACGGGCAGCTTCCAATAGTCACGGTTGTAGATCTGCTGACCGCCTATGAAAATGGTGGATCCGGCGAATACCGTTCCGATCTTGCCTTCCTTCTTGTGGCTGATGCTGCGGAAATAGTCCTTGAACGAGAACATCACATCGGAAGTGTCCCTCCCCAGCGAATCGGCGTCAGAGTTGTAGCTCTGGCTGAACGCTTCCTCCTTGAACTGCGCCTTCATCCTTATCGAGGGGACAAGGACGAGTGTGAGGAGTAAAAGGATCAAACGTGCTGTTCTTCTGCCTGACATGTTCTGTTCCGTTTCTAGAAATTCTTTTCATCAAGGACGGAGAGGAATTTCCTTATCTCTTCGTCCGAATCGAACCTGATGGTCATCGTTCCCTTTCCGGAAGAGGATCTCTTCAGGCTGATGTTGTTCGAGAAATACTTCCCGATATGCTCAAGGACCTTGTAGTACTCGTCAGGAAGTTCCTGCTCAGTTACGGTCTGCTCCTTGTCGGCGGAGTTCATCTTGCGGATCTTTTCTTCAAGCTGACGTACAGAAAGGTCGTTCTTTATCACCAGGTCGCAGAGCTGCTCCTGGACAAGAGGATCGTCAACACCCAGAAGGACTTTGGCGTGACCCACACTGAGAAGACCGACCTTCAGGTCGTGCTGCACCTTGGCGGGCAGCTTGAGAAGGCGGAGGTGGTTCGTTACCGACACCCTCTTTTTTCCGACCCTTTCAGCCATCTGTTCCTGGGTGAGGTTGCATTCTTCGATGAGGCGCTGGTAACTCATGGCCACTTCGATGGGGTCGAGGTTCTCCCTCTGGATGTTCTCCACTATGGCCATTTCCAGCATTCCCTGGTCGTTGGCGTCGCGGATATATGAAGGGACCATGTCCATTCCGGCGGCCTGGCAGGCCTTGAAACGGCGTTCCCCGCTTATTATCTGGTATCTGCCGTCACCCTTCTTCCTTACGGTGATCGGCTGAATAAGTCCGAAAGTGCGGATCGACTCCGTAAGTTCAGCGAGGGCGTCCTTGTCGAAAGACATCCTGGGCTGGAACGGGTTGGGGTCTATCAGCTCCACCGGTATCCTGAGGATGTCGGCTGTGTCCTGGGGCTCTTTCGCTCCGACGATTTGCTTGTTGACGTATCCGACCGGCTTACGCAGCCTGTCGATGTCTCCCACTGAATCCCCGAGGATCGCCCCGAGCCCTTTACCAAGTCCGCGTGTCTGTTTTGGTGATGCCATTGTATTGGAGTCTTTGTTTTATTCGTCCTCCGCTGAGTTGCGGTCAAGGACTTCTTTTGCGAGGTTCATGTAGTTCGCCGTTCCGGAGCAGGTCACGTCATACATGATGACGGGTTTGCCGTGTCCGGGGGCTTCGGAAAGACGGATGTTCCTTTGGATGATGGTCTTGAACACCATGTCCCCGAAGTGCTCCCTCAATTCCCCGACAACCTGTGAATGGACCTTTGTCCTTCCGTCGAACATCGTCACCACGAACCCTTCAATGGAAAGGTTGGGGTTGACCCCGTCCTGTACCAGACGTATCGTCTGGAGCAGTTTGCCGAGACCTTCGAGAGCGAAGAACTCGGGCTGTACGGGAATGATGACGGAATCTGCCGCAGTAAGCGAGTTGACAGTTATGAGGCCCAGTGAAGGGGAACAGTCAATGAATATGAAATCATATTCGTCCCTGATCGGTTCAAGAACCCTCTTGAGGACGGATTCCCTGTCCTCCACGTCCGCCAGGTCGAATTCGGCACCGACAAGATTGATGTGGGAAGGGATCATGCGGAGATTGTCCAACTCCGTCTGGATAAGGGCGTCCCTTATGTCAAGCTGCCCGATGAGGACTTCATAGAGGGTCCTCTTGCGGTCGTCGTCCGGATTGAAGTTCAGTCCGGAGGTCGTGTTGGCCTGAGGGTCCGCGTCAATGACGAGGACTTTCTTCTCCAGGACAGCCAGGGAGGCGGCGAGATTTATGGCGGTAGTGGTCTTGCCCACACCACCTTTCTGGTTTGTTATAGCGATGACTTTACCCATGTCGTAGTCTCTGAATGATGGTGGCGTTCTCCGGACAAAGTCCGGAATTGCCGGATAAAGTGCAAAAATAATGAAAAATCCCGGCAAAGCCTATGAGTGCGGCAACAAATGTTCCACAAATGTTCCACGCTTTTGCAACAAATACTGTTCCGGCCCGGGTATGTGAGAGTTTTTTCAGCCCTTGGGGACAATCATTGGGCAGGGTCGACATCAATATGGATGTGACCGGAGTATTTCCTATGGGATTCGAAAAGGGAGACGGCCTTTACGATGGAGTCCTTCCTCTCCTGGAGAAGACGGTCTTTTGGGAGCATGACCCTTATTATCCGGATGAACTTGTCGGCGACCTTGTCGACTGAGGGAACATATGGGCCGATTACTCTGGGGCCGGTGGATGAATCCGGGAAGAGGATCGCTCTTGTCCCCAATGATCCGGCTATGTCTTCGGCCAGGAAAGGGGAAAGGGTGACAAGCCGGCTTTCGCTTGAATCCCTGACGACAATGTTTATTATCCTTGAGAACGGAGGATATCCGAACGCTTTCCTCTCTTCGAGCATCCTCTGCAGAAGAGGCTGGTCAGATGACGGCCTGCCGGTCATTTCTCCGTAAAGAGGATGTTCGCTCTGGGAAGTCTGGATGAGGAAATGCCCCGGTCTTGAACGCCTGCCGCATCTTCCCCTGAATTGCTCGAGAGTCTGCAGTGCCTTCTCGTCCGCACGGTAGTCCTGGGCTCCGAGAAGGGCGTCGGCCTGGATTACGGCGACGGTGTCCACTCCCGCGAAGTCGAACCCCTTGGTTATGATCTGTGTGCCGACGAGGATGTCGGTCTCGCCGCGGTTGAATTCCCCGAGCACCTTGTCCATGGCGGAGGCGCTTCTGGTCGTGTCGCCGTCGATTCTTGCGATCCTGGCCCCAGGGAACAGCGTGGCGGCTTCCTCTTCGATTTTTTGGGTGCCGGAACCTACTGCGACAAGGCTTCCTCCGCAAGCAGGGCACTTGCCCGTATATGGCTCATGGTAACCGCAGTAGTGGCATTTCAGGGAGTTGTCGGCAGCATGGTAGCTCAGCGACACGTTGCAGTGCGGACACATCCGTATCTTTCCGCATTCGGAGCACTGTACGATAGGGGAATAGGCTCTTCTTGAGCGGAGAATCACAGCCTGGCCACCGGCTTTCAGAGTACTGTCGATCCTCTGTATGAGCTTACGTGAGAATGACCCTATCATTCCGTTTTTCTTCCTTTCGGCTATGGTGTCTATCACCTCTATGTCGGAAGGCATGCCCTGATAATATCTCTCGTTGAGGGTGACAAGGGAGTACTTCCCGGAAAAGGCGTTCTCAAGGGAGTCTAGAGAAGGCGTCGCTGAACCCAGGAGAATCGGGCATGAGTGGATTCTGGCGAGCATTACGGCCGTATCCCTTGTCCCGTATCTCGGGGCGGGGGACTCCTGCTTATAAGAGGAGTCGTGCTCCTCGTCCACTATCACAAGACCCAGATTTGAGAAGGGGAGGAATATCGAAGACCTGGTGCCGAGCACCACATAACGCCCGTTCCTGATCCTTGTGGCCGTTTCCCTCTTGTGGGCTATGGTCTCCCCGGAATGGAAGGTGACCAGAAGATCTCCGAACACGCTTCTGAGCCTTTCCTCTATCTGATACCCCATCGCGATTTCTGGGACAAGGTAGAGGACATTCTTGCCGCTACGTAGTGCCCCGATTGCCCGTGTTATGTAGATTTCAGTCTTGCCGGATCCGGTGACACCGTGGAGAAGGACAGGCTTCCTGCTCTTGAAGGATTCTTCTATTCGGGAATCAGCTTCTTTCTGAGCCTTGGACAATGTGAATCCGGCTTCAGGAACACTTGTTCCAGGTTCTCTTGATAGGCCTACAGAATTATCTTTTCCGAGTTCTTTCTCCAGCTGTGCTATGATGGAAGAGTATTTTTCCCGGGTGGAGTCCTTTCTTGCCTTCGAGAGCATCCCCCGTGTCTTTTCAAGCCTTTCCTCGACTCTTTTCCTTATCCTTTCACCGGTCAATTCGGCGTCAATCTTCAAAGACGGGTATGCGCCCTTGTACACTTCGCCCATTGAACACATGTAGTAAGAGGAGACGAATTCCCAAAGAGAGAGTTCTTCGGGAGAGATCTTTTCCAGAGTCTCCACCCCGAGGACGGGGAGGATTTTGGACGGGTCGGTATCGGGAGTGACACCCTTGGCGAGGACGACGCCGGTATACAGCCTTCCGGAGAACCTCACCCTCACCCTGGTGCCCCTTTCAACTGCAGGATAGACCTGGGAATCAATGCTGTAAGACGGGGTGAAAGAAAGTTTGAGCGGAAGCAGCACACTTACGTATGTGAGTGCGCTGTCTGAGGGCAGTATTCTTGCTGTTGAAGGCATGTCGATATCCTTTGCAGGAGCGGATCCTGGCAGAGTGCTAAGTTACTGAAAATTCTCTCAAGGAAACGACCGGAAGGGATGAATAGTGATCGATGGAGGCGATTTTTTCAAAAATGAGGGCAAAAAGTTTGGAGTGAACCAAAAAATACCTATATTTGCAGTCCCAATCGGAGAAATCCTTTGGAAACGATGGTGCTGTAGCTCAGATGGTAGAGCAATGGACTGAAAATCCATGTGTCGGCAGTTCGATTCTTCCCAGCACCACAGAAACCCGCTCTGTCTGAGCGGGTTTTTTCTTTTTCAGGTGCGTGTCGGGGGGGGCAATTGTCGAAATTCATAACCAGCAGGATGTATTCCTGCTCATCCTGGACGGAGTTGTTTTTCCGGATAAGCCCTCAGAGTACCTCCCTTTCTTTGGTCATGAGCAAAACGCCCAGCGCGATTGCGCAGCATGCGATAAAGCCCATGAAGACTTCCTTCCAACCTTGCATGGCTTCAATGGCTTTTCCGAAAGCTGATATGCCGGATTGGGTCGTTTGCACAGGGTAGAACATGATAAGAAGCGTAGCGAGGCATCCTAATACCAGACCTGCCACGAGTGCTGCGACAAGCGCAATCCTCCAACGGCGGCGCTCTCCGTCCACGGTTCTCTTGATTCCTTCCACGGCGTCCAGCCTGGCATTGGTCTCAATCATGAACTGGCCCTCATCCGGAGTTTCCGGGGCGTTGTCTCGCAAGTATTTTTCCAAGTCTTTCATAAGCGGATGTGCTGTCTGAGGTGGTCCCTGCCCACCGATAGATAATATTTTACTGTGCCGGAAGGGATCTGCATGATAGATGCTATCTCCTTTACCGGAAGGTCCTCGAAATAGTGGAGAGCTATGGCGGTCCTTTCCTTTTCGGGAATCAGGGTCAGAGCCCGTTGCAGCTCTTCGTGACGGAAAGCGCTGTCGGAAGTCGCGGAATCGGTAATGCGCAAAGCTTCAGGTGAGTCCAATGATGCTGAAGGGGAGGGAACCCTGCGAAGATTGTCGAGGAAACAATTGTACGCGATCCTGAACAGCCATGCCTTGAAATTTCCGATGAAACGGTCTGAGTTGACATATGCCCTCACCAGCGCTTCCTGGGCGAGGTCATCAGCCAGGGCGGCGTCTCCGCACAGCGAAGCCAGGAACCGCCTTAGCCGTCCCTGACAAGCCCTTACTTCGGAGATGAACCGTTCCCTTGTCATGATCCGCTACTTTTCCAGCAGTTCCTTCTCTTCGGCTTCAATCTCCTTCTTCAGCATGTTCTTGCTGATGAAATAGACTATCAGCAGTGCGATACCTATGGCAAGGAGGATGCTGCCGGTCACTGTCATCATATCAGGGGACAGAAAAAAGTATCTGCCTGAATAGCCGCTGTAAATGCCTGCTGCAAGGAAGGCGGCTCCCATGAAAGTGGTTACGCAAGCTCCGGTCAGACGGTCCAGAAGGTCCTGTTTGATGGTTTTCTTCTTGGTTCCGCTTTTATTTGTCTTGAACAAATCGGTGTCAATAGGAACACCAGCCTCAATCGCTTTCAGCATTATCTCAGTCCTGCAGTCGACTTCGTGCTTGCGGACCAAGCCGATGATCAGTATAATAAGGACTGGCAGAAGTACGCAGATACAAAGCGCAATAATAGAATTGTCACTCATCTTATTTCATTTTTTGATTGTTGAACATTTCCCTCCCTTCCGGAGCGGTTTCATAGCTATAACGCTGAAAGCATCCGAAAGGTTGGAAAAA
>JAEEGL012506605.1_pt1 | contig 14583 bp, 14 predicted proteins | sample 9134231 | NCBI WGS metagenome assembly JAEEGL01 (sample SAMN16246548, study PRJNA631951) | gut metagenome | biome: gut microbiome; feature: rumen; material: fiber-attached | host: Bos | place: Iran: Karaj | collected 2018-10
CCTACATTACAAATGACTTTCGGTGTTAATACTTCTCCATTTTGTGGAAGAGAAGGTAAAATTGTAACTGCACGTAAGATTGAAGAGAGATTAATAAAAGAAACAGAAAAAGATGTATCATTAAAAATAACTCCAAATGACTCAGAATCTTTTATCGTATCTGGACGTGGAGAATTACATTTATCAATTTTAATAGAAAATATGAGACGTGAGGGATTTGAATTACAAGTTTCAAAACCTAAAATAATTGAAAAAGAAATAAATGGTGAAATATGTGAACCATTTGAGGAAGTTCAAGTTGATGTTCCTGATGAATATGTAGGAAATGTAATTGAATCTTTAGGTAATAGAGAAGGTATAATGGAGAATATGAGTAGTAGTGAAGGACAAACTAGATTACAATATATTGTACCTACTCGTGGTTTAATAGGATTTATGACAGATTTTATGACTATGACTAAAGGATATGGAATAATAAATCATACATTTAAAGATTATAGACCTAAGGTAAGTAATTTGGTAGGTAGTAGAAAAAATGGTGTATTAGTATCTATGGAGAATGGTCAAGCAACAGCATATGCATTAGGTGGATTAGAAGATCGTGGAGTAATGTTTATTGAACCAGGTACTGAAGTATATGAAGGTATGATAGTTGGTGAAAATAATCATGAAAATGATTTAGCTGTAAATGTAGTTAAAGGTAAAAATTTAACTAATACTCGTAGTGCTGGAAAAGATCATACTGTTGTATTAAAAAGACCTAAACAAATGAGTTTAGAAGTATGTTTAGATTATATTAATGATGATGAATTAGTAGAAGTTACTCCTATTAATTATCGTATGCGTAAAGCAATACTTAATACAAATGAAAGAAAAAAATATGATAGTAGAAAATAGAATTAACTTCTATTTTTTTCTTTTATTTTTAAAATAATTATTATATAATATATTTCAACGAGGTGGGTTGTAATATGAATTACAATTTAAATTATATACTTAGTGATGACTTTATAAGCACAATACCATTTTCTAAATATATTATAGAATATTTTAAAAATGATTATAGGATGATAAGAGATTTTTTAACAAATAACTCACCATGGGATTTAGTAATTGAATGGAAATTATCTATAACTCATGATAAGTTAATTGAAAAAAAAGTAGGAATGTATAATGTAATATATAATACGTTTTTTTATTATTTTTTAAAGAATTTATCTGAATCTGATTTTGAAAAATATATAACTGATAACAAAAGTATTGAATATATATTGAAACATAAAAAGTTGGTAATACAATTATTTTCTGAAGATATAGAGTTTGCTACTAAAATGATAAGAATTTATATGGAAATGCTTAAAACACAAACAGATTTGAAAGAGAATACTTATAATAAATATAAAATTGATATAGAAAATATTATAGGAATATATGATATTGAATATATGAAAAATAGCATGGATGATAATTTTGAAGAAGAGTTAGAAAATACTTCTAAATTTTTTAGTATGGTAAATTATAGAGTAAAGAAATATATAAAGACAAGTTTTATATCAAAAAAAGAAAGAGAAGAATTTGTTGAATATATAATATCTTTAGCATATGCCTATTTAAAAAACATGTTAAATACGTGTGATGATGATGTACTAGATGAAGAAATTGATTTTATGAGTATTATTGAAAAATCAAAACCATCTACTTTGTTAAATTTATTTGAGAATAATAATGCTTTTTTTACAGTTTTACTTGAAACATTATCTTCATGTTTATTAGAGTATAGACAAAGTTGTGATATAAGAAAGAAAATAGATGATGAAGAAAGTATAAAAGTTTTTAATAGTCTAGATAAAAATTTTAATACTAAATATCCTAATGATATTGTAGTTGAGGATTATACAATTGATATTTTATTAGAAAGAGTAATAAATACTTTTATACGGGAATTAACTAATGATCAAATACTTGATTTATTAACAGATGAGATATCTATATATTATGATTTATTTTCTAATGGTTTAGATCCTCGTTTTGAGAAAAAGTATAAATTATTACTTATTAGAAAATTAATTGTTAATAGTTATGAATATTTATTATATTTATATGATAATAAAGATGATAGAATAGATTTAGATGAAAAAATAGAGGGTATTAATTTACCAAAAAAAGATCAAGAGGTTGTTGGTTTTTTCTGTAATAATTATGATGATATTTTAAATATGTATAGAGATTATTATAGAAAAGATGTAAATTTCTTTGATAGAGTTAGAATAAATATATATAAAGATCATAAATGTGATTTAATAAAGATAAAAAATACTTATAATTACATTGAAGGAAGATATTTTGGAATAATGATGGGTAAGGTACAAAAATTAGAAAGTGTTGATTATATTAATGATATTTATAGAAGAATAGTTGTAGAGAATAAAGTAGTATTGAATGGTACTGAAGAAATTGAAAAATATTTCAAAACAATATGTTTTTATATCTATGAAAGAATAATTAATATAAAAGATTGTTCGCAAAATGTTAAAATAGAAATTAAAGAAATGATTGATACTATTGGTTCTATTAAAAATTTTTCAACAGAAATATTCAAAAACCAAGATTTACTTCAGAAAATTAATTATTGGTATATTAGTTTAAGTATTAAAAATATAAGTTATTATGAAGAAACTAAATTAAGAGATAAAATACATAATCCAGAGCATATTAAAGTATTAAATAGGTTAAATGAATTTAACGAAAATATAAATAATTAAAGAAGTAAGGCTTACTTCTTTTAATTAACACTTGAATTAATGGTCACTTTTAGTTATACTAATTAGTGGCTATTATATTTATTATATATTGGTATATTCATTAAAATATGATAAAATATAAGTGTAAAAGAAGTTAGAAATAGGTGAGATAATGGGAAAAATTATAGCATTTGTTAATCAAAAAGGTGGTGTAGGTAAAACTACCTCTAGTATAAATTTATCAGCTTCTTTAGGACTTTTGGGTAAAAAAACATTGTTAGTAGATTTAGACCCACAGGGTAATAGTACAACAGGAGTAGGTATTAGTAAAAGGGAACTAAATAGTAGTATATATGAATTGTTTACTGATAAAGTAAATGTTAAAGATGTTATTATAAAAACAAGATTTAAAAATTTATATACTATACCAGCATCTATTAATTTAGCTGGTATAGATATGGAACTTATGGAGATGTCTAGAGAAGATCCTGATTTTGTAGCACAATTACAATTAAAGAAACATTTAGATCAAATAAAGGATGCATTTGATTATATAATACTTGATTGTCCTCCTTCTTTAGGACTTATAACTACAAATGCATTAGCAGCTGCAAATTCAGTTATAATACCTGCACAATGTGAATTCTATTCTTTACAGGGAATTATGCAATTATTAAATTCTATAATGATTGCACAAAAGAAATTAAATCCATCATTAGATATTGAAGGTGTATTACTGACTATGTTAGATGCTAGAACTAATTATGGTTTGGAAGTAGTAGAAGAGATTAAAAGTTATTTTAAAGAAAAAGTATATGAAACTATAATTCCAAGACTTGTTAGGTTATCAGAGGCACCAAGTCATGGAAAACCAATACATGCATATGATCCAAAAAGTAGAGGAACAGAGGCTTATTTGAATTTGGCTAAAGAGGTGATAGAAAGAAATGGAAACTAAAAAAAGAGCGTTAGGAATGGGGTTAGAACAATTATTTAGTAATGAAACTATGGATTTAGATAGTTTTGAAAGATCAGTATATGAGACTGCTACTAGAGAGGAAATAGTAGATATAGATATTACTGATTTAAGAGCAAATCCATATCAACCTAGAAAAGTTTTTGATGAGGAATCTCTTAGAGAATTAGCTGAATCAATAAGAGAACACGGAGTTTTTCAACCAATAATTGTTAAAAAGAGTATAAAAGGATATGAGATAATTGCAGGAGAACGTCGTGTTAGAGCAAGTAAACTTGCTGGGAAAACGACTGTACCTGCTATAATACGTCATTTAGAAGATAATCAAATGATGGAAATAGCACTACTAGAAAATCTACAAAGAGAAAATTTAAGTGCTATAGAAGAAGCTTTAGCATATAAAACTATGATAGAAAAATTAGGACTTACTCAAGAAGAATTAAGTAATAGAGTTGGGAAAAGTAGAAGTCATGTAACAAATATTTTAGGTTTACTTAGATTACCAAAGGATGTTCAAGAATTAGTTACTTCAAATAAACTAAGTATGGCTCATGCAAGAGTATTAAGTAAACTAGAAGATGATAATAGAATTAGAGAACTTGCTGCTGATATAATTAATAATAAAATACCAGTTAGAGAAGTTGAAAATAAAGCAAAAGTAGAAGCTAAAAAAGTAAAGACAGAAAGAAAAGTAACAGATGTTAGAGCAGACTTTATATATGTAGAAGATTTACTTAAAGATAAATTAGATACTAAAGTTAAAGTTAAGGGAAATAAAATAGAGATAAACTTTACTAATGTAGCTGATTTAAATCGTATATTAGATATATTAAATATAAAGGAATAATATGAAAGAAGTAATTGACATAGTATTAAGTAAAAAGGTTATTGTTCCTTTTTTTATAATTATAATTTCAACAATAGTTTATATATTTTTGAGTAAAGTAATTCATAAATTATTATCAGTTAAATTAAAAGGTGTTAGAATTAATGATAGAAGACAAAAGACAACTATAAGTATAATTGATAATATAATTAAATATTTTATTGCTATTATAGCGCTTTTAATGATATTAGATATTTATGGTATAGATACTAAATCATTAATTACATCTTTAGGAGTAGTAAGTTTAGTTGCTGGTTTAGCTCTTCAAGACTTTTTAAAAGATATAATAGCAGGAGTAAGTATACTTTTTGAAGATCAATATGCTGTTGGAGATATTGTTACAATAGGAGACTTTAAAGGTACAGTTGTTTATTTAGGATTAAAGACAACAAGAGTTAAAGCATTTAATGGAGAAATATTAGTAATATCTAATAGAAATATTGAAAAAGTAATTAATCATAGTTTAGAAGATAGTGTATCCTTCTTAGATGTTCAAGTATCATATGATGAAGATATTGATAAGGTAAAAGATGTATTAAACAATTTATGCATAGAATTAACAAAAGAATTAAATTTATTTGAAGATGCTAATGTATGTGGTGTACAAGATTTAGCTGATAGTAGTGTTATAATTAGAATATCTTTTAAATGTTCTTTTTCAGATAGAGTAAAAAATGAAAGAATATTTAAAGAAAGAATAAAGAAAGAATTCGATAAGAATGATATAGAGATTCCATTTACACAGGTGGTGATTCATAATGGAAAATAATTATAAATTAGGTAGTATTGTTATAATGAAAAAGGAACATCCTTGTAAGAGTAATGAATGGGAAATTACTAGGATGGGTGCTGATATAAAGATTAAATGTATAAAGTGTGGAAGAAGTATAATGTTTCCAAGGATTGAATTTAATAAAAAGTTAAAAAAGGTTATTCAATATTAAGGTGAATTATGAGAAAGAAAAAAATAAAGAAGTTTAATCCTGGTCCAATAACAGTTATAATTATATTAAGTATAGGTTTAATGGTATTAAGTTTTTTACTTAATAAGATTGGCTTAAAGGGAAAGTTAACAGACTCAAATACACTTGAAACTACGACAATAACAGTAAATAATTTTTTTACAAAGGAAGGTTTTAGACATGTTATAGGATCTTCACTTAAAAATTTTAGGTCTATAGAACCTTTAGTTGCTATTATTGTTTCATTAATAACAATTTCTATATTAGAAGTTAGTGGATTATTAAATCATATATTTGGTAAATTTAAAAATGTAAAAAGTAATCTTATAACTTTTGCTGTATTATTTATTAGTATAATATCTACAATAATGGGAGATTATAGTTATTCTATATTACTTCCTTTAGTAAATGTATTTTATAAATCAATAAATAAAGATCCTAAGATAGGTATAATGACATCTTTTATTGGTATTACTATGGGATATGGTGCAGGAATATTTTATAATCATCAAGATGTTTTACTGGGTAATATTACTCAATCATCAGCACGTAATGTATTAGAGAATTATTCATTTACATCATTTTCTATGTTCTTTATAATGATAGTATCAACTATACTTTTATCATTTGTAGGTACTATAGTTATAGAAAAAGAATTTAATAAGAAATTAAGAAAAATTAAAGAGGATGAATTAATTAAATCTTCAGTAGCATTTAGAACTACTTTAATAGTAGCATTAGTATTAATTTTTATTTCAGTATGGTCTATAATACCTAATTTACCTTTATCTGGTTGGATGCTAGATAGTAGTGCTAATACATATACAGAAATGTTGTTAGGTACTAAAGCTCCTTTTAGAGATGGATTTATGCTAATAATTCTTTGTATATCTTTAGTATGTAGTTATGTATATGGAAAAATATCTCGTAATATAAAAGATAATAGAGAGTTTAATAAATCAATATCTAAAACATTTCAAAATACTGGATTTATATTTGCTGGATTATTTTTTGCTTCTATAATGATTAATATATTAGAATGGACTAATGTTTCTACTGTTATATCATTAAATCTTATAGAATTAATAAATAAGAGTCAAATGTCAGGAATCTTTTTAATAGGATTTGCTTTAATAATATGTATAATAATTACTATATTAAATCCTAGTACTGTTAGTAATTGGACTATGATTGCTCCAGTATTAGTATGTAGTTTAGCTAGAGCTAATGTATCTCCATCATTTAGTCAAATGATATTCAAAGTTGGAGATTCAATTGGTAAATGCTTTAGTCCATTTTATATATTTTTTATAATAATGTTAGGATTTTTATATAAAGCAGATGAAGAGGATGATGAAATTAATTTCTTTGGTACTATGAAAAAAATGGTACCTGTATATCTAGTAATGACTGTTACATGGATAATAATAATTCTAGGATGGAATTTATTAGGATTACCTATGGGTATAGGTACATCTACTTCACTATAAGAGCTTATGCTCTTTTTTTGTAAAATGTTATTGTAAATAATTTAATATTTTTTTACAAAAATATTACCTTGAAATATTATAAATCATGTGATAATATATCTTTAGGTGAGAGAAATGTATAATGATAAACTTAAAAGAATTATAAAAGTTTACATATATAATAATAAAAGATATGTAGAAGGATACATATTAAAATACTTTGGGTATAAAGAAGTTGTATATAAGAATGACTATAATCTATATGAAGTATCTGAAGAAAGATTTTATGATATGTTAAATAGCGGTAAAAGTAAAGGTATAGAGTATGAACCTTTTTATAAAGAATTAACTGATAAAGAAATATCATTAATTGCAGATTTAAATATAGTTAAAGTAAAAACAAGAACTAAAGGAAGAAGAAGATAAATCTTCCTTTTTCTTGCTTTTAAATACTTTATATAGTAAAATTTAATATGTTGAGGTGGTAACATGAGTTTAAAAGCTGGTATTGTAGGTTTACCTAATGTAGGTAAAAGTACTATATTTAATGCGATAACAAAACAAAAGATATTATCTGCTAATTATCCATTTGCTACTATTGAACCAAATGTTGGGGTTGTTGTAGTACCAGATAAGAGATTAGATTTTCTAAATGAATTATATAAACCAAAGAGTTTAGTTCCTACTACTTTTGAATTTAATGATATAGCTGGATTAGTAAAAGGTGCTTCTCAGGGTGAAGGATTAGGTAATAAGTTTTTATCACATATTAGAGAAGTAGATGCTATAGTAGAAGTTGTAAGATGTTTCGAAGATAGTAATATTATTCATGTTGAAAATAATATTGATCCAATTAGAGATATTACAACTATAGGTATAGAACTTATTTTAGCGGATTTAGAAATAGTTGATAATAGATTAAATAAAATAGGAAAAAAAGCAACAATGTCTAAGGATAAAGAAATAAAAAAAGAAGCAGAAATATTATATAAATTAAAAGAAGCATTAGAAAATGATAAAGCAATTAGAAATTTAGAATTAACTGAAGATGAATTACTAATTATTAAACCATATAATTTATTAACATTAAAACCAATTATATATATGGCTAATGTATCAGAAGATGATATATCTACTCCTAATGAATATGTTAAACAAGTAGAAGAATATGCTGAAAAAGAAGGTTCTAAAGTAATAATGGTAAGTGCTAAAATAGAAGAAGAACTAAGTGATTTATCAGATGATGAAAAATTAGAATTTTTAAATGAATTAGGTGTAAATGAATCAGGATTAGATAAATTAATACAAGCGTCATATTCATTATTAGGTCTTAAAACATTTTTTACTGCAGGTACAGATGAGGTAAGAGCATGGACTTTTAAAGATGGCATGAAAGCTCCAGAGTGTGCTGGCATAATTCATACTGATTTTCAAAAAGGATTTATTAAAGCAGAAGTTATGAGTTATGAAGATTTAAAAGAGTGTGGTAATGATAAAGCAGTAAAAGAATCTGGAAAAATGCGTCTTGAAGGAAAAGAATACTTAATGCAAGATGGAGATATTTGTTATTTTAGATTTAATGTATAAAAACATCAATTTAGATGTTTTTTGTTTTTATTAATGATATAATTAAATATAGTGGTAATGAATAGGAGGAATAAATAATGGAAAAAGATTATTTTGTTGTTGATAATGCTGATAAATTAGATATGCTAATTAATAAAGTAAAAAAAGCACAAGAAAAATTTGCTACATATACACAAGAACAAGTAGATAAAATATTTTTAGCGGCATCTATAGCTGCAAATGGAGCTAGAATTCCATTAGCTAAATCAGCTGTTTTAGAAACAGGTATGGGTGTTATAGAAGATAAAGTAATAAAAAATCATTATGCTGCAGAATATATTTATAATAAATATAAAAATTATAAAACATGTGGTGTAATAGAAGAAGATAATTCATATGGGGTTAAAAAAATTGCTGAACCAATAGGATTAATAGCAGCAGTAATACCAACTACTAATCCTACTTCTACAGTAATATTTAAAACTTTAATATCTCTTAAGACAAGAAATGGAATTATTATTAGTCCACATCCTAGAGCAAAGAAATGTAGTATAGAAGCAGCTAAAGTAGTATTAGAAGCTGCTGTTAAAGCAGGTGCTCCTAAAGAAATAATTGGTTGGATTGATGAACCAACATTAGAATTAACTAATAAACTAATGCAATCATCAGATACAATACTTGCTACAGGAGGACCTGGTATGGTTAAATCTGCATATTCATCAGGTAAACCAGCTTTAGGAGTAGGTGCAGGTAATGTTCCAGCTGTGATTGATTCTTCAGCAGATATTAAATTAGCAGTTAGTTCTATTATACATTCCAAAACATTTGATAATGGTATGATATGTGCATCTGAACAATCTGTTGTAGTATTAGAAGATATTTATAAAGATGTTAAAGATGAATTTATTAAGCGTGGATGTTATGTTTTAAATGATGAAGAAAAAGAAAAAGTAAGAAATACTATAATGGTAGATGGTAGTTTAAACTCTAAAATAGTAGGACAAAAAGCTACTACAATAGCAGAACTTTCAGGTATTAAAGTTCCAGATTATACTAAGATATTGATAGCAGAAGTAGAAAGTACTGATGTAAGTGAAGAATTCTCTCATGAAAAATTAAGTCCTGTACTTGCTATGTATAAAGTAAGTAGTTTTGATAAGGCAATTGATAATGCATATAATTTGGTAGAACATGGTGGATTAGGGCATACTTCATCACTTTATATAAATACTATTACTGAAAAAGAAAAGATAGAAAAATTTTATAGTAGTATGAAGACATGTAGGGTATTAATTAATACTCCTTCTTCTCAAGGTGGTATAGGTGATTTATATAATTTTAAATTGACACCTTCACTTACATTAGGATGTGGTACATGGGGAGGAAACTCAGTATCAGAGAATGTAGGTATAAAGCATTTATTAAATATTAAAGTAGTTGCTGAAAGGAGAAATAATATGTTATGGTTTAGAGCACCTGAAAAGGTATATATAAAAAGAGGCTGTTTACCTGTAGCTTTAGAAGAATTAAAATATGTAATGGATAAAAAGAAAGTATTTATAGTTACAGATACATTCCTTTTTGAAAATCATTATACAGATGTTATAACAAATAAACTAAATGAATTAGGAATAGAACATACAATATTTTCTAATGTAGCACCTGATCCTTCACTTGCATGTGCTAAAGAAGGTGCTAAAATAATGAGTGAATATAAACCTGATTGTATAATAGCACTTGGTGGAGGATCTGCCATGGATGCTGCAAAAATAATGTGGGTATTATATGAACATCCAGAAGTAGATTTCTTAGATATGGCTATGAGATTTATGGATATTAGAAAAAGAGTATATACATTCCCTAAAATGGGTGAGAAAGCTTATTTTATAGCAGTACCAACTTCTGCAGGAACTGGTTCTGAAGTTACACCTTTTGCAGTTATTACTGATGAGTCAACTAATGTTAAATATCCTTTAGCAGATTATGAATTATTGCCTAAAATGGCTATAGTAGATGCTGATTTAATGATGAATGCTCCAAAAGGATTAACATCAGCATCAGGTATAGATGCATTAGTACATAGTATTGAAGCATATGTATCAATGATGGCTACAGAGTTTACAGATAGTATGGCATTAGAAGCAATAAAAATAATATTTGAATATTTACCTAGAGCTTATAAAGATGGTGCTAATGATCCAGAAGCAAGAGAAAAAATGGCTCATGCTGCAACTTTAGCTGGTATGTCATTTGCTAATGCATTTTTAGGTATATGTCATTCAATGGGACATAAATTAGGTGCATTCCATCATTTACCTCATGGTATAACTGTATCATTGGTACTAAATGAAGTAATGAAATATAATAGTGTAGATATACCTAATAAGATGGGTACATTCCCTCAATATGAATATCCTAATACTTTAAGAAGATATGCTATGATAGCTGAATCATTAGATATTAATGGAAAAGATGATCAAGAAAAATTTGATAAATTACTTGTTAAGATAGATGAACTTAAAGATAGTATAGGTATTAAACATACAATAAAAGAATATGATATACCAGAAGATAAATTTTTAGAAACATTAGATGAAATGTCTGAACAAGCATTTGATGATCAATGTACAGGTGCTAATCCTAGATATCCAACCATAGAAGAAATAAAAGATTTATATTTAAAAGTATATTATGGTAAATAAAATATTTTAAATAGTGTTGGTATAAAAATTATCAACACTATTTATTATAGAATTTTAAAATATGATTTTTCATATTTTTTCTTTATATTATTTACAAATACAAAATATTTTGTTATAATTACTAGCGAGTAAATTTATTTACTCCTTGCTCGATTGAGCCAAAGACCACAAGGAGGTGTAAAAAATGAGAAATTATGAAATAATGTTTATTGTAAAACCAACATTAAGTGAAGATGACATCAAGAAAGCTGCAGATAACTTTAAATCAGTTTTAGAAAACAATGGTGCTAAAGTTACTGGTGTAGATGCATGGGGACAAAAAACTTTAGCTTATGAAATGAAAAAAGGTTCTGAAGTATTTAAGTCTGGATATTATTATGTATATCAAATCGAAGCTAATGATGATAAAGCTATTAAAGAGTTTGATCGTTTAGCTGGTATTTCATCAGATATCATAAGACATTTAATAATCAAGAAAGAAGATTAATAAGAGGTGAAATATGAATAAAGTAGTTTTAGTTGGTAGATTAACTGCTAAACCAGAATTAAGATATACAAGTTCAAATACGGCTTTTATAAGATTTACAGTAGCAGTAAATAGAAATTTTACAGGTGCTGATGGAAAAAGAGAAGCTGATTTTATTAATGTAGTTGCTTGGAGAAAACAAGCAGAAACTATATCTAAATATTTTGATAAAGGTAATCTAATTGCTTTAGAGGGTAGATTACAAACAGGAAGTTATGATGACAGAGAAGGCAATAAACGTTATACTATGGATGTTGCTTTAGATAATTTTGAATTCGTAGAAGGAAAGAATAAAGCACAATCTGATGCTGGAACTGGTTCTTCTGAACCTAGTCCATATGATTATCAAGATAGTGTTAATGTTGAAAATGATCCTTTTGCTGAATATGGAGATTCTGTTTCAATAGATGATAGCTTTCTAGACTAAAAGGAGGATTTATTATGGCAGAGTTTTATAGAAAAAAGAAAAAAGTATGTCAAATGTGTGCTGGTAAAGATATTGATTACAAAAATGTAGAAGTAATCAAGAAATATATTAGTGCTGATAAAGGTAAGATTTTACCAAGAAGAATCACTGGATGCTGTGCTGAACATCAAAGATATATGGCTAGACAAGTTAAATATGCACGTTTCATGGGTTTGATACCATTTGTTAAATAGAAGGTAAGTAATTACCTTTTTTTGTTAAATAAAAATATGACTATAAAGTCATATTTTTGTTAATTAATAATATTTTTTATAAAATGTAAATTATTTTTTCATAATAAATGTAATCAAATCGTCAACTGGATAATCATTGTATATAATATTATTTAGAAGATTAACTATAGGTAAATTTAGATTTTTAATTTCTAATATTTTAACAATTGATTTTAATGTATATAAACCTTCTATAGTATTAGTTTCTATATAGTTAGTTATTACTTTTTTCTTTGATTTAGAACCTATCAATTTACCTAGGGTAAAATTTCTACTTTTTGGACTAGTGCATGTTAACATTATGTCTCCAAAGCCTGCAAAAGATGCTATTGTACCTTTATATCCACCTAAATCTTCTATTAAGTATTTAATATCATTGCATAATTCTGTAACTAACATTGCTTGAGTAGATATTGGCATATTCATACCATTTAACATACCTGATGCTATTGCCATTACATTTTTAATACTACCACATACTTCTACACCTATAATATCATCTGTTTCTCTTAATTTAATATGATTATTTTGTAATACTTGTTTTGTAATATTAATTGTTTCTTTATTAGTACTTGCTAATGATAAACCAACGGGTACTTTATTTGCAACATCAATAGCAAATGTTGGGCCTGATATAACACTTATTTTATCAGTATCTATTATTTCTTTTACTATATCATATACAAATTTACAAGTATCTTGTTCTATACCTTTTGATGCTATACAAATATGTTGATTATCTTTTATATATTTTTTTACTTCTTCCATTGTACTTCTTACAGCGCTAGCTGGTACAACTACAATTATTAATTCTGAATCTTTTATACTTTCTTCAAGGTTAGTAGAAATTTTTATTCCTTCATCTAATAATACGTTTGGTAATGTAGGACTCATTCTATGTTTTAATAAATAATTAGCTTCATCATCAAATTTAGTCCACATTACTACATTATGATTATTTTCATAAACATTTAATCCTAGAGCTACACCAAATGCTCCAGTTCCTAATATACATACTTTCATTTTATTCCTCCAGTATAAGTATAACATATTTAAAGAATATATTATGTTTAAAAATACTATTATTTAAAATGTATACACAATATGTGTATAGCATTATTCCAATATATATGTTAGAATACTTTTTATATTGAAGGGGAAGAATTGTATGAAAGATAAATTAACAATAATAGATTTTATGAAAGATATATATAATACTTATTATAAAGATTGGATGGGATTTAAAATAACAAAAGAAAATCCACTTACATATCATCATATAATAAAAGAAGAAGATGGTGGTAATAAAACACTTGATAATGGTGCGCTACTTACTAAATTAGCACATAGTTATTTACACATGATTGAAATATATGATGAGCCTTTATATATAATGTTGAATACTATTTTAAAAAGAATAAATGATAGTAAAACTAAACCAACAAAAGATGACTATTATGAGATAATAAGTATCTTTGAAATATTCGAAGAAAAATATAATAAAGAATTATGTAAAAATATAAAGGAGAAAAAGTATAATTATCAAGCATTAAAAAGAGTAAGTAGGGGTAAATATAGTTTATATAGTCCAACGAATATTAGAAATGTAATGATGGAGGGAATAAATCCTGTGACTATAAAACATCAAAAATATAAAGTGAGAAAAAAATAAAATAAAAAAATTTAAAAAAAGTGTTGAAATTTCAACGCTTTTTTAGTATAATGGATTACGTGTGGCATGCATTGATGTGTAAGGTTGCTGATACACCAGGTTAAGTTGCTATTAAAAACAATTGGTTATTGGGTTATTTACACGGAGCAAGTCTATACAAGATATAGGCGAAGGGAGGACACTAAATGTCAAAAGTAAAAGTTCGCATCAAATTAAAAGCATTTGAACATAAAAGTTTAGATACTGCTTGTGCGAAAATTGTTGAAACAGTTAAAAGAAATGGTGGTAAAGTAAGTGGACCAATTCCACTACCTACTGAAATCGAAAAGATTACTATTTTAAGAGCTGTTCACAAATACAAAGATTCTCGTGAACAATTTGAAA
>JAEEGL012560856.1_pt1 | contig 14583 bp, 12 predicted proteins | sample 9134231 | NCBI WGS metagenome assembly JAEEGL01 (sample SAMN16246548, study PRJNA631951) | gut metagenome | biome: gut microbiome; feature: rumen; material: fiber-attached | host: Bos | place: Iran: Karaj | collected 2018-10
ATGTATGATGCCACCGGCAAGAGAGTGTCTGAGAAATAAATCATAGCTTTTCGTTCCAGAAAATCACCCTTTTCCGCACGATTCTGTCAAAAATGCAGCCAAACACCACTTTTCTCCTTGCGTAGCCTTGCAGTTTTGAGAAAAAAGTTGTACCTTTGCGGCCAAATTTAGCAGTGGACTGCGAAAATTGTCCAATATGAAATAGAAGATATGTATAACAGAGCATTACAATCGCACATTGAGCACCTGATTGCGCAATTCCCGGTGGTAACCATCACCGGCCCGCGTCAATCGGGAAAGACCACGTTGTGCAAAATGATGTTTCCGGACTACGACTACTACAATCTGGAGACCGAGCACGATTATCAGTTGATCAGCAATAACACGTTCGACTTCCTCCGACAGGAGCGGAAAGGACTAATCATCGATGAGGCGCAAAACTACCCCCAACTGTTCTCAAGTATTCAGGTGGCTGTGGACGAGGATGACACGCGCAAGATTGTACTGACCGGAAGCAGCAATTTCCTGATGATGGAGAGCATCAGCCAGTCTCTGGCCGGTCGCGCTGCGATCGTCAAACTGCTGCCGTTGTCATTGGCCGAGCTGGACTCAGATGCCCAATCGGACACCAACTCGTTACTGTTCAACGGTTTCTATCCTGCCATATGGGGCAAAGGCCGAGATGCAGCCGCCGTATATGACTCGTATTTCACCACCTATATCCAGCGCGATGTGCAGCAGATTATCAATGTTCAGAACTTGCGCAAGTTCCGTGATTTTGTCCGTTTGTGCGCTACACGGATTGGCCAGGAGTTTGTTGTCAGCACAGTTGCTGACGAGTTGGCTATCGACATGCGCACGGTGAACAGTTGGCTCAGCATTCTGGAAGCATCATATACGGTCTTCATGTTGCAGCCATATCACCGCAACATGGGCAAACGTTTGGTTAAAACGCCCAAACTCTATTTCTATGATGTAGGCTTGGTGTGCTATCTGCTGGGGCTGCACTCCGCGGATGATGTGCAAAATTCCTTCATGAGAGGCGCTTTGTTTGAGAATATGGTAGTGGCGGACATGATGAAAAACCGGTTCAATCAGGGCGTTAGCAATGTGAACCTGTATTTCTACCGTGACAAGTCGCAAAAAGAAGTGGACGTGGTGGAGGAACTGACCTTCCCTGCTATCCAGCTCTTCGAAATCAAGTCCGCGACTGCCTTTAAGGCGGATTTCACCAAGAATATGGACTATGTGCGGAAGATATATGGCGATGCTGTGCAGCGCTCAACGCTCATCTACGACGGTCCCGACGAACTGCAATCTTCCGACCATTCAGTCTGCAATTTCCGCCACGCATTTTAATCCGGGGTACTAATCCTCATTCTCATGAGCATCAACACAGGCGACGAAGCCGCTCCGCTCACCATCAAGGTCTATGACCAGGCTAACGGTGAGATGTATGATGCCACCGGCAAGAGAGTGTCTGAGAAATAAATCATAGCTGTCAGCATTGTTACACTTACTATGGCAAAAAGAAGCCCCCGCATCATTGCGAGGGCTTCCTTCGTTAACGTTTTAACGTTTTAACGTACTTGTACTCCGGTAGCGTTGTACACTTTATCGTCACGGATGATGAACAGTTGGCCGTTTATGATCACCTTACGGGTTTCGTTGTTCTTCTCGGTTGCTACAATATCCTCGATACCCTGTCCGCTTTCTACGTCCTTCACGAGACGAACGGACAAACCTTGAGAGCGATCGCGAGCTTCGAGAACCAGACCGTTATCGCCGATGCTAACTGCTTTAGCCTGGCTGTCACCCGAGACACTTGTGCTCCAATAGTGGCCTTTGATACCGCGCATGTTGATGTGATCGTAATCGTAAATGGTAGTATCTGTACGATAACCGCCATACGCGATGAATACTGCGCCTGCATCTTGCATCTTTTTCCAATCACTGCGCAAGTAGCAGTTCTTGTCGTAATTGTCGGCTGTCGGGTCGAAACGCAGACCTTGCGGTACCTCAAAGGTGTCAGGCAGCAAGATATATCCATATTTATTGGGTTCCGGACGGTAGTTAATGCTTCCGAAACCGCGTTTGCTGGCTGCATCGGGACGACCGTTGAGGATATAATCCCACTCGTCATCGCTCAGCGTACGCCAAGTGCCGGCCTCGTAACTGCTGTTCATAATCGGGTTCTCACCCCACTCGTTAAACGCAGGATAGTCAGCATTGTCGGTGCTGTAATCGAGCGGATCGTTACCGGTGCCCCAACCGAACACGTCTATCCAGTTGACAAGGGTGTATTTCACAAATGTGTTCGCACTCAGACGTACCTCCCACTGTGTGGTAGCGAAGTTGAAAGCCGGACGGACGGGCAGATACTGCAAGTTTCCTCTGGAGAAATTAACTTGCTTGCCTTCTGCGTTCACAGTGAACTTACCCGGCAGTTCGCCTGTCTCAGGTGCAGAGTGTGTATGGTCTGTTACGTCGATGCATGCCATCCACATACCCTGTGCGCCGAACATCTCCTTCGTGAAGATAATATTGGCGTTCATTCCGTCGGGCATGAATGCGTATTCATAAAGGTACAAGTCCTCATTAATAATCGGTTTGCGGAATACGTTCTTGCCGTCCATAGTGATGGTATAGCAATAACTCGGAGCATGCATGGTGTTGTAATCTTGATTGTTCGAGAGCAACTCGTAATAGTTTCCGTTGCGGAAAGCACCAATCAAGTGCTTACGTACGTTAGTCTCCTCGCTTATCCAATAACCGTATATCGTAGGAAAGAGCGTTGTTCCGTCGAGCAGAATACGATTAAGGTAAAGATAGTACTCGTTATGATCGCTGCTTACAGGGTGATTACGGAGTTCCAATAACGTGAGCGTGTCGCCTTCTATTAAGAACACATGGTCTACCACCTGACCGATGGTATCGGTGAGCAAAACAGCGTCAGCAAGCGCACTACCATCCGGATAGAGGCGGTTGTAATACAACTGCGAGCTGCCGCCAATCGACCTGAACGCCCTGCATACCACTGCCAAACTGCTGTCGTTCAAAACAGTCGCATATCGGGGTTCTTCAGCATGCACGCTGCTGCTGTCACGACTAACGGCAGGATATGACTCGATTACAGTCGGCTGCGCCCATACGCCCTGTAAATCCGGACCGATACGCTGTGCACTATAGCCGTCATTTTCATTCACAAATACCAAATAGGCATCGCCGTTGGGAGCCGGACGAAGAGAGTACCGGAAAGTAGACAACGTGGAATCAATGCGCTGAGCCAGGATATTTCCTGCATAGTCCATACATACCATCTCGAAATAATATTTATAGGAGTCATGCACAGGACCGAAAGTGTGTGATGTGTCGCCGGAGATGAACATCTCTTCCATTTGGGCTGCAAAATAAATCTTGTCACCGCTGACAATGATTTGCTCCTGTGCATACAAACGACCTGTGGCTGTTGAGTCCATTACGTGATAGGGCATTTCAATACCGTCCGGGGACCAAACAGGTTGTCCATCCTGGGTGTAGCAGTAAGCATACGATCTTATTCCGCTCGGGAAAAAGATTCCGGGAACCACCGGACCTTTGCCATATCTCACGTCACCATTTGTGAGGACTACGTTGCCGTTAGCAAGCGTGTCAATGTTCACATAGCCGTAAGAAGAAGTCAACGTCGGTTTGTAGGAGACAAGAACGCCGGAATCGCCAAGCATCTTGTTGCCGTCTTTGTCCAACATCTGCATGTAAAGGTAGAAATGTTTCTCGGCTTCCTTTTGTCCCGTTTCCGGATTTGTTTGGATGCCGAAGGTTCGGTAAGCGAAGAGGGTACTTCCATCGGCTTTACGAATCGTTTTGGGTTCTTGATACTCCACTTCCCCGACCCCGAGAGGAGTGAGACAGGAGTCACAAGGAGTCCATTGCGCTGCCGCCGGCAGCATCATTGCGGCACATGCCAGTGCCATAAAAAATCGTTTTTTCATAAGCATGTGTTTTTGTTGTTTATTATGTGTTTGTTGTTGTGTTTCACGCTTAACCCCAACATGCTTTCCCTTGCGTTTTTCCGGCCCGGATTCTCAAACCCGCCGCAAAGTTACTGCTTTTTTCTGATATATGCAATTTGTCTTATCCTGAAATAAGTAGACACATTTAGTAACCACTAAAAGTCTACATTATGTTAAGAAGAAAATCGGAATTTAGCAAAGAGGATCGCGCGAGAATTGTGCTCGAATTTGAAGAAAGTAACCTGTCAGGTAAAGAAATTGCGCAAAAGTATGGATTAAGGAGCGCAAATTTGGTGCAAATATGGCGTCATCGCTTGCGTAAGTCAGAAAAAAGTAGTACCTTTGCGGCCGAAATCGCACCTCAAGTGGTCGATTCGGGATCAATGGCAAAGCACACACCGGAAGAATTAGAGGCGGAGATCAAGCGTTTGACGAAAGAGCTGGAGTGGGAAAAACTCCGGAACAAGGCGTTGAACACGATGATAGACATCGCCGAAGAACAGGGCCTCCGGATACGAAAAAAATCTGGGGCCAAGCAGTAGAAAGACTTTGCGAGCAGGAAGGCCTGTCGGTAAGTACTGCTTGCGAACTGTTTGGCCGCTGCAGACAGGCGTGGTATCAACAGAAAGAGACCTTTGAAATGCGTTGCAAGATGGAGGCTCCGATAGTGGAGTTTGCTCGTTCGGTACGAGCGGAAGATCCCGGTTTGGGAGCACGCAAAATCTGGCTGATGGCATCGGATGTGTACGGTGCCCGGATGATGGGCCGCGATGCTTTTTATGCTCTTTTGGCGCGTGAAGGCATGCGGCTCAAGCGCCCGAAGCCAAGGCGTACAACCAACTCGAACCATCGCTACCACAAGTACAAGAACCTTATCCGCGGATTTAAACCGTTGAGTCCTAACGTACTGTGGGTCAGCGACATAACATACATCCCGCTTGCCGGTGGAGACTGGTGTTTTTTACACCTGGTAACGGATGCCTACTCGCACAAAGTAGTGGGCTGGTGCTTGAGCCCGACCTTGCAGGCTCAATACACGCTTCTCGCATTGCGGGAAGCCATAAATCAAGCCGAGGGCTGTGATTTATCCAAACTCACACACCACTCTGACAGAGGGGTACAATACTGCTGCGATGACTATATAAATGAGCTTAATAGATATCATATAAACATCAGTATGACAGAGGATTACAAGCCGACGGACAATGCTGTTGCCGAACGCATCAACGGCATCATCAAAACCGAGAAAATATATCGGGAGCCGCTCTACAAGACGATAGAAGAGGCCAGAAGCGCCATCGGGCGGTTTATCTCCTTTTATAACAATGAGCGCCCCCATTTGAGTATCGGCAAACAAACGCCGGCGAAAGTGCATCTGCAGTCCGGGCCGCAGGAACGCTGCTGGAAGCCCTATCAGTCTGCACCGTCTACTGATTTAGGAAAATGTCAACAAAATTAGGAAATTGTCCACTTTCCCGGGAAAGTGTCAACTAAAACAGGAAACATGTCTATCTATTTAGGAAAATAATCAATAAACTGTCTACTTTTTTTAGGAAAAGTCAAAATACTATTATCCCACAAAAACGTGTAACCCTGTAACCTTGTAACCCTGGAAGAATCAGGGCGACATCGCTGCCGCCCCAACTCTTATTCAGTCCGCATGGTTTAACGACTAACCATTAACCATTAACCATTATCGGAATCACAAGGACAGGAACTTTCATACTTAATCACATGATAGCAACGTTATTCTAATTCCTTATTTTCTTCTTTTGTCCCGACTGCCAGTCGGCATCCCCTTTGATTTCTTCATGACGCTTTGACGCTTTCTCTCGCAATGCACTGATAATCTTCTTTCCACAAAAGCCTCATTCCACTCATCTTGTCGCCAATAGCGTCATAGCGTCACATTATTTTTTAATACTTTCATAGTTTTCTTGGTAGGTTCCCCGTGACGCGAAATGTCTTGTCCTGAAATAGGTTGACTCGGAGAAAGAACAATAAAATTATCAATTTTTAAGATCCGAGTTATTATGGTACGAACATTTAGAACTCATCATGTGTTCTCAGAAGAAGAAAGAGAGCAGGTAGTGCGCGCTTATTTGAATAGTAGCGACACGATTAAAGAAACAGCAAAACGCTACGGTGTAGGCCCAAGTTCGCTTAAGGAATGGCTAAAAAAACATCGCCAAGGCGTTCGCCGAGTAGAAAAGGCATTATTTTTGCAGGAGAAAAAGCAAGAACAAAAACCAGCAGAAATGAAACCTCAGACACCGGAAGAAGAGCTTGTCTATCTCAGAAAAGAGTTGGACAAAGCGCAGCAGGAGCTGACAGAAGCCAAGCGTGCATTGGCGACCTCAGAGTTACGAAACGAAGCGTTAAACACGCTGATAGACATTGCCGAGCGACAGGGAATCAAGATACGAAAAAACTCTGGTGCCAAGCGGTAGAAGAACTGTGCAAGCGTCGAAAAGGCCTACATGTAAAGACTGCTTGCGAACTGTTTGGCAAAACAAAACAGGCCTATTACAAGAACAAGACTGACGGGGAGAGGCGCCTTCGCCGTGAAGAGCTCATTATCGACACAGTCAAACAAGTACGCGAGATAGCCCCCGGTACGGGTGCTCGTAAGCTATGGCTGATAATCAAACATATCCACCGCAACGAACAGACACCGGGCAGAGACCGGTTCTTTGGCATGTTGGATGCTCGCGGGCTGCAGTTACCTCGGCCAAAACCGCGCCGTACGACCAACTCGAACCACCGATTCCGTAAACACAAGAACCTTATACGTGGCTTTGTTCCCCAAGCGGCAAATCAACTGTGGTCGGCGGATATCACATACATTGATACAGAGACCGGTGTGTGCTACTTGCATGTGATTACGGATTGCTACTCGCATGAGATTCTGGGCTGGTGTATCGCGGATACTTTGGAGGCCAAATACACGTTGGAAGCGCTTCAGATGGCAGTCCGTAATTGCGGTCAGAGCGACCTTACCGGATTGATACATCATTCTGACAGAGGCTGTCAATACTGCTGCAATGAGTACACGGCTTATCTCAACAGCTTGGGTGCCCGAATTAGTATGACCGAAGACTACAAACCGACGGACAATGCTGTTGCCGAGCGCATCAATGGCATCATCAAAAGCGAGCTGCTCTATCCCGCCAAACGCCCTAAAAACCGTATGGAGGCGAGCAGAGCCATTGAGGGATTTATACATTATTATAATAGCCTTCGGCCGCACATGAGCATAGGGAACCAGACGCCCGATGTGGCGCGGCAACAAACAGGACCGCAACAACGTCTATGGAAAAATTATTACGAAAAAACTTGCACATGTCGAAAAAAAGATGTAACTTTGCACCCGGTTTCGATAAACCGCGTTTGTCCTGATGGTGCTGACGCGTCAACTCCATCAGGACAAAGTCAACTTCCAGCGGAAGTAGACAACAATGTTAGGAAATAGTCAATTTTTTAAGATTAAAGTCTACTTAACCAGGACAAAAAACTACAAAAAGAGTCAACCTTTTTTAGGAAAAGTCAAAACAGCCAATCCAAATTCGGCTTTCGGCCTTCGGCCTTTCTACTAAATCCTGTTGATTACCAGCAATCTACGGAACTTAGGACGAAAGCCGAAAGCCGAATTTCTTCTTTTTTGTCAATCACCCGTGCCCCTATGACCTACCCTCACCGCCTGCTCCTCGCCTGCATCTTCGATAGGGACCTGATAGGGTGCTGATAGGGTGCTGATAGGGTGCTACAGCGACCACCCGGCAGCCCAAACTATTCCAAAAAGAACCCCGCATTACCCGTGCGAGGTTTTTTTTGTAAAAAAGTAAGTACTTTTTTTGCAAAAGACTTGCACATGTCAAAAAAAAGCAGTAACTTTGCAGCGAAATTCGTGTGCGCGTGGGTAAACATTATGTTCGCGTGCGCGCGATAAGTCGTGATAACCAAACAATAATAACATAAATTCAAAACAATGGCAGAAAACAAACTTAACATCGCCGAAGATTTTGCCCCGATATCCACTCAGGAGTGGAAGGACAAGATTATCGCCGACCTGAAGGGTGCCGACTACGAGAAGAAACTCGTTTGGCGCACACCGGAAGGTTTCAACGTACAGCCTTTCTACCGCCAGGAAGATCTGGAGGGCCTGCAGACGACAGCTTCTGCTCCCGGCCAGTATCCTTTTGTGCGTGGTATCAAGGAAGACAACGATTGGTACGTTCGTCAGAACATCGTTGTAGAGTGCCCCAAAGAGGCCAACGCCAAGGCGCTGGACATCTTAAACAAAGGCGTTAACTCGCTTGGCTTCAAGATTCCGGGAAAAGAACTCAGCGCAGACTACATCAAGACGTTGCTGGACGGTATCTACTGCGAAGTGATCGAACTGAACTTCACCACCTGCATCGGCAAGACGCTGGAGTTGGCCCAGTTGCTGGCTGATTACTTCAAGTCGAAGAATCTGGACCTGAAGTCGCTGCATGGCTCTATCAACTGCGACCCGATTCAGAAGATGCTGACCCGCGGTCACGCTTTTGATGCAGAGGCTGTGAAAGAGCGTCTGATGCTGGCTATCGAGGCCAAGAAACTGCTTCCGGGTTACCGCACCATCGGTGTGAACTCGCTGAACCTGTGCAACGCAGGTGCTTACTGCGCGCAGGAGTTGGCCTATGCGCTGGCTTGGGGCGCCGAGTACATGACACTACTGACCGAAGCCGGTGTGGACAGCGCTACCGCTGCCAAGGCTATCAAGTTCAACATGGGCATTCAGGGCAACTACTTCATGGAGATTGCCAAGTTCCGCGCTGCTCGTATGCTGTGGGCCAAGATTGTTCGCGAGTACGAGCCTATCTGCAATTGTGGTGAGAGCTGCAACTGCGAGAAAGTGGACGGCAAGTACTGCCCGTGCGCGATGAAGATGCACGTTTGCGCTACGACCAGCACTTTCAACATGACCATCTTCGACGCCTATGTAAACCTTCTGCGCAGCCAGACCGAGGCTATGTCCGCTGCCATCGCAGGTGTGGACTCGATGGTGGTGACGCCGTTTGACGTGACCTACAAGCAGCCGGACGATTTCTCGGAGCGTATCGCACGCAACCAGCAGTTGTTGCTGGCCGAGGAGAGCCATTTCGACAAAGTGATTGACCCCGCTGCCGGTTCGTATTATCTAGAGAACCTGACGGCTATGATTGCCGACGAGGCTTGGAAGCGCTTCCTGGCTATTCAGGACAACGGCGGTTTCCTGGCACAGGTATTGGCCGGCAAGGTTCAGGCCGACATGCAAGACAACCTGACCAAACGTCTGGGCGATGTGGCCAAGCGTAAGGAGACACTATTGGGCACCAACCAGTTCCCCAACTTCAACGAACAGGCTCTGGACAAGATTCAGGAGACGAGCCATTGCTGCCACTGCTGCGGTCAGGATGCGGCCGAGTTGCCTATCCTCCCGTGCGTTCGCGAGGCCGAGCAGTTCGAAGCACTACGTCTGCGCACCGAGCAAAGCGGCAAGCAGCCTAAGGTCTTTATGCTGACCATTGGCAACCTGGCTATGCGTCTGGCACGTTCGCAGTTCAGCTGCAACTTCTTCGCTTGCGCAGGATACAAGGTAATCGACAACAACGGTTTCAAGACCGTGGAAGAGGGTGTGGATGCAGGTTTGAAGGCCGGCGCAGACATCATCGTGCTGTGCTCGTCGGATGACGAATATGCCGAGTTTGCTCCCGCTGCCTACAAGTACCTGGCTGACCGCGCAATCTTCGTGGTGGCCGGTGCTCCCGCCTGCATGGAAGACCTGCAGAAGGCCGGTATCGAGAACTACATCCACGTACGCGTCAACGTGCTCGATGAACTGAAGAAATATAGTGATAAACTCCTTAAGTAGGGAACAAAGAACAAGGACCGCTTCGCTGAAAGAACAAGGACTTATGCATAACTTCAGGAAACTGCAAATATGGATAGAGAGCATGGATTTGGTGGATGCCATCTATGATAAGACCAAGAGCTTCCCTCGACAGGAGGTGGTTGGCCTTGTATCACAGATGCAGCGTGCCGCCGTGTCCGTTCCATCTAACATAGCTGAGGGTTCCGGCAAGAGCAATAAGGACTTTGCTCGTTTCCTTTCTATATCTGTGGGTTCTCTTTTCGAATTGGAGACACAGGTATTGATAGCAGAGCGGAGAGGTTACTTGGATAAGAGTATTTCTGAATTACTAATTAATAGGGTAGTAAGACTACAAAGAATGATTAACACGTTTAGACTCCAGTTAGCCCAACAGTCAACTTCTTTACAGGAGTTTGAACAAGGTCAATAGCTAAGAGTCTTTGTTCTTTGTTCCTTGTTCCTTGTTCCCCAAACTACAGAAACAATGAAACCGAATTTCAAAAACATTGATATCAAGAATGTTCCCGCTTCTTCTTTCAAAGGAGCGAACAATGCTGATTGGCTGACGCCGGAGCGTATTCCGGTTAAGCACGTATATACCGCAGACGACCTGAAGGGCATGCAGCATCTGGGCTATGCCTCGGGTATTCCGCCTTTCCTTCGTGGCCCGTACAGCGCCATGTATCCGCTGCGTCCCTGGACCATTCGTCAGTACGCAGGATTCTCGACAGCAGCCGAGTCGAACGCCTTCTACCGCCGTAACCTGGCATCGGGTCAGAAGGGTCTGTCCGTAGCTTTCGACCTGCCGACGCACCGTGGCTACAACGCTGACAACCAGCGCGTAGTGGGTGATGTGGGTAAGGCCGGCGTAAGTATCTGCTCGGTAGAGGATATGAAAGTGCTGTTCGACGGTATTCCATTGAACAAGATGTCCGTGTCCATGACCATGAACGGCGCCGTGCTGCCTATCCTGGCGTTCTATATCAACGCAGGTCTGGAGCAGGGTGCGCAACTCGAGGAAATGGCCGGTACTATTCAGAACGATATTCTCAAGGAGTTCATGGTACGTAACACGTACATCTATCCTCCCAAGTTCTCGATGAAGATCATCGCCGACATCTTTGAGTTCACCTCGCAGAAGATGCCTAAGTTCAACTCTATCTCCATCTCCGGCTACCACATGCAGGAGGCGGGTGCTACGGCCGACATCGAGTTGGCATACACCCTGGCTGACGGTCTGGAGTACATCCGCACGGGTGTGAACGCCGGCATGGATGTGGATGCTTTTGCTCCGCGACTCAGCTTCTTCTGGGCAATCGGTACCAACCATTTCATGGAGATTGCCAAGATGCGCGCAGGACGTATGCTGTGGGCGAAAATCGTCAAGAGTTTCGGTGCCAAGAACCCCAAGTCTATGGCGCTGCGCACGCACAGCCAGACCTCCGGTTGGTCGCTCACCGAGCAAGACCCCTTCAACAACGTAGGACGCACCTGCGTGGAGGCAATGGCTGCCGCTTTGGGACACACCCAGTCACTCCACACCAACGCTCTAGACGAGGCTATCGCCCTGCCGACGGATTTCTCCGCACGTATCGCACGTAACACGCAGATTTATATCCAAGAGGAGACCAAGATATGCAAGGAGATTGACCCGTGGGCAGGTTCGTATTACATCGAGACTCTGACCAACGAACTGGCCGAGAAAGCCTGGGCACATATCCAGGAGGTAGAGAAGTTGGGCGGTATGGCTGCGGCTATCGAGACCGGCATCCCCAAGATGCGTATCGAGGAAGCGGCTGCCCGCACGCAGGCTCGTATCGACTCGGGAGTACAGAAGATCATCGGTGTGAACGAGTACCGTTTGCCGCATGAGGATCCTATCGATATCCTCGAGATTGACAACACGGCAGTACGCGAAGAGCAAGTGGCTCGTCTCAAGGACCTCCGCGCTCACCGCGACGAGGCTGCAGTACAGGCTGCACTCAAGGAAATCACCGAAGTGTGCCAGGAATGGGCAGACGGCAAGAAATGTCATGCCAACCTGTTGGAACTGGCCGTCAAGGCTGCCGGTTTGCGCGCTTCGTTGGGAGAAATCTCCGACGCATGCGAGGCTGTGGCAGGACGTTATAAAGCAACCATCAGAACTATTTCAGGCGTGTATAAAGCAGGAACCAAAGATGACGCTGACTTCCAGGAAGCCAAGCGCTTGACGGACCTCTTCGAGAAACGGGAAGGTCGTCGCCCACGTATTATGATTGCCAAAATGGGTCAGGACGGCCACGACCGCGGCGCCAAAGTGTGCGCTACCGGCTATGCCGACTGCGGTTATGACGTGGATATGGGCCCGCTCTTCCAGACTCCTGAAGAGGCTGCCAAAGAGGCTGTGGAAAACGACGTAAACGTGCTGGGCGTAAGTTCGCTTGCTGCCGGGCACAAGACCCTCATTCCGCAGGTTATCGCCGAACTGAAGAAACTCGGCCGCGAGGACATCATGATCATTGCCGGAGGTGTTATCCCCGCGCAAGATTACGACTTCCTCTACAAAGCCGGTGTGGCTGCTATCTTCGGCCCCGGTACACCGGTTGCCTATAGCGCCAAGGTGATGATGCAACTGCTCATGCCGGACGTGAAGTAAAGGTTAAAGGTTAATGGTTAATGATTAACCATTGTGAATAAAAAACTTGCCTCTCTGATTGGAGGGGCAAGTTTTGTTTTTGTCCGTATGGCCGGGTGTTGCCGGCGACTCGCCGGTTAATCGTCCTCGAAGGCTTCTTCATGGGCCTCTTTGAGAAGCTCATCATTGGTGGCTGAATAGCCATCAGAGTGGCACCACTCGTAGGGAGTCTGCCCCGTGACACGTTTGAACAGATGGATATAGGCGTTGGCATTGGAGTAGCCGCAGAGCGACGCTATCTTCTCCAACGAATATTTGTTTTCTCGCAGCAGACCTTTTGAGTATTCTACGCGCGCGTTGTTGATGTATTCGGGGAAACTGCAGTCGTACACAGCCTGCATCATGCGCAGGAAGTAGGAATGGCTGATGTCGAGACGCTGTGCAATGGTGTCGGATTGCAGTCCTTTCTCCAGATAGACGCGGTCGTCCTCCAGCATATGTCGCATCTCATGTACCACATCGCCCGTCTCCAGCATGAAATCACCCAAGGACAGTTTCTTGCGCTGGTGAATAACGATAGGATTCAGGTCAAAACCCATGAAAACCAGCAGACAGCCAACGGCGATGAAGGCGGCAAAAATGATGTAATAGATCCAGCGCATCTCCACTCTCTGCCATACCGTTATCGGGAACAATAAGGAGACAGCCAAAAGCCAACCGTTGGTGTAGTCCCAATAGTAGGCCGCCTTGGCTTTCCAGGAATAGTGTGCGCCGTGACTGGTGACCATCTTGTACAAGCGTCTCATCTGAGACATCGATACAATCTCCTGCAGTATCACTACGACAGCAGCCCAATAGAGGTGATAAACGAATCGTCCCTCATAGAAAATCGATACACCCAACACCTCCTGCGGCTCGACATACTGCGTTACGGCGTAACCCGGAACAAGTTCCCACGCCATTTCGGGCAGCAAAAGCAGTAGAGTCAGCGCAAACAGCATGATGGTGGTGCGGTTGAACACAGCCTCGCCGCCTTCCGGTGCAAGAAACATGTACAGGGTAGGCAATATCAGTACACTGATACCGGCCTGCGCACGCACCAACGACTCGGAATATGTCTCCGCATAGAAGAGCTGCGACACCAGCACGGCATCGGCTATCAATAACAACATCAGTACGATGAACATACTGGCCGCGTAGTACTCCTCGTCGTGAATCTTACGCGACAAAGCCATTGCTGCGCAGATATACGCAGGAATGTTGATCATCATAATCAATATCAGGTGGCTTACATCGAACATGGCTCTCTTTGCTTATAGTCCCAACAAATTGTCCGCATTGGCGGGAATGATATAATAACTGCTCACTCGCACTTTACGTCCGTTCTCCAGGTCGTCCGGTTGACCGCGATTGAACCAACGTTCCTCGTAGTCCGATAGGTCCAGCGTACCACGGACGATGTTCACATCGAACAGCATCTCTGCCACACCCGAAGGTTTGATGTTGCCGAAGACGCGGATATAATGCGTCGCCATGTTGGTGTTCTTGTCTGTGTCGAAGTCGAAAATCATGACTATCGAGTCGCCCGGGATGACCACATCCGGCAACTCCGACATAAGGCGAATGGCGCTGCATGCGGGTTGGACTTCGTCAATGACCAACGGCTCGGGGCCTTCGTTATGCAATGACCAGTACATCCGAAGGATGTCGCCCTGCAGGATAGGCACATAGTGGCGGCCGTTGTCCACGATACTAACTTTGGTAGGACCCACCAGCTTACGGCAACCCGTGCCAAGCAGTATCAGCGAGCAAAGGGTTAAAAGTACTATGTATAGTTTTTGTTTCATTGTCTTAACTTCTTTCAGTCGTGTTGGTTACTCCGTGTTGTTTGGCCCTACGGGCTGTTGTTGACTTTGTGTTAACAGCGTAGCTCACTAACAGCCGAAGGCTCATAAACAGCGGCTCTGCCGCTCACCAACACGCAGTTAAAAGAATATACTCATGCCTGCATGCAGGTAGATGTAGTTGCGTATCGTATTGTCGTTGTTACCCATAACATA